>Ga0123357_10000553_pt1 | contig 36832 bp, 33 predicted proteins | sample TergutEmb28metaG_FD_89873 | JGI IMG/M metagenome (GOLD analysis project Ga0123357, IMG submission 89873) | Embiratermes neotenicus P4 segment gut microbial communities from Petit-Saut dam, French Guiana - Emb289 P4 | ecosystem: Host-associated > Arthropoda: Insects > Digestive system > Gut ... | reverse complement strand
GCAATTTTATGTGGAATTACGGGGTAGAGTGGGGGTGGGGGACAGTAATGTATGACATTCAGACGAACGAAGAGATTGACGAGGCGAGTCTGTTGGCGAAGAAGGGATACACGCCGCGGCAGGCGCGGGATGTGCTGGCCCTTACCGGCGATGCAGTGGACAACATTCCGGGCATCCCCGGCGTCGGCCCTAAGACGGCGATCAAATGGATCCAGCAGTACGGCGACATCGACAACTTGATTGCGCACAAGGATGAACTTGGCGGGAAGATCGGCGAGGTATTTCGTAGCAATTTGCAGGTGTTGGAGAATGCGCGGAAATTGGTGGAGTTGCAGTTTGATGTGCCGATTGTGCCGTTGGATTGGGAGTTGGCGAAGGTGCGGCCGGATTTGTTGCCGAAGCTGGCGCCGATATTCCATGAGTTGGGTTTCACGAAACTGCTCACGACGCTGGAGCAGGTGGTGCATTCGTATCGGGAGCTGATGCCGATGCATGCGGAGAAGCCAGAAGCCGGAAGCCAGAAGTCAGAAAAAAAAATCAAAAAACAAAAAACGACAATTGCGCCGATTATGGGCGGGTTGTTCGATCAGCCGGTGGAGGAATCGAGGGTTGATGGAGAGAACATGGGCGGGACGCTCATGCCATGGTCGAGCGGACCCCCCCCCTCCTCCTCGGCAGAGCCGGGGGCTGACGTGCCGATCGGGCTTCGCCCCGTTGTTGGTGAATACCACCTCGTCAACACTCGTGAAAGACTTATGGAAATGATTGCGACTTTGCGGGAGGAGGTTGCGGTGGGGGGCTGGCTGGCGGTGGATACGGAGACGGATGCGCTCGGGGCGATGGTGTCGAATTTGTGCGGGATTTCGCTCTCGGCGAAGGAGGGGACGGGGTATTATGTGCCGGTGAAAGGGGTCGGCGACACGCTGGATGGACAAGTGGTGCGTGAGGTGCTCGGCCCGCTACTGGCGGATGCGAATGTCAAGAAGCTCGGACAGAACCTGAAATACGACATCAACTCGCTTCGTTGTTTTGGGCTGCAGCTCAACGGGATCGATTTCGATACGATGGTGGCGTCGTACGTGATTGATTCGTCGCGGATGTCGCATGGAATGGATTCTCTGGCGGCAGATTTGCTGGGGCTCAAAACAATTCCAATCAGTGATCTGATTGGGAAAGCCTCGCAGCAGATTTCGTTTGCGGACGTGCCACTGGACCGGGCGTGTCAGTATGCCGGCGAGGATGCGGACGTGACGTTGCGGTTGGCTCATGTGCTCTTGCCGCAGTTGCAGAAGCTGGGGGCGGAGACGGAGAAGCTGTTCCGCGACGTGGAGATGCCGTTGGTGCAGGTGCTGGCGGACATGGAGTATCACGGGGTGATGATTGATGCGGGGCCGTTGAAGGCGTTGTCGGGGAAGATTGAGGGGAAGCTTGAGGAGTTGCAGGGCCGGATCAAGGCGGCGGCGGGGATGGACTTCAACCAGGACTCGCCGCGGCAGTTGGCGGAGGTGCTCTTCAAGCATCTGAATTTGCCGGTGATAAAGAAGACCAAGACCGGCCCGAGCACGGATATTACGGTGTTGGAGAAGCTGGCGGATCAGCATCCGGTGCCAGCATTGATCGTGGAGTATCGGCAATTAACAAAGCTGAAGAATACGTATCTCGATACGCTGGTGAAACTGCCGAACAAAAAGACCAATCGCGTGCATGCGAGTTTCAACCAGACGGTTGCGGAGACGGGTCGGTTGTCGTCGAGCGATCCGAATTTGCAGAATATACCGGTGAAGACGGACATCGGCCGGGAGATTCGCCGGGCGTTTGTGGCGTGTCCCGGATTCGTGCTGATATCAGCGGATTATTCGCAGATCGAACTGCGTGTGCTGGCACATTTCTGCCAGGAAAAGGCGCTGCTGGACGCGTTTGCCAAGAACATGGATATACATCGCTTAGTGGCGGCGGAACTTAACGGCGTGCCAGAGTCGAACGTAACGCCGGAGATGCGAGCGGTCGCCAAAGTCGTTAACTTCGGAATCATCTACGGCCAGACCGGCTTCGGCCTCTCGCAAGTCCTGAAAATCCCGCAGGAACAGGCCAACGCCTACGTGACATCATACCGACAACGTTTCCCGGCTATCGAACGCTTCACCCACGAATGCGTCATGCAAGCCGCCGCACACGGCTACGTCACCACCATCCTCGGCCGCCGCCGCCAAATCCCAGACATCCATTCCTCCATCCAATCCCGGCGAATGTTCGGCCAGCGAGCCGCCCTCAACTCCGTCATCCAGGGCTCTGCCGCCGACCTGATCAAACTCGCCATGGTCAACCTGCACAAGTGCTTGGCCGACAAGCCACAGGAAATCCGCATGCTGATGCAGATTCACGACGAACTGGTCTTCGAATGCCGCACGGAGAAGGCTGACGAATATGCAAAATTGATCCGTCAGGAGATGGAGCACGCGATGGAGTTACGTGTGCCGTTGAAGGTGGATTTGGGGATTGGCCCGAACTGGTTGGAAAACAAATAACCGGAGTTCATGCTTCAGCGCGTTTAGCCGTTGATCGAAGATCAACGCTCGCTCACAAAACACGTCACGCCTGGGTCAACTTCAACGCTCGTCGCAACTGTATCCGTATCCAGCACGCAGCCGCCGCCGGCGGCACAAAAAACATCAGCAGAAAAAACAACGCTATCAATATCTCTCCGTCCACCATCCCGACCACAAAAAGGATGCCTATGAGCACCCACATGAAAATTTCCTGCACGATCATCATCCCCACCGCCCCGCGCAACGCCGCGATCCGATCCAATGCTATCAGAACAGCCAACACGAACATCGCCACCCCCCACAGAATAAGTATCGGCCACGGAATGAGCCAGAGATATATCTGATCACGTGACATGTTCGAGTGCGGGAGCGCCGCGAGGCACACGTAACCCAGAAGGGCTCCGTACAGCACGGTGAACACCGCCCACAGATATAAGATCACCTCCAGGTACCCCGGCACCCGCAGCTTCGGCCTCAGCCTCGGCGCGGCATACAAAAGAATGGGAGGAGGTTCGGGGGGAGACTCAGACATGCAACCATGATACGCCATCCGAGACGCGACCGTTAGCGAGCGTTGGGCGTAATCCGCGACGAAAACACTCCCTTACGGTCGCGGCTCGGATCGTCGGATTACCGCCAGGAAAGCCGGGGGCGTAACGATTTTCAACGTAGGGAACCTCGTCTGAAATTCCTTCCCTTCATCCTGCGAAGCGTTCATCAAATCCAGCAAATCAGCATCTCGCGTGACGATCAGCGTCGCATCTGCGGCGAGAGCCAGATTCACATAATGCGCATCGTCAGGATCGCGCTCATAAACAAACAGCTCCGCAAATCCTTCCAACACGATGGCTGACGATTCAATCGCCTCGATAAAAGCCGCCACGCGATCACCCTTCAATCGCAACTTCCGAGCCACGACGGGCCGAGCTGCAACGTCTCGCAATTCCGCAATCACCGTCGGCGACACGAACAATTCCACGCGGCGGTCAAACGCCATCTGAACGCATGCGCCCGCCGCACCATCCGGCGAAGCCAACGCCTGCAACAACGTATTGCAATCAAAAACAACGCGATGCGTATCGCTCATTTGCTCCCATTCCCCCCACCCACTCCCCTCCGCCGTTCCGTCCGCATCTTGTGTTTTTCGGCCTCCAAAAAGGCGGCGAGTTCACCTTCGCTGATGCCGCTGTTCTTGAAAGCTTCTCCCACCTCGCCGCTGATTTCTTTGAGGGATCGTGGTGGAGCGACCAGTAGTTCTAATTGCCGAGTTGCGTAGGCCGTCACATCAACACCCGCCGCCGCCGCCTTCGCTCGCAGGCGAGTTTCCGCTTCCGGTGAGATGGAAATATTCAACACCATGCTCCTATTCTATCATGTTTTTCGGGGAGAAGGAATTTTGTATGATCGGTCATTGTGCCTGGGTGCCAATGGCCACATTGAAGCGTATTTCCCTTCCTGCTAGAGTTTTGCCATGCCTGACGTGCTTTCTTATCACACTCCGCCCACCCCGCCTCCTGTCTCGCGATGGCGTACAGCGATGGGTATTATTCTGCTGGTACTTTTTTCTCTGGGGTTGGTAGGCTGGCTTCGTGCTTTGCCGGAAACTGTCAGTCTGTTCCGGGAGATATGCAGGATTGGTCATGCCGGTCGTGATACGGCCATGGCGGTGGGCATCTGGGGGGCCATTATGGCGGGCGTCAGTTTCGTCCTGCTCTTGCCTACTGTCATTTGCAGTCTGCTGGCCAGGCATTTCCCGCTGGCATGGCGCATCGTGGCGCTGCTGCCGTCCTGCACGGGACTGCTGGTCGGCGCCGCATTCCTATACTGGGCGGAATTCTGCAGATAGTATTGCTCGCATGAACACAAATACAACAAACTTTGACATCATTGTGATCGGCGGCGGGCATGCCGGAGCGGAGGCGGCGTGGGCGGCGTCGCGGATACTTGCGGGGCATGGCGGTGGTAAGGTCGCGATGGTCACGATGGATCCGCTGGCGATCGGGCGGATGTCGTGCAATCCGGCGATTGGGGGGCTGGCGAAGGGGCAGATCGTTCGAGAAATCGATGCGCTTGGCGGATTGATGGGGCATGCGATCGATGCGACGGGGATTCAGTTTCGAATGCTCAACAAGTCGAAAGGGGCGGCGGTGCGGTCGCTGCGGGCACAGGCGGATAAATATAAATATGCGGCGAAAGTGCGGCAGCTTCTCGAAGAGCATTGCCCGAATCTCAGCATCGTTACCGGTATCGTTGATCGTCTGCTCACAGAAAAAGGGCGACTGACAGGTCTGGCGCTCGAAGATGGCCGTTGCTTTTCTTGCCGCTGCGTGGTCGTTGCCACGGGAACATTTCTCAACGCGTTGATGCATGTCGGGGCGAAGCAGACGAAAGGCGGCCGAGTCGGCGAAGCGAGCGCTTGCGGGCTTTCGCAATCGTTGCGGGATTTGGGTTTCGAGCTCGGTCGGCTCAAGACGGGCACGCCGCCGCGGCTGGCGAAGGAGACGATTGATTACAGCGTTCTTGAGATGCAGCCGGGCGACGATTCGCCGACACCGTTCTCCGACATGACGCGGGGGGGAGGGAGCGGTACCATTCAATCTTTCCCCTCGCTACGTCAAGTGCCGATGCACATCACGCACACAAATGCCAGAGTGCACGACTTGATTCGCGCGAATCTGCATCGTGCGCCGATGTATTCCGGGCAGATTCAGTCGCGCGGACCGCGGTATTGTCCGTCGATTGAGGACAAGGTCGTTCGGTTTGCAGACAAGGATCATCATCAGATTTTTCTGGAGCCGGAGGGTCTGGAGACCAACGAAGTCTACTGCAACGGCATTTCGACGAGCCTGCCGGAAGATGTGCAACGCGAAGTCGTCCATAACATCAAGGGCCTTGAGCACGCAAAGATCCTTCGGCCGGGCTATGCGGTCGAATACGATTTTGCCCCGACACATCAGATCGACGCGACGCTGGAGACGCGTCTGGTGTCCGGTCTCTATTTCGCCGGTCAGATCAACGGAACGTCCGGCTACGAGGAGGCGGCCGGCCAGGGACTCGTCGCAGGCATCAACGCGGCGAACAAGATACTGAGCAAGCCGCGATTCATTTTGACGCGTGATCAGGCGTACATCGGCGTGATGATCGACGATTTGATCACGAAGACGCCGACGGAGCCGTACCGGATGTTCACGAGTCGGGCGGAATTTCGCTTGACACTGCGTTCGGACAACGCGGACCAGCGGCTGACGCCGTTGGGCGCGAAGCTGGAACTCGCATCTCGTGAACGCATCGGTCGCCTCGAGAAAAAACTCGCAGCAATGCATCGTGCAGTGGAACTGCTGCACGCACTCAAAATCCGCACAACCGACGGCGCAACGACGGCGTACGACTTCCTGCGGCGACCGGACGTCACCATCGAATCGCTTCGCACACAAACCTCCGGATTGCATGAACTGTTTGACAACCCCGCAATCTTTGCAGTGCTGGCGGACGTGGAGACCGAAGCGAAATATGCGGGATATATCCAGCGGGAAAAGGAATCCGCAAGGCGTCTGCACGAACTAGAGGATAAGTCGATTCCCACGTCGTTCGATTTCGCTGCCATCCATGAGCTTCGCAAAGAAGCGAGACAATCGCTGGAGAAATTCCGTCCTCAGACCCTCGGCCAAGCCTCACGCCTCGAAGGCATTACGCCAAACGATCTGACCGTGCTACTGCTGCACCTTCGCAGGAAATAGAGCATTTTTCATGTGGTCGTGGCGTGATGACATGCGCAGGAAGCGAGAGCCAAAAGCCCCGCATTGCCATGCGGGGCTCCAAAACGCTACGGGCGAGTGAAAAATGCTCTAGCCCTGCGTTGCCACGCTCACCCTTATACACCTTTTCCCCCAAGTGGAGCATTTCCCTGGGCGTCTTCCAGCGTCAGGTTGTAGGCAAGCAGGATACATCTAAATCCACGAACCCGCTATCGCTCACACTATGCGCTCAGATACGGGACTCGGTTTGTTTTTCGTCGTTCCTCTTATCCACCCATAAATGGGTGGGCTATTATCAACGGTCCCTACGGGGCCGATTTGCATCCCTTGCGAAACGGAAACTTCTGACTATCGGCCTCTTCGCCTGCTTTCGCGAATCAAACAAATTTTGTGAATCTCACCCCATCGTTTATGCTGTTTACCTATGGCCAAGCTCAACAAACCCAAGTCCCGCTATGCGAAATCCGAAAAACTCTTCGCCGAGGCGGTCAAGCTCATGCCCGGCGGCGTTTCTTCGCCCGTTCGATCCTTCAAGGCCGTCGCAGGAGAGGGGGGGGGAGGGATCGGCCCGGTTTTCATTAAGGAGGCCAAGGGCGCCGACCTCACTGACATCGATAACAATACTTACATCGACTATGTAATGTCGTACGGGCCGCTGATCGCCGGGCACTCTCCGCCGCCGGTCCGGGCTGCCGTTGCCAAGCAGATCGACAAAGGTTCCTCCTACGGCTGCTGCACGGAAGCCGAACTCAAGCTCGCCAAGATCATCGCCGCTGCCATGCCCAACGTCCCGATGATCCGCTTCGTCAACTCCGGCACCGAAGCGACCATGTCCGCCATCCGCCTCGCTCGCGGTGTCACACAACGCAACATTATCCTCAAATGCCACGGCTGCTACCACGGACACGTCGATTCCCTCCTCATCGAAGCCGGCTCCGGCGCCACCACACACAATCACCCCTCCTCCCCCGGCATCCCCGACTCTGCCACTTCCAACACCGTTCTCGTGCCCTATAACGACCTGCCCGCCACCACAGCTGCCTTCGAAGAACGCCAAGGCAAAATCGCTGCGATGATCGTCGAACCCATCTGCGGCAACATCGGCGTCGTCCCGCCGCTGCCGGGCTACCTCGAAGGCCTCCGCGCCCTGTGCGACCAACACAACGCCCTGCTGATCTTCGACGAAGTCCTGACCGGCTTCCGCGTCGCCTACGGCGGCGCCCAGGGCCTCTACTCCATCCGCCCCGACCTGACCTGTCTTGGCAAAATCATCGGCGGCGGACTCCCCGTCGGCGCCTACGGCGGAAAACCTGAACTCATGAACCACGTCTCCCCCGCCGGCCCCATCTATCAGGCCGGCACTCTTTCCGGTAACCCCCTGGCCATGGCCGCCGGTATCGCCACCCTCTCCCTCCTCGACGACACCGCCATTGACGGCACCAGTATCTACACCCAGCTCGAAGCCTTGGGCAGCCGCCTCGAAATCGGCCTCAAAGCCGCCGCCGTAGCAGCCAACGTACCCGTCTCCATCCAACGCGTCGGCTCCATGCTCACCCCCTTCTTCCTGAGGAGGGATGGGTCTCAAACCGCCTCCATCAAAAACTACGCCGACGCCCTGCAATGCGATACCCAAGCTTACGCCCGTTTCTTCCGATCCATGCTCGACGCCGGCGTGATGCTCCCCCCCAGCCAATTCGAAGCCTGGTTCATCTCCTCCGCCCACACCGAAGGCGATATCGATCAAACCATCGACCACGCCAGGGAAGCGTTCAAAGCCGCCCAATCCATTTAAAAAAAGTCTGTTATAATGAGGAGTGAGTGGGACAAGAACTCGAGAAAGGAGCGTATGATGGGTATTCGGCAATCTTGGATGATGGCGATGATGGTCGTGATGTGTGGTGTGGGTGGAGGGATCTGCCTTGGGCAGTTGAAGGAGTTGAATTCCTATATGCTGATGGAGGATGAAGTTGTTTCGCGAGCAGCGGATGCGGGGAAAATATTGTATTACACGACGGATAAAACGCTGGCGACGGCGAAGCTCAAGGAATATGGCGTGAAATATCCGGACAACATCAGCTTTCCGCAGGGGGCGACACTGGTGATCCTGGTGAGCGATCGGGTGCAGGAAAGCTTTGAGAGCCTGTCGATGGACGCACAGAAGCAGATGCTGGTGGTGGACTTGGCGGCGGACAAGAAAGCAGCACCAAAAGTGGAGGAGGGCAAGAAGAGTTCGCGGGTGCTGCTGATCGGTTCTCCATCGAGAATAACGTTCAAAAAGTGCGGAATTCGTGGGGCAGATGGAAAAGTGGTCGAGGTGAAGTCGGAGGAACTGAAGAAAAAGTAAGCCGATCGGTGGGCAAGCCCACCGGCTAAATATTGGCTGACTCCGCGGGACAAAACACCGGCACCACAAATGTGGCACAATAATCGAGCCCGGGAATTTTTGCCCGTACTTGTAACTCCCATTGAGCCGTGTAGCTGGTCGGTGGACAATCGGCGGGAATGTTGAACGCCACGGGAATTACCCCCCCCCCGCTCTGGATGCATCTTCTTCCATGACGCCCTGAACCTTCGTGGCCTGATCCTCCCATAAAATACCCCGCCCAGTTCTACAGCGCAAGCGAAGATGGTAGCCGTCAGCGGCATGTATTGGACGATGGGTATAAATCACGCCGGCGAGTTGCCCGCCGATTGCGCCGGGAAACGTCGTCAACTCCAGCACCGACGGCCCAAACTTCGACAAACGCCGCAACTTCACGATTCGAACGACCAGCATCGTGACGCCTCCGATCACGAAAGGAAGGAAGACATACGTGGCGGCTTCTTTGATCATCTCACCGCGAAGCGCCAGCCACAAAAAGGCCCAGCTTCCTATCCCGATCGCTAGGAGCAATGTCACGAAAAAATAGTAATCGAACGCCCATCCGCAATCCGAATTGTCAACGCGGCGATTCCATCCGTTGCCACAGTGCTTCCAAGGCACAGGATCCGAATACTGTCGCAGATTGGTCGGCGATCCGCTAAACCAGAAGAAGAGTACGGCAAACATCACCAACGGTGTGCCGCAGAATAACCCGTAAATCCATCCCAGTGTCAGGCAGATGATGATACCGGTCCCGCCGAACAGCCATATCATCATGACCATGCATCTGGAACGCGGCCATAAACGCCTGGAACTTTTCGGTTCGTCAGCCATGCACGTAGCATAACCCATGTTCGGAGTTCACGCTTCAGCATGTTATGGGCCCTATGCTTTCGAATATTTCGCTAATTTCGTTTATTGCCTTTGCTGGTTTGGCCGATAGAATGGTCGTGTAAGCATGATGGAGTCGGTCATGACCGCAATGACAACAGAACCTGTGCTGCCTTCCGTGCGGGAGACGCAGCTTGCCAAGGAGTCCAGCCGCAAGCTCGCACCATTGGCGACAAAAACTTCCCCGACCGTGCAGGTACATATTGCCACCATAGGCAGACACGCCGAAACGGTTGACCTGCCCACGTCAGCCTTTCAACTCCTGATCCGGATTCTGACAGAGATGAGTCAGGGTAACGCTGTAACCCTCATGCCCATCCACTCGCAACTGACCACGCAGCAGGCCGCGGAACTTCTGGGCGTCTCGCGACCGTTCGTCGTCAAAGAGCTCAAAGAAGGACGCATCCGTTATCAAATGGTCGGCACCCACCGCCGCATCGCCTACAGCGATCTGATGGCTTACAAAGAGATGTGTCGCTCCAACCATGAGCAAACAATGGATGAACTGGTCCAGCAGGCTCAAAACCTCAAGATGGGCTACTGACGGATTGGATACGTTTACGGTCATCTTCGATGCGTGTGTGTTGTATCCAGCACCTTTACGCGATGTCCTGCTGGAACTGAGCGTTGAAGGTATCTTTCTCGCCCGCTGGACCGACCAGATTCACGACGAATGGATCAGGAACGTGCTGGCCAACAATCCGCACATCAGCGACGAACAATTGGCGCGCACACGGACACTCATGGACCAGGCGGTGCCGGACTGCCTCGTCACCGGCCACGAATCGCTGGCTGCCGGTTTGGCGTTGCCCGACCCCAACGACCGACACGTTCTGGCCGCGGCCATCGTCGCCCACGCCGGGGCAATCGTGACTTTCAATACGAAAGATTTTCCGGATCACGTGCTCGAAAGCTACGGCCTCGAAGCTCTACACCCTGACGATTTTCTCATCTACCAATTCGACCTGGCCCAAGAGACCGTCTGCACGGCAATCAAACGACTGCGGAGTCGATTGAAACGGCCACCAATGGACGTGGAGACATACCTGGCATGCCTGGCCCGGCAGCAACTCCCCAAGTTGGTACAGAAGCTTCAGCCATTCAAACACCTCTTGTCTTCCGAGCCAATCTAACCATCTGAAATCTATCGTTACATGTTGAGGAAATTGGCCAGCAGCTTTGGGCCGTCGAGGGTGAGGAAGGATTCGGGGTGGAACTGGACGCCGTGGAGGGGCCAGAATTTGTGGCGGATACCCATGATTTCGTTTTCCTGCGTCCAGGCGGTAACTTCGAAATCTGCCGAGAGAGTACCGGGGCGGATGACCAGAGAGTGGTAGCGGGTGGCGTCGAAGGGGTTGGGCAGGCCGGTGAAGAGGCCTTGGTTGTTGTGGTGGATGGGGGAGACTTTGCCGTGCATGAGCCGCCAGTTGCGTTCGACGATGGCCCCCCAGGCCTCGCCGATGCACTGATGGCCGAGACAGACGCCCAGCGTCGGCAGTTTCGGGCCGAAGTGTTTGAGAACTTCGCAGGAGATGCCAGCTTCTTTGGGCGTGCAAGGCCCCGGCGAAATAATGATATGGGTCGGACGAAGCGATTCGATTTCAGCGATGGAAGTCTTGTCGTTGCGGAGGACAGTCATGGGGCGTAAGGCGTGTTGCTCGCCGATGCGTTGGACGAGGTTGTAGGTGAACGAGTCGTAGTTATCGATGAGCACGATCATAGTTAGCGTCCAAAACGTCGGAGCCGCCATCGTAGGAGTGCGACGACAATAACGCAATCTGACGATGACAGTCCATATATTTTACTTAAACACGAATCTTCGCAAAATTCTTTTGCATTTGTCACAGGGGCGTGTATGTTTCAAGTTAGTTCAGTTCGTGAATGCCCCGAGCTCCCTGTCTGGACAGGGTGAGTGGAGTTTGTGGGCGTTGATACAATTCGGCTCGTCGTTGGACGGAGAGAGAGCATGAGACCGCCTTTTTCAGGAGGTAGAGTTTATGTTCTCTCTCAAACAGCACATGCGCCGTCATGCCATGATGATCGCCGCGGTCGCCGCCACCGTTGGCTTCGCCGCTGCCTCGCATGCAGCCACCATTTGGTATGTAGACACTTTCGGCACATACGATCCTGTTACCGTGACCGATGACGTCAGCCTCAACGACGACGTCGCTTTCGGAACTCTCACTCTCAATGACGGTGGGTACACGGTGACTGGTAACGGTCACACCATCACTTTGGCGGGGGGCAATCCGTACGTCACCAGCAGCGGGACCAATACGCTTAACGCGATAGTGCATGCGGACATTGGCGGCGGTAGTCCCATGCAGTGGAATGTCACTGGGAACCTGACCGTCGACCAGATCGGGGTTGGTTACTACGGCAGTTTTGAGAAAAACGGCAACGGCATCCTCCGCGTGGGCAATTTGAACGCCTCCGCCGGCATTTTTGTCAATGGCGGCACACTCATTCTCACCGGCCAAAGTGGTACCGGCTACAACCAGTGGGGGGGAGGAGGGGGGGATCGCCAGGGTTCTTCCCTGATCGTCTACAGCGGCAGCACACTCGCTGGCAATAACATCATCGGCGTTCAAAGTATAGTTCAAATCGATGGCCACCTCGCCCCAGGCGCCGATGGTGAGGGCAGCGGGTGGTTCCAAAACAAAAACGGAACCTTCGGCTCCATCGGAAAACTCACCATCCAAGGCGCCGACAACAACAGCGGCGTCACTTACTTCAACTTCAACTCCACTTCCAACCTCGACCTTGACCTGCTCGATGGCGACAACTACGACAGCCTCGCATTCCTCAGCGGCAGGGACATGAGCACCTACGGCATCTTCCTCGACATCTACGAAGGTGCTCAAGTCAACATCAACGACCTGAGCAACGGCGGCGACCTCGCAGGCACCTACCACATCATCACCCTCGGCGGAAACCACGCATGCACCATCGACTACTACGACACCAACGGCGACATCGTCGACAACCTCCCCGACGACTTCAGCGTTTTCTCCACTGGCGTCGTCCCGCCAGGCTACCACTACGAGTTCGTTCGCGTCACAGACATCTCCGGTAACTTCACCGGCATCGACCTCGTCATCACCCATGTCCCCGAGCCCGCCTCTCTGGGGCTTTTGGGTCTGGGTTCCGGGTTGCTGCTGCTTCGCAGAAAACGCCACGCGTGAACCAGTATCGGCGCATCGACCCGATCCCAATCGACGACGGCTCCCCAAAGGAGCCGCCGTTGTTTTGCATATCAGAGCCGCAATCGTGAGATTGCGACGATAACCGCAATCTCACGATTGCGGCTCGGATGGTTTCGTTTTGCGTGGCGGGGGAGGGAGGGAAAAAGAGGCGGAGGGAAGTGGGGTCAGCAGGTCATGGTCGTCAATGACCTGCAGCACGGGGCGGCCCATGATCTCGGCATTGATCGGCAAACCCAGAAAATAAGAAACCGTCGCAAAGGTGTCCTCAATGTGCACGGTCAGACTGCGGACTTGCGTGAGATCGCAATCTGCCCGCACGCCTGGGCCGGTGCAGATCCAAGGGATGAAGCGGGAACGGGGGTCGTTGGCGCCGTGGTTTCGGCCGGAGCCGCCGTGGTCGGCGGTGATGATGATCACGGTGTCGTCGTAGATACCCGTGGATTTCAGGGCGTCGAGCAGTGTGCCGATGGCGGCGTCGGCTCGTTCGATGCACCAGATCTGTTCGTTGGAGCCCCAGCCTTGATCCGCCTCGGGCACCCAGAAATACTTGCCATGGCCGAGGATATCGGTGGCGGACAGGTGCACGAAAGTGATGTTCGGCTTGTGCTGGAGGATGGTTTCGACGGCCTTGGCGGCAATCACATCATCGTCGATGAACTGCTTCGATTTGACCGGGGTGATGAAGCTCCAATCGACGGCGCCGGGGCGGGTGAAGGTGTTGAATTTAGGTTTGGCGGAGAAGACGGCGGAGGTCAGGCCGTGGGATTTGGCGATCTCGAAGAGGGTCGGAACGTTGGGGTAGATGACGGGGCCATCGCCGGAGTCGTCGTTCCAGGTGATGCCATGGACTTCGGGCGGGGTGCCGGTGAGCATGCTGGTGTGGGAAGGGAGAGTGATGGCGAGGGCGGTGGTTTGGGCCCAAAAGGTGAAGCTGCCTTGCCGCATGAGGGAGCGGATGTTGGGAGTGTTGGCGCGGAGCAGGACGTCCGGACGGCAGCCGTCGATGGAGACGATCAGCGCATGTTTGGCCAGCGGCGGATTGGAAGTGGGCACCTCGGCGGTCCGTGAATCGCAGCCGCTGATGAATGCCAGGATTAGCCACAGACAGCCCCAGCGCGGCAGAGCCGCAACCAAATCATGAAACGACTTAAGCACGAAGAAACGAAGAAACGAAGGACACGAAGAAAAAATAAATAAAAAAACTTCGTCTCCTTCGTTTCTTCGTTTCTTCGTGTTCAATTTTGTCAGGATAGAAAGAAGTTGCACGATAGTAATACAGACGGACACAGACAGAAGGAGGGGGGAATGACGAAATTCGAATGACGAATGACGAATCAAATTCGAATGTTCGAATGTTCGAATGACGAAACGTTTGCGATGAACGTCGTTTCGGACATTCGTCATTGGGACATTCGGATTTGATTCGTCATTCGTCATTCGAATTTCGTCATTTTTCAGGTATTGGAGTGATCGACTCCGCCGTAGCGACGGTTACGTGCGGCGTAGTTTTCCAGGGCTTTGTGAAGTTCGTCGAGTGTGAACTCCGGCCAGGATGCGGGGGTGACGTAAAGCTCCGCGTAGGAAATCTGCCAGAGGAGGTAATTGCTGATTCGCATTTCGCCTGCGGTGCGGATGAGGAGGTCGGGGTCGGGCATGCCGCGGGTGTAGAGGTGGTCGGTGATGGTCTGCTCGGTGATCTGGTTTGGGGCGAGGCGATTGGCTTGGACTTCGGCGGCGATCTCGCGGACGGCGTCGGTGATTTCCAATCGCGAGCCGTAATTGATGGCCAGGCAGAGCGTCATGCCGGTGTTGGTTTTGGTGGCTTCGAGGGTGTTGGCGAGTTCCGCGAGCACCGCCGGCGGCAGGCCCTGACGCCGACCGATCTGCACGAACTGGATATTGTTGTCGATGAGAAGCTGGCGCTGCGATTTCATGTACTCGACGTAGAGTTCCATGAGCATGGTGACTTCGTCGGGCGGTCGGTTCCAGTTTTCGGTGGAAAAAGAATAGAGCGTGAGCTGTTTGAGACCGATGCGGGCGCATTCCTCAACGATCTGTCGAACGGTTTTGGCGCCGGCGCGGTGTCCCACCGCCCGCGGCAGGCCGCGTTGACGAGCCCATCGCCCGTTACCGTCCATGATGATCGCTACATGATGCGGCAAGCGATCGGGCGAGGGGGGGGGTTGGGAAGTTGCGGATTGTGTCGCGGTCATGAAGTCATTGTAACGGACGTGGAAAGATGAAACCATCGGAGCCGCCTCCCCCCGCAATCGTAAGATTGCGGTTACAATGTCATCTGGTGATTGGCGGTCCGGATCAGGAGATGGCGATGGATACTCAAAAACCGTTGAAGCGTTCCACGAGCAATGTGATGATCGTCGGGGTCTGCAGCGGCATTGCCGAGTGGCTGGGATGGGACCCGACGGCAGTCCGTGTGGCGTATGTGCTGCTGTCAGTCTTCTCCGCGGGATTTCCGGGATTGGTGGCCTACCTGATCCTCTGGGTGGTGATGCCGAAGGATCGCTGATCGCAATCGGCGGAGAGGGATGTCTAAGCCGGCTTGTGCAGCGATTCGTCGACAACGTGTGTGCTGGCGATCGGGCTTAGCGGCACTTTCGCATTGGGAGCGCCGAGCGTGAAGGGACTGGAGGAGCGTGGGGCGGCCCACCTGACCGCGTTGGCAATAACACGGCGAACCTCCGGCTGATAATAGACCGGGAAAGTTTCGTGGCCGGGTTGGAAATAAACCACTTTGCCTTTGCCGCGGGTCCAGGTGCAGCAGGAGCGGAAGACGTTGCCACCTTCGAACCAGGCGATCATGACCAGTTCGTCGGGGGTGGGAATGTCGAAAAGTTCGCCGTACATTTCGTCGTGTGGGATTTCGAAGTACTCGCCGAGGCCGTCGGCGATTTCGTGGGCGGGGTTGACGATCCAGAGACGTTCGAGTTCGGCCGCCTCCCGCCACTTAAGGCCGCAACCGGTGCCCATGAGCTTGTGGAACGGCTTGGAGTAGTGGGCCGAATGTAGGAACAGAATCCCCATGCCTTCGCGGACACGTTTACATACTTTGTCGACAATGGCGTCGTTGACTTCGCGATGGGCGTTGTGGCCCCACCAGGTCATCACGTCGGTGTTATTGAGAACGTCGTCGGCGAGGCCGTGCTCGGGTTCGTCGAGGGTCGCGGTTTTCACCACGACGTTATCGCCAAGATGTTCCTTGATCGCCGAGGCGATGACCGCGTGCATGCCGTCCGGGTAAAGCTTACGGACTGCTTCGCTTTTCTTTTCATGGCGATATTCATGCCAGACAGTAACACGGAGGGGGGGGGGACTGGACGCGGTCATAACAATCTCCTTGCAGCATCTGTGAAAGACGAAATCAATCTACCGGCTTTCCGGCATGATAGGAAGCGACGTGAGCCCCCCCACAGCAATCTAGTGTAGTGATTCAAATAGATGATATCTTATCCGGAAGGTTTTTTTTAGCACGAAGACACGAAGAAACGAAGGAGACGAAGAAAAAATAAATAAGTTGAAACTTCGTGATCTTCGTGGCTTCGTGCTCAAATTAAGATAGTTTAATTGTGAATCACTACACTAGAAGAGCGACCCGTCTTCCTTTTCCGCCGGTTTGTCCAGCCCGAGGTGTTGATAGGCAGCGGCGGTCATCTGGCGGCCCTTGGGCGTGCGGCGAATAAAACCAATCTGCAAAAGAAACGGCTCGACGACGTCTTCGAGGGTGTCGCGTTCTTCGCCCATGGTGGCGGCCATGGCCTCGATGCCGACGGGACCGCCGTCGTAGTCGCGGGCCATCACGGCGAGGAAGCGGCGATCGAGCGCATCCAGACCAAGCTGGTCAATTGCCTCCAGACCCAACGCCTGGTCGAGCACTTCCATCGTCACCTTGCCTTCGGATCGCACGACAGCGAAATCACGCACACGGCGAAGCAGGCGATTGGCCACACGCGGCGTACCGCGGCTGCGAGAGGCGATCTGCAAAAGAGCGTCCTTATCCGCGGGCAGCTTGAGGAGTTCCGCGGAGCGGCTGACGATTTTCAGCAGGTCCGCGGGGGAGTAGTAGCTGAGGTGGTGGGCGATGCCGAAGCGGGATCGCATTGGGCCGGAGATCAGGCCGGTGCGGGTGGTGGCGCCGATGAGCGTAAAGGGCTGTAGCGGGATGGTCATGACCTGAGCGTGGGCGCCGGAATCCATCACGACGTCGATCGAGTAATTTTCCATTGCCGGATAGAGATATTCTTCGACGACGCGGCTGAGGCGATGAATTTCATCAATGAACAGCACATCACCGGCCTTGAGATTGGTAAGAATCCCAACGAGGTCGGCGGGCTTCACCAGCGCCGGCCCGCTGGTGATCTTCGGAGCCACGCCGGTCATTTCCTCAGCAATAATGTAGGCAAGCGTCGTCTTGCCCAGCCCCGGCGGCCCGGAGAGCAGCACGTGTTCCATCGGTTCGCCACGCTGCTTGGCCGCGGCGACAGCGATACGCACCTTCTCAATCAGCTCGCCCTGTCCGATGTACTCCGTGAGCATCCGCGGCCGCAGCGCGGGACTCATTGCGGCTTGGAACTTGTCCTCCGGCTGCTCCGCCCCCGAAACAATCCGCTCACGCGCCATAGAATCCCCCAGGGAAATTCGAAATTCGAATGACGAATGACGAATCAAATCCAAATGTCCGAATGACGCCCCCCCCCAATGACCGAAACACAATGTGTAGTCGCCTCGTTTCGTCATTCGAATTTGATTCGTCATTCGTCATCCGAATTTCGTCATTCACGACCGCCCTCCTCCGCTCTTCAAGCGAAATACCGCCGGGACAATTTTCTGCGGATCTTTGAGCGTCGGGTCCACTTCACACACACGGCGTACCCAGGTTTCCGCGTCGCCACGCCGCTCGCCCAGCGTCACCAGCGCCGCGATCGCGCCCTGTTGATAATCCGGCAGCGTTTCCACCGCCGCCGCTCCTTCCGCCGCTCCGACGGCGAAGCGTTCCACTCGGCCGTGCAACTCCGCGACGATCGTCTCGGCCATCCGCTTGCCGATCCCAGGTAAACTGGAAAGTTTTCGCACATCTTTCAGCGCGATGGCCGAGGCAATCTGGTTGGTCGGAATCGCAAACGCCCGGAGCCCTTTCCGCGTGCCGATGCCTTTGACGGTCGTAAACAGGTCGAAAAATTCCTTGTCTTCACTTCGCAGGAAGCCGAGCATCTTGGGCGCCATTCCGCCGAAGGAGGGATTCCCTTCGATGTATTCAAGCGTAAAGAACGTCACCGTTTGTCCGACCTTGGTTTGGAGGAACGGGACATCCGCCGCGGGTACGAGCAGTTCTCGCGTGAAGTCGCCGCTGGTGACATGCACGCAATCCTCCCCCACAAACTCCAACTTGCCGGCAAGTTTAACAATCATTGCAAAGCATCCGTGACCAATTCGTCCGGGTATTTTACAATACTGGCCGTCTATCGTCAGCCCCCGGCTCTGTCGGGGGTTCGTCTCGCGCCCGCTAAAAACCCCCGGCAGAACCGGGGGCTAACAGGAGTTCCACATGCAACTCGCCTTTTCCACCAACGCCTTTTCCCGGCATTCGCTTTCGGAAGCCCTGACCGCCATCGCGGCGGCGGGGTATGCGGGCGTGGAAATCCTCGCCGACAAGCCGCACTGGTACCCGGACTCCTTCGACGAAGCGGTGGTTGAAAAAATCCGCAGCCAACTCAGCGAATTGAAACTCGCGGTCAGCAATGTCAACGCCAACTGCACTTTCGGCTACTGGCAAGATGCCCCGCCCGAACCGTTCTTCGAGCCGTCACTGATCTCGCCTAATCCCGCCCACCGCGCCGATCGTATTCGGATGATTCATAACACGCTGAAGTTCGCCGAGGCTGTGGGGGCAGACACCATTTCGATCACTTCCGGCAAGGCTCTGCCGACGATGCCGCCGGAGGCCGCGATGAAGCAGCTTCGCGAATCGCTGGCGGCAATTCTGGAGACCGCCGAAAAATTGAAAATCAAGATCGGCATCGAGTGCGAGCCGGGCCTGTTCATTGAATACGCTCACGAACTTCGCGAGCTGATCGATCGCCTGGGTTCGAAGATGCTGGGCGCCAATCTCGACATCGGCCATTCCGTGGTCATCGGCGAATCGATCCCCGACATCCTCAAACTCCTCGGCGGCCGCATCTGGAACTGCCACATCGAAGATATTCCTCACCGCAAACATTACCACCTCATCCCCGGCCAAGGCACGATCGACTGGTCCGCCTTGAAAAACTCCCTGTTAGCGATCAAATACCATCGTTTCCTGACGGTGGAGCTTTACACCTATCCGGACCGCCCGAAAGAAGCGGCCGAGGAAAGCATCGCGTACCTGCAAGGCATCTTCGGCGAATAGCAATACCGTTCAATCGTCAAGTCGATTTAACGACTTCACGATTTAACGGCTTGACGGCGTCCTGGTGTATTGCTACACTAATACGCATGGACTCTGCCCTTCTTATTTCCGTCTCTCCCACCTCCGGCGTTCCGATCTATCGTCAGCTCATCGACCAGGTCCGCTCGCTGATTGCCTCCAAACGTCTCCAGCCTGGCGAATTTCTGCCCTCCGTTCGCACCCTCGCACAGAGACTCCAGGTCAATCCCATGACCGTCTCCAAGGCCTATTCGCTCCTCCAGCGCGACGGCCTCGTCGAACTCGCCCCAGGCCAAGGCATGCGCATCCTCCCGCCATCCCCCGTCAAAATCCCTCTCAATCAACGGCGTCAAGCTCTTCTTCCTCTTCTCCGCCAGGTCGCCGCGACCGCTTATCAGCTTAACCTCACGCAACAGCAAGTGATGGATCTGCTTGCGCCACTTCTGGAGAATTTCGATCGAGATTCGGAAGCCAATCCCGGCTAAAGCCGGGGCTATATGCGTTACCGCTTGTAAGGATGTTTCCCATGATCAGTTCACCTGTTATCGACTGCATCGCCGTCAATAAATCCTACAAACAAAATCATGTCTTGCGAGATCTCGACTTGTCCATTCCTCCCGGCTCCGTCGTCGGCCTTCTGGGCAAAAATGCCGCCGGTAAAACTACGCTTCTCAAAGCTATCCTCGGCCTCATCCGCCCCAACTCAGGCTCCATCACCACCCTCGACCACGACGCCTGGAACCTCCCACCCGACGCCAAGGCTCGCCTCGGCTACGTCCCACAGCTCATCACCCTCTACCCCTGGATGAAGGTCCGCCACATGATCGACTACACCGCCAGCTTCTACCCACGCTGGGACCGCCCCCTCATCGACCGCCTCCTCCACGAATGGGAACTCCCCGAAAACGCCACCATCGGCCCACTCTCCTCCGGACAACTCCAAAAACTCGCCATCCTCCTCGCCATCGGACACCACCCCGACCTGCTCATCCTCGACGAACCCGCCGCCGCTCTCGACCCCGTCGCACGACGCGCCTTCCTCGCCACACTCCTCGACATCGTCAGCGACTCTACCGACGCCCCCCACACCATCCTCTTTTCCACCCACATCACCGCCGACCTCGAACGCGTCGCCGACCGCGTCGCCATCCTCAAAGACGGCCAAGTCGTGTATCACGATTCCCTCGACACCCTCAAAGACCACGTCAAACGCCTCCGCATCACAGCGAACGCCCCGCTGCCGACGCCCTTGAATCTCCCCCACACCCTCTCCGAAGAAATCTCCGGCCCAAACGCCCGCATCACCCTCCGCAACCTCACCCCCGAACTCCTCGCTCGCCTCGCTTCCGACCTTCACGCCACCATCGAAGTCGAAGACCTCAACCTCGACGAAATTTTCCTGGAGTTCCATCATGCATGAACCAACAAACTTGCCCGGTGGGCGACCAAAAACGTTTAGCCGCGAGCCGATAGGCGAACGCTCGGACGCCTTGAACATGCGGACTTGCAAAAACCGTTCAACAAGCCCCTACCCCCACATCCTCCGGACCTACCTACGCAACAAAATGATGTGGCTCGCCACATTCATGCTCCTCATCGGCATCTGCTCCCTGGTGGCAAGCATCGTCCAATTCCGCACCCCCACCCACGTCAACGTCATCTCCCACATCCCGCCCCACCTCGACGCACAAACCCGCCATGTTTGGGAAGAACAAAACCGCCACCTCGCCGACGACCAGACCCGCCATGCGATCCAGGAAAAATACAATCACCTCATGCGCGCGATCAACGGCGCGTTCTTCTTTGTCTTCCTCCTATTCGTCATGCACGTGGTGCTCCTTCTCAAGCAGCAGATCGCCTCGCCGCGAGCGGTGCTTGTTCCGCATTATCGACGGCCGCATCTGATCGTTGCCGCGGCGCTGGTATTGCCCGTCATGATTTTGTGGCCGCTGACCGTGAGCTTTGGTTTTTCGCTTTCGCCGCTGCCGGTCTTCGCCGCCAGTTCGCTTCTCTTTACCCTCATTCTCTGGTGTTCCTATCTGAACAGCTTGCCTTTCGCGGTGCTCTTCCTGGCCGTCTGGTTCGGCGCCTTTTCTTCATGGGGACAAAACGCCCTCCGCGACTGGTTCACCAGCCCTGCCATTCTCGCGCCGCTGCTCCTGATCGCCGTCGCGTGCTTTTTCCTATTCCGTCTGGTGGAGCGCCTCCTGGCCCTGCGCGAAGAAATGCCCGAATACCACCGCACCACGCAAATCTACGGATGGCAAGCCTTCTCCTCGCCCCAATTCTCCTACGGCGAGTCTTTCCGCATCAACTACAACAACCGCGTCGTTCGCTTCACGCAATCCCCCTCCCGCCGCGTGCTCGCCCGCCTCGCCGAGTCGCGCCCGACTTCTCTTTTCCGCCAACTTCAACGCTGGCAGCTCGGCCAACCCGCCACGCCTCCCTTGTTTTTCGCCGGACTCGTCCTGATGATCCTCCTCGTCTTCCTTCTCATTTCGCATCTCATCCCCGGCAACACCAATCGTGTGGATATCCAAATCGCTTTTGTTCCGCTCTTCTTTTTTCCTCTGCTCATCCTGCTGTCGTGCGGCATGCAGGTATGGCGAACTCTTGGCGTTGACTCCCTTCGCCCTGTCCCCCGCAAAAACTATCTCCGGCAGCGAGCCGCGGCGGTCGCCTTATCCATCGCCCAGGTTTGGTTTGCCATGGCGCTGACCTTCTTTCTTGCCGCGGCAGTTCTGCAACCCGAGTTCCTCGCCACCGCTAATTACTGGCTCATCCTCGCCGCCACCGCCATCGTTCAGATTCCGATTTTCGCGATCTTTTTCTGGTTCCTTCGCTATCGTTCCATGGTTCTCTCGGTTGCCATTTACATGGTTTTCTGCGTCGGGTTGCCGTTTCTGTTCATCGGCTCCTCCAACACCTTGAGCAAGTTTCTCGCCCTCCCCCACTTCCTCCTCCTCGCCGTCCTCCTCCTCCTCGCCTCCGCCCTGATCCTCCGCGACGCCTATCGCCGCTGGCTGACCACGGATTTGGCGTGATCCAATCCCGTTCGGTTGCATGACATTTTAGGCAGCCATCTGACTCGTAAAATTCGTTCAATTCGTGGAAAAACGCCCGCCTGTCGGCTCGCGGCTAAACTTGTTAAACGCCATGAACCCCACCACGAATTTTACGAGATCACGAGCTTATCGGATGAATCGCATTTCGCCAGTGTTCGGCACCAGTGGCACGTCGATGTCAAGATGTGTCAATCGGTGTCCCGCCGGCCAGTAGACGAAGAAGGCTTTGCCCAGGAGATAGCGTCGGGGCACGATGCCGCGGCGGGTGCCCAGGTCGTCCAGTGCCGGGGATACCACATCCCAGCCACGCCCGTCGAGGGAACTGCGCGAGTTGTCGCCCAGGGCGAAAAACTCGTCCGGCCCCAACGTCAGCGGATGGAACATGTTCGCGGTGGTCGGACGCGAAGAATCGCTTTGCGTGTAATACAAATCTCGCATCAGCTTGAGATGGCTCAACGTGCAACGGCCTCCGACCTCAATCGCGATGACCGGCATGAAGCCTTCCAACTTCGTGGGGTCCTGAGAGTCCATCGCTTTCTTCGCGGAATCCTGGATATCCAAAGCTTCTGCGCGAGCGTCGGCGGCGGTCCAGGTCGTGAGATGCTCCAACACCATCCGGCCGTCGATGAAAAATTGAACGGATCGGTCGACGTTGTTCAATTCCACATGATAAGCTTGTCCCGCTTTGAGGGGGGGGGGCGGAGCCACGGACACAAGCGTGTCGATCTTGACCGGTTCAAAAGAGCCGGTCGCCACGTTATGGCGTTCCAGAGCAATTCCCTTCTCCGACCAAGTCACGCAGAAGAGATTCCGCGGCGGTCCGACGGCCATTCGAATAGATGTCCCCTGACTCTCCACCGGCGTCCAGACGGTTTCCAAATGCAGATCGCCCACGGGAAAGAGGCTCTGGAAGCGGTACCCCGCCGCCGCCGTCAGGTCCATGATGTCGTTGTTGTAACCGAGGATATTGTAGGTGTAGGGATCGCGAGGGACGAATTCGAGTTTGCCGGGGGCGTCGGCGGTGTAGTGGACTTCGGGGCCGCCGATGCTGGCGACGCCATTTTTGTGGGCGTTGTACCATGCTTCGGCGGTGGGGCCGGCGCCGCGCCAGGGATTCCGCCAGAGGAAGAATTCGGCGGGGACGTTGCCGTGGCCCTCTTGCCGGACCCGCTGCTGGTTTTCGTCAAGGGGGTAGTAATCGTTGTCGTAGATCAGTTGCCAGAGATACTTCTGAATGTGTGGCGGTTTGCGGGCGATGACCCGTTGGGTGAGATCGTTGGTGTTGGCGTTGGGAGGGGTGATGAAAATGTCGCCGCCGATGATTTCAACGGTTTCCCCCGGCAGCCCGATGAGACGCTTAATATAGTTGTCTTTGACATTCATGGGCTCTTTGAACACGATGACGTCGAAGCGTTTAGGGTCGATAAACGAGTAGATGTATTTGAGCACGAGAATGCGATCGCCATTGTTGGCCCAGGCGAAAGGAACTTCGCGATTGGACCCTGTCCGCGGGTCGTAAATCTTCCGCGGTTTGAGTAGGCCATCCTCGCTGATCATTTCCGGCGGCAAGGCCTGCGGAAGCTTGTCGAACGGAATGATGTGCTGACAATTCGGACACAGCAGCGGGCAAGGTCCGCGGTCATTGCCGCAACCGCCGTCGGAGGGGACAGTCCGATTGGAAACGAGCTCGGCATGCGGGCCCGCATCGACGATGGGCCTTTCACCCAGGTTGTCCCGCTGATATTGCAGGCTCGCGTTGCGGGGGAAAGCGTAACCGCAGTTGTCGCAGACGACGTTGAAATGGGCGCCTAGGAGCGTCGGCGCCATCGAGCCGGTCGGGATGACGAACGCTTCGACGACGAACGCGCGGAAACTCAGAGCGAGGATCAAGGCGATGATGACCGCTTCGATGGTGTCGATGATGCCGGCCAAGGAGGCGTCTTCTTCGGGTTTGCTGGCGGCGGGTGGGTGGGTAGGTGGTGCTGCCGGAGCGGCAGTGGGCTTCGGCGGCGTTGACGTGGATGCTTGCGGTGGAGGAGGGGACGGTGCGGGTGGCATGTAGGAAGGCGTCGGCTGTGCGCCGCCGGAGTAGAGCCACGGGCCCTTGGAAGTGAGAGGGGGGGGCTGCTGCGGGTCAAAGGGATTGCTTGGCGTGTTGGACATCTGGGCTAATATCTCGCGACTATGATGAAATTTTCGATTTTCAATTTTCAATTTTGCACTACTCGAAAATTGAAAAATCGAAAATCGAAAATCCTTTTTGCCCGCGTTATGAGGCGGGCCCGAAAGTCTCAAAGGCAACAATCTGGTTCTGGCGTAGTACCGCTTTCCGATCTGATTTCGGAAAATAATAGTCCAGTTGCGTCTTGCCGATGGCGATCTGGTACGGCGTTGTGACGTCGTACGTGGAGCCGCTCGCAAGAACAATGCGAAACGGCACAAATGGCTCGGCTCGCAGAAAATCCCTCAGATCTTCGAACATGCTTAAATTCTAGCCTCCGCACTTCAAGTAAACAAATGTCCATCATCCTGCCCGCGTTACGTATGGCCGGCGGCCTGGGCTGCCGCTTCCATGATCGCTTCCGAAAGCGTCGGATGGGCATGGATCGTGCTGGCGATGGCTTCACGCGTCGCTTCCAATCGCTTGGCCAGCACGAGTTCGGCGAGCATGTCAGTCACCTCGGCGCCGAGCATGTGGGCGCCGAGCAGTTCGCCGGTTTCCCTGGCAAAGAGCAGCTTGACGAAGCCGTCGGTAGCGTTGATCGCCTGGGCTTTGCCGTTGGCGGCGAACAGCCACTTGCCGACATCGTACGCCAGACCCGCCTCCTTGCACTGTTTTTCCGTCAGCCCCACCGACGCGACCTGCGGCACACAGTACGTGCATCCGGGGATCAAGCCGTAATCCATCTCGCGTTTGCTTACATCAAACATACGCTCAATCGCGATTTTTGCTTCCATGGTTGCCACGTGCGCTAGCCACGGCGGACCGATCACGTCGCCGGCTGCATAAATCCCCTTGACGCTGGTCTGCATATCCTTGCCGACCTTGATGTGCCCTTTGACGATCTCCGGTTGGCAGGCGGGCGCGAAGAGGGTTTCCCAGTTGCCGGTAACGCCGACGGCAACAAGCACCTTATCCGCCTCCAAAACCTCCTGCTGACCCGTCGCAAGATCCGTCACGGCAACCTTGGTGCCAGTCGCATCGGGGGGGAGGGCCTCGATCTTTTCCGTGCGAGTCCTAGTGCGAATGTCCATCCCGCGTCTCTTGAAAAGAGTCCGCAATCGCATGGAGACTTCTTCATCCTCGATCGGCAGAATGTTATCCATCATTTCGATCAGCGTGATCTGCGAGCCGAAGGTACTGTAGATGTAAGCGAACTCCACGCCGATGGCTCCGGCGCCGATGATGATCAGTTTTTTGGGGATCTCCTTGAGAACCATCGCCTCGCGGCTGGTGAGAATGGTCGTACCGTCAGGCTTCATGCCGGGCAGTTCGCGATTACGCGCCCCGGTGCAGATCAGAATGTTCTTCGCCTCCAGCGTCTGGACGATGGCCCCGCTTTCGTCCTTCACTTCGACGAAACCCACCCCCGGCAGAGCCGGGGGCTGACGGACAAACGCCGTCCCCTTGATGCTGGTGATTTTGTTTTTCTTGAACAAAAACGCGATCTGGTTGGAGAGCGTATTGGCGACGCTCCGCGAACGTCCGACGATTTTGTCCCACTGCAATTTGCTTGTATCGACGGCTAGGCCGTAGGTCGCCGCCTCGTGCGTGACCTGATGAAACAGATGCGCATCATGGATGAGCGCTTTGGTGGGAATGCAGCCCCAGTTCAGGCATGTGCCGCCGAGCTCGGCTTTTTCGACGCAAGCGACGGTCTTCCCCAATTGAGCGGCATGCACCGCGGCCTCATACCCGCCCGGCCCGGACCCGATGACCACCACATCAAAAACCTGGTTTGCCATGAACGATCCTCCAGCGATGAAATTGTATGCGAAGCGGGAGGTAGTGCAAAATAGGAAGCCAGAAGCCAGAAGGTTCCAAATTTGCGGCTTATTTCGAACTTCTGGCTTCTGGCTTCTTCCCAATGCCGAAAGCCGTCGGCGACGCACATCGCCGACGGCCCGCGGAGATCAGGGGAGAGAGAAAATACTATCTCTTGCGGCGAATCAGGAGTCCGACGACTCCCGCGCCAAGAAGCGTCAAAGAGGCCGGTTCCGGTATGCCAGGGGGCGGCGGAGGCGGGTTGCCGCCGGGCATAAACCAGACCTTGAGGACAAAGTCGTTGAAGTCGCCGTTGCCTTCAGGCTTAGGCGTGCCGTACGCCGAATCTTCGATGCCTATATAGTAGACCTCACCGCCCGGCACACTATTATCGGTGTCCATGAACACGGCGAAATGCTGATTGCCCATATCGATCGTGTTCAGCGACGCGTCCATGTAGAAAATTTTCCCACTGGAATTTTGGAGATAGAAGCCCCAGTCTCCCGTAGGCTGGAAGGGAGTGATGGGGTCGTTGTTAATACTCTTTCCATTCCAAATGACGTTCAGCTGGGAGGGATCGTCGATGTTGTACCAGCCGACGATAGTTCTGTTGGCGCCGCCGGCGGATTGCATCAACATCTGGGCGTAAACGTCGGCCGTGCTGTAGCCCTGAGTGAAGCACATATTGGGGTCAAAATTGGAGCTGTAGGATCCGGTGTTGCCCCACCATTGGAGGTTTGTCAGTCCGGCGCCAGGTACGTTGACACGAGAGGTGATGAAGCGTTGGCTAGGAGGAGTCACGAGGTAGTTGCCGATGTTGAAGGGGCCGCCCTGGCTGGAAGAGATGTCGCTGGAGGGGTTGTCCCAGAAGGGCCGATTTGGATCGTTGCTCACCGGGATCCCCTTGACGACTGTGTAGTTGTTAAGAGTGGTCGGGAAATCCTGCCAGCCGTTGCCGGCGGAACCTTTCAAGGTGCCGGCCTGAGCCGCGGAGGCTCCCAGTAAAGTCACGACGACTGCAGCAGACAACAAGGCAAGGCGTTTCATATCTCTCTCCTAACTATCACACGCGCGCCAGCCCACGAAACGATCGTGCGCCAGACGGATTCCTGCAAGTGTGCGACCTCGACAGGAACCTGCGTGTGCGATCATGGACTCAGTCACTCCGGCGGACGATCCGGGGCGAACGTCGCGCGCCCGATCGGCGGCCGGTAACGGCTGGGTGTGCCGAAAGCAGCTTCGCTCTTGTGCCGCTTCCGCACAGGTGCCGATAATGCGTGGCTTCCAAGGATGAGGTGGGGTTTCTCTCTCTCCCTCACGCTCAACCCAACTCCCTGAGGCTCAAGCCTGCCGGAGTTACGCTAAAGCCGGGGTACTCGGGGAGAACCGCATGGCCTGCTCTCTCCCGGACCCTTCTACTCTTCTTTAAGCATAAGCGATAATACACATCGCTCATCCGTAATGCAAACACATAATTTGAAAAATTGAGGATGCCTCCAAATTTACGAATGACGAAGAATTTTATTTCTTGCGGCGAACCAGTAGCCCGAGAGCACCAGTGCCAAGGAACATCAAAGAGGCCGGTTCGGGCGTTGGGGGAATATGGCGGCCCGCGGTCGAGGACCAGAACTTCAAGACAAAGTCGTTGAAGTCGCCGTTGCCTTCCGGCACAGGCGTGCCGTACGCTGTATCTTCGATGCCGACATAGTAGATCTCAGCGCCCAGCGTGCCGCCTGGTTCCTGGAAGATGGCGAAATGCTGATCGCCCTGATCGACCGTGTTCAGCGACGAATCCATGTAGAAGATTTGACCACTGGAATTTTTGAGATAGAAGCCCCAGTTCTCCGTGGGCGTGAAGGTGACTTCGTCGTTGTTGATATTCTTTCCGTTCCAGATGACGTGCATGTCGGAAGGATTGTCGATGTCGTACCATCCGACGATGGTTTTGTTGGCGCCGCCGGCGGATTGCAGAAGCATCTGGGCAGTAATCGCGCCCACGCTGTCGCCTCGGGTGAAGTATGTATTGGGGTCAAAATCCAAATTGTTGGAGTTGCTGGATGATCCGGTGGAGCCCCACCATTGTGGGGCTACCAGGCCGGCGCCAGGGACGTTGACACGAGTGGTGATGAAGCGTTGGTTCGATGGGGTCACGAGGTAGTTGCCGATGTTCAAGGGTCCGCCCTTGCTGGCTGTCGGCACGTCGCTGGAGGGGTTGTCCCAGAAGGGCCGATTCGGATCGCCCACAGGAATCCCCTTGACGACCGTGTAGTTATTCAGAGTGGTCGGGAAGGCCTGCCAGCCGTCGCCGGCGGAACCGACCAGGAGGTCGGCATGAGCCACGGAGGTTCCCAGTAAAGCGGCGACGGTCGCGGCGGATAACAAAGCAAAACGATTCATGGTCTCGCTCACTCCTAGCAAACACACGCACGCCAACTCACGAAACACTCGTGCGCCGAGCGGATCCCTGCGGGTAGCATGACCATCAGCAGGAACCTGCGTGTGCGGTACAGGACGTCGGAAATCGTGGCTTCCAATCGTTGGATGAGGTGAGGGAAAGAGAAGGGAAAGGGGGGGGGTGAATTTCTCTCGCCCTCACGTTCAGCCAAACTCCACACACAAGGCCGAGCCCGCTGGAGTCATGCCAAAGCCAGATTACCTGCGGAGAACGGTATGGATGAGCCTGTTTTCTCTGGCACCCTACCGCTCTCCAGATGAGATTAAAGGTACCATTGGCTGTCCATAAAGCAAAAAATATTTGATGAAAAATGAATCAGGTTATGGGCGATTTTTAGATAATTTTTTGCTCGCAACTCACTTTATAGCAGCATGTTACGTCATATATAAGCGCAAGCATCTCCGATAACCCATAGGGGTAGATAACGTATACAAGCTTATCTGGTTTAACCAGTTACCCCAAATTCATTTTAATTATGAGTCAGTAGTCATTAGTTATTAGTTAGTAGTTAGCAGTTAGTCGTGATCAGGTGGCACAGAAGCCAGTTTCCCACCCTCATAACTAATGACTAATAACTACTCACTAATAACGACGAACTATCTCGCCTTGATCAGCAGCACGGGGACTTCCACGCGATGCTGCACGTGGGTTGCGGTGGCGCCCAGGAAGAGGTCTCCCAGGAAGCGATGGCCGTGCGTACTCATGGCGATCAGAGAGCATCCGCGTGCGGCGACCCATTTGAGGATTTCCTTCCGCGGCTCCCCGTAGGCCAGCTCCGTCTGCACCGCCACGCCCACGTCCTCAAATTCTTTCTTCACATTCGCCAGGTACGCGCGATCTTCGGTGACTTCATCGCTGACGGCGTTGGGCCCGAACTGCCTCGCCGCCCACCCGTCGGCCACGTGCAGCAGAACCACCTTGCTCCCGCATAATTTCGCCAATTGTTTAATGTGCGAAATGATCGCCCGATCCGTCACCGTCGCGTCCAACGTCACCAAAATCGTCTCATACATACCGCACCGTCATCACTTCACTATTCACTATTCATCATTCACTATTTTACCATTTTACTCCATTCCGAACATGGTTCTTCCCAGCAGATACAGGTCCAACGCCGTGATGACAATGACGCAGGCCCATCCGGTCATCTGCAGGAACCACTTATTGACATAACGTCCCATATATTTGTTGCGACTGGTGAAATACATCAGCGGAATCATGGCGAAGGGCAGTTGAATGCCGAGGATCACCTGGCTGACGTTGAGCAGATCGGTGACCTTATCGTCGCCGTAGACGCCGATGACGATAACGGCCGGCACGATCGCCAGGAGCCGCGTGACCAGCCGCCGCAGCCAGGGCCGCATCTTCCAGGACATGAACCCTTCCATCACGACTTGGCCGGCCAAGGTACCGGTGACGGTGCTCGATTGGCCGCTGGCCAGGAGGGCGATGGCGAACAAGATACTCGCGGCGGCCAGGCCAAGCAGAGGCGTGAGGGTGTGATATGCCCCCTGAATCCAGTCATCGCCGATCGGGTGGCCATTCGGCAGGGTCAAATTTTCCTTGCCATAAAACGTCGTCGCCGCTAGGACCAGGATCGACGCGTTCACCAGAAATGCCAGCGATAAGGCGACCACCGAGTCGATCGCATTGAAGCGGATCGCCCGCCGAATCGAGCTTTCGTCACGCTGATACTTTCGGGTCTGGACGATGGCGCTGTGCAGGTACAAATTGTGCGGCATGACGGTGGCGCCGATGATTCCGATGGCGATGAAGAGGGCACGGGAACTGCCGCCAAAACTCGGTCGCACGAGCGCGGCGCCCATCGCCGGGAACTCATGATACGCGCTGCCGATCACGAAGAGCTCCCAGAAATAGCAGCCCGCGATCGTCGCCACCAGTATCATGATGAACGACTCGATCTTGCGGAAGCCCAGTTGTTGCAGGCCCATCAGGAGCATGACATCAAAGGCGGTGATGAGAACGCCCAGCAGAATCGAGACTTTCGGGAACAGCAGGTGAATGGCCACCGCGCTGCCGAGGACCTCTGCCAGGTCGCAGGCGCCAATCGCCAGCTCCGCGCCCAGCCAGTTCGGCCAACGCGTCCAGCGTGGCGTAAAATCGCGTGATGCCCGTGCCAGGTCTTTGCCAGTCACCACGCCGAGCTTCGCTGCGCAAATTTGCAGGATGATTGCCATCCCGCTTGAGAGGGCCACCACCCACAGGAGCAGGTAGCGAAATTCCGCACCGGCCGTCAGGCTTGTGGACCAGTTTCCCGGGTCCATGTATCCGACGCTGACCAGGAGTGCTGGCCCTGTGAACGCCCGCCAGTTCCGCCAAAACCCCCCGTGCTCCGGCACCGCAATGGTCCCCCGCACCTCCGGCAACGATTCGCCGTGCTCGCTTAATCCCTCTCGCTCAGCCATGTTCGCCGGCGTCTTGGATGGCTGAGGTTTCATCCAATGTTTCCTTTTATTTTGCCCGTTCATCAAAACAATTTTGATGAATCAAAATAGTATGGTAATCTGGACATTCCCAGTCAAGCGTTGTATGAGTTTGACTATGCCCAGCCGCACGATCGAAAATTATCTCAAGCAGCTTTACCTTGCCGAGCAATCGGCTCAGGAGCTTCCCATTCCAATGGGCCGGTTGGCGACGCTGATGAATGTCGTTCCCGGCACCGCGACGGCCATGGTCAAGGCGCTCGCCGATTCAGGACTCGTCGACTACTCCCCGCGAACGGGCGTACAACTCTCCTCCGCAGGCAGCAAACTTGCCCTGCACGTTCTCCGCCGCCATCGGCTCATCGAACTGTTCTTAGTGAAAATCGTCGGATTGGACTGGTCGGAAGTCCACGACGAAGCAGAGGAACTCGAGCACGTCATCTCCGAGAAACTTCTGGCGAGAATCGACGCCCTGCTGGACCATCCCGCGACCGATCCGCACGGCGACCCGATCCCCACCGTCGGCGGCCACGTCCCGCCCGAATCCGTGGAAACCTTCGTCACCTGCAAACTCAACCGATCGGTGGAGATCACGCGTATTGTGGATCAGGAGCCGCGATTTTTACAGTTCGTCCGCCAATGCAAACTGGTTCCCGGCGCTCGTCTGATGGTCCGCCGCCGCGACGAACAGGCCGACGCCGTCACCATCGACCTTGCCGGCAATTCGGCCTCTCCCATCACGCTGAGCACCTCAGCCGCAGCCAAGTTTCTGGTGCGACAAGTCTAAATCGGACGAACGACGGGAATGAGCCACAGACCAACCCAGGCAGACACCTTTGGATATTACCGCCGCCGCCTCACAAGCAGACCCGCCGCACCCAGTCCCAGCAGCATCAAACTCGCCGGTTCCGGCACGGCGGTGGTTTCCTTGATGTCCATGTAGATACCGCCGTTTTTGACGTAGAAATCGCCCGTGAAACCCGGCAGGCTAATGCTACCGAGCATTTGCCCTTCGTCGTTCAAGTCGACGAGGCGACCATCGACGGAAAGCGAACCGTAGGAGATTGAGGTCAAAATGAGAGATTCACCTTCGTTAAATGGGCCGCTGCCGGTCAGCGTGAGCATGGAGGGCAGGTCCAAATTTCCGGTGATCGTGAGGCCAGAATCGACGTCGAGGATGCCTCCGGTGACCAAGGTTACATCACCGAGAATTGTGCCGTCACCGCTGAGAGTCTGTCCGGCGGCTACTTGGAAGACATCATAAAGTCCGGTGGTGGCATCCACGGTGACATCCAGCGTTGCACCAGTGCCGACGATGATATTCTCCGAAGACGCGATAGAGCCATCGCCTACGAGCTTGAGGGTGCCCGCCTGGATTACGGTGTCGCCGGTGTAGGTGTTTTCGTTGGTCAGGACGACGGCACTGCCGATGCCACCGCCGTTGATGGTAAGGTTGCCAACAGCACCGCCATCATTTTCGATTACGCCGGAGATGATGAGGGTTTTACCGGTTCCGACGACAGAGAGTGTGCCGCCGAGGGCGCCCAGGCGGAAGTTGCTGAGCAGTGTTTGGGTGTAGAAGGAACCGCCGGCATCGGCGTTGTTTCTATTAAAAGCAAACGTCCCATCGTTGAGAACAACATCATTGTAAATGACAGTGCCACTTGCATCCGTACCGCCAAAGGACTTGGCTTCTTGACCGGGAACCACCGAAAGCGTGGCTTTATTTTCCACGGTGATATCGCCAACGAAAAAATTATTGCTGGGTAATTGTGTGTAGTTTCCGGTGTTGCTGTAGTAGGGATCAAGGAGGACGGTCCCTTCACCTGTGATGCGCAGCCCGGTAATGTTTTTGATGCTGCAGGTGACGTTGCACGTGGAGCCAGTGCTCAGATCCACCCACAATTCCGTTTGGGTTGCCACGTCGGTCGACGTGGACGTGGCGATGAAACGAGTGCCCGGATTATTAATGGTGAGAGTTGCGCCATTGTTGATCTGAATGCCGCCGACGATGGTAAGATCGGGTTTGAGGATACTGTTGCTGTTGAACACTGCGACGCTATCAGAGCTCTGGGTCCACGAAGAATCCGGAACGCCATTCATGCTCCAATTGGCCGTGGTCCAATCGGTGGCAGAAGCGGGCCCCGTCCATGTGTAATAGACATAATCCGCTGATGCGGTCCGCCCCTGCATTATCGCGGCAATCGCCGCCACGCTCAGCAGACCACAAAATTTGCGAAAACGACGTTGGGAACCGATCATGTCATTTCTCCTTTTGTTCCGGCTCAGGCGGGCTCGCCCAGCCGGATCAAACAAAAAAGCAGAGAGTTCGAGGCAACCCTTCACCGACGGCGGAAAACGCCGTCCCACAAGGGCTCTCTCTCACTCTCTGCTTGTTACCAGCCGAATTGAAAAGGCTTCGGCCAAAGCCGCTTTGTGTTGCGACTCCCGATTGTTGATGTTACCGCCGCCGCCTCGCCAGCAGACTTGCCGCGCCCAAGCCCAGCAACATCAAGCTCGCCGGTTCCGGCACGGCAGGTACCGCGGTGATGTTCATGTAGAGACCGCCGTTTTGGGTGAAAAAGTCGCCCGTGAAACCCGGCAGGCTCACGTTGCCCAACACTTGTCCGTCGTTGTTCAAGTCGACGGGGACTCCATCGACGGAAAGCGAGCCGTAGGAGATGGAGGTCAAAATGGGAGATTCACCTTCGACAAGCGGACCATTGCCGATCAGCGAGAGCATGGAGGGCAGATCCAGGTTCCCGGTAATAACCAGCCCGGCATCCAAATCAAGGATGCTTCCGACGTCCAAAGTCACATCACCGATGATTTTGCCATCGCCGCTGAGGGTCTGGCCGGCGGCTACCTGGAAGTCGCCATTAAGACCGCTGACATCCAGCGTCGCCGAAGAGCCGACGATGATATGCGACGAAGAGGCGATGGAGCCGTCGCCTGCGAGTTGTAGAGTGCCCGACTGGATCACGGTGTCGCCGGTGTAGGTGTTTTCTCCGGTCAGGATGAGAGCATTGCCGGCGCCGTTGCTGTTGACGTAAAGGTTGCCAGCACCGGGGTCGTCGTCTTTGATCACGCCGGAGATGGTGAGGGTTTTATTGGTTCCGACGACCGCAAGGGTGCCGCCATTGGTTCCCAGGCGGAAATTGTCGGGCAATGTCGAGGTCTTGGTGCTGTTATCGGTGCCGAAGGTATTATTCACGTAGCCAAAGGCATAAGTTCCGTTGTTGAGAACAATATCGTTATATCTTGGAGTATATATAGGATTACTATCTGCGTCGGTACCGTTTGCGTAGGTACCGCCCAAGGTGTACGCTTCTTGACCGGGGTTCACCGCGAGCGTGGCTCCATTTTCCACGCTGATATCGCCGACGAAGTTGTAGAAGTCGGGCTTGTAATTGGAAGCTGTGGTGGCGGTCGTGGGGGGGGCGTACTGAGAGCTAAGGAAGACGCGCCCTGAACCTGTGAGGCGCAGTCCCGTGGTGTTATAGATGCCGCAATTGATGTTTAATGGAGCGTTGTCGCTTAGCTCAATCCACAACTCGGCCGCGCCCCCTGTGGTGAGGCGAGAACTGTTGTTCGGGCAGTTAATCGTGAGGCCCGCGCCACCGACTTTCATACCACCGAGGGTGGTCGGAGAATCAGCTTGGATTGCCGTCCGGGTAGTGGGATTGTTGATGATTGCGACGCTGTTGATGCTCTGGACCCACGCAGCAGCCGTGGGAGTAACCGCGTTGCCATCACCATCTACCGAGGTCCATGTCCATGACGAATCCGTGGTCCATGACGAACCGCTAAACGGAGTATTACTTGTTACCGTCCGAGTGTAGTAGACGTAGTCCGCGGAAGCGGATTGGCACTGCATGACGGTGGCGATTGTCGCTAAGCTCAGCAGGCCGCAGAGTTTGCGAAAACGATTTAGGGAACCGATCATTTCATTTCTCCTTTTGCTCCGACTCAGGCGAGATTGCACAGACGGATCGAATAAAAAAACTTTTCCGTTTTTCATAAAGAGGCTGGTATCACCTCAAACAACGGCGTTATCAGGCTCCGTGGCGACGCCGGCGGAGCAGCAACATGCCGCCCAGGCCGATCAATGCAAGCGACGCCGGTTCCGGAGTAGAGGGAGCGGTATACTCGCCATGCAACACCACTTGACGGCTGCCCGGGTCTCCAATGTAATCGAGCGTCAAGGTCCAGCCGGGGTTGTTTCCGAAAGTCACGTTGCTACCGTCATCGTTGAGGAATTTTCCGTTGGCGCCGAACACATCGGCCGTGATGAGAGTCCAATCGCCCACGAAGTCCTCGCCGGGCGTAAACATCTGGACCACCAGATTGGCGTTGTCAAAGTTCACAACGGAAGTACCAGTCGTATCGGTCCACACAATCTGGTCCGCATCGTTTTCGCCGAAAACGTCCATGGTCAGCTGACTGCCGGACTGGAATATCAGGTCATTTTTGCCGCTGCCACTGTAGGTAATTTTGCCGACTTGAGTGGGATCTGTGCCGGCCTTCGTGGGATCCATGACATTGCCAGCGTCGATACCCGCTGGATTCAACTCGTCGCCAATCCGTAAAGCACGACCAGTACCGTTGAATGCAATACCACCTGATCCATAAAGATTATTCACCAGGCCAGACCCGGAGTACACCTGCAATGACGTTCCATCTCCATTGAGAATAACGGTGGCCTGGTTCGTAAAGTCCGCAGCACCTACTTGCAGTTGTCCACTACGCACATCCAGAATGCCATTGAAAGTCGAGCCAGTGGGAGTACTACCCGAAGTGTCACAACCGAATTTCAAATAGCTGTTCCCGGCGAATATAACCATGGTGCCTGACCCACTTAACTGCAAAGAATAAGTCTGAGCGCCATTAGCACCACCAGAGCCCAGCGTGGCACCCTGAGCCATGGTCTTAAGACTCCCATTTTGGAGCTTATCTGCCCGGACGACGGACACGCCCTCAATATCCAATTTTAACTTGGTCGCGGATGCCACCACCGTGGTATTCCCAGCTATATCAAACGTTCCCCCATTCATGTAAATTTCCATGGCGGCGCTATTATTCGGGGTATACCAAGCAGGCCCGATAATCTGAAGCGTGCCGTTATTACTGATGTGAATTTCTCCGCCGCTAAAGCTGCCGGCAGCGTTTCCCGCGGTAGCCGTCACGAGGGATTGACTGATATTAATGATATCGGTGGTGGCCGTCGGGATATCTGTCAAGGGATCAGTACCACCCCATGTCGCCGGAGTATTCCAATCGCCGCCGCCTGGCGCGTCATTAAACGTGGTCGCCAAAGCCAGATTGCTCAACCCCAGACTCGCGATCGCCGCCAAAATTGCCATGCTGATTCTTTTATCCACGATCCATCCTCCGAATAAAAAAGCAGAGAGTGCGAGAAAGCTCCTCACATGGGCGGGATGCCCATGTCATGAGGAGACTCTCTCTCACTCTCTGCTTGTTATTTGCCGAATATAAAGGCTTCGGCTACAGCCAGTTATGTTCCCGTGGCACGGGTATCCAGCCCGTGGCGCATGGCGAAACATGGGCCAAACGCCCGTGTCATAGCCATTGCATCAAAGTGAATATTAAGAATGTTAAATTGGGGGGGGGGGGCAGACGGGGCAACTTGACGGAGGGGATTGGAAAAGGCCACCCACGATTTATCCCGATGACCGGGGGAG
>Ga0123357_10000552_pt1 | contig 36886 bp, 30 predicted proteins | sample TergutEmb28metaG_FD_89873 | JGI IMG/M metagenome (GOLD analysis project Ga0123357, IMG submission 89873) | Embiratermes neotenicus P4 segment gut microbial communities from Petit-Saut dam, French Guiana - Emb289 P4 | ecosystem: Host-associated > Arthropoda: Insects > Digestive system > Gut ... | reverse complement strand
GGCAGGCGATCGGGGAGTGGGGGGATGGGGGGCAGGAGAACAGGGGGGGGGGTGAGGAGCGTTTGCGGACGATGCAGCGGGCGGGGCGATTGGTGTTGGCGAGTCATCACAGCTATCGGCTGAGGCTGGAGTTGTCGTGTCGTGAGGCGGATTGGCTGGTGGATCGTTTGATGGACAGCGGGCCGGAGAAAGGGATTTTCGGTGCACGCATCACGGGATGCGGCGGCGGCGGTACCGTGATGGCGCTCGTGGACCGTTCACGCAGCGCAGCGGATGCGATCCTGGATATCATGGCGGGTTACGCCAAGCTCACTGGATTGGCGTTGAACGTTGTGGAGGCGGGGACGTCATCGAGCACCGGAGCCCAGCTCGCTCCCATTGCCGATCTGGGAACGTAACAGGCTCTTAACGGCGGCAATTCATGCACAGATTCCCATCTTTTGTTTCTTTTTGAACCGCACGATCCGTACTTCTCCGGGGAAATCGGCGGCTTGGATCACTTCCGCCATGATTGTCTTGACAAGTGTTTTCGGTGCTCTTTTGCGAGATCAACGCAAAGCTCCGCATTACCATGCGGGGCTCCCAAAACACGCTCAAGCGTGAACTTCGGTGTCCACATTCCCTAGCCACCGGTTTTGCCGGGGGAAGAGGGAGCTTCAACAATTCCTTTTTTTAACAGGATATTCGCGTACCGGGCGATTTCGCCGGTGGCCACAACGGCGTAAGCCGCACGCGCACGCTCATAAAACGCAAAGCGATCCATGCATTCGACACCCACCGCCCCCTCCCTCACATATCGCCCAATGATGTCACGATAAGCATCCTGTATCACCGGTTTGTACGCATCGCCCGGCACCACTGCCATCAAAGCCACCGGCTTGTCCACAAAAGTATCCAGCGGGAAAAACCGCAACACTGCCTCCAACAACGGAAGAATCCCGTGCCCGTCAAGCCGTACGAGCCGCTTGGCCACACTCGCGGCGGGGAAGTTGCCGTCCGCGAAAACAATCTCGTCGCCGTGACCCATCTCCATCAGGATTTTTAACAACTCCGGCGACAAAATGGCCGGGATACCCATCAACATACGGCAGCCTCCTTATCTCACGCCCGGGCGCGGACTTGTCACAAATGATAATCAACGGCAGATGCTCAGAGCAATTGCATTTTGCGGTGCATAGGATGTTGCTCGCGGCCATGGTGTTTGGGAGAGCGTCAGTCATGGATACAGCTAAGTATGCGAATTCACTAACTCCTGTGCTGCTAGACGTGGTCAACGCCGGGAACGTGGCGTTCATTGAATCGCAGTACGCGGCGTTTAAGCGGGATTCGCGGTCGGTGGATCCGCAGTGGGCGTCTTTTTTTGCGGGGTTTGAGTTGGCCGGGGCGGGATCGACGCCGTCGGTTGAGCTGCGGCAGGAGGCGGGGCGGGTTATGCAGGTCGCGGACCTGATGCACTCGTATCGCGAGTTGGGGCATTTGATTGCGAACCTGGACCCGCTGGGCCATAACGTGCGGCAGTATCCATTGCTGGAACTCTCGGAGTTTCATATTGAAGAGGCGGATTTGGATCGTGTGGTGACGGCGAGGGGATTTCGCGGTGGGGCACAGGCAACGGTGCGGGAGATCGTGCGGCAGCTTAAGGAAACTTATTGCGGCACGTTTGCGGTGGAATTCATGGAAATCCATGATGTGGAGCAGCGGGCGTGGTTGATCGAGCAGATGGAGCCAACGCTCAACAAGCCAACGCTGAGCAGTGAGGATCGGCGGTTCATTCTGGAACGGCTCATCGCGGCGGAGGATTTCGAACTGTTCCTCCAACGGAATTACGGGACGGTGAAGCGATTCTCCAACGAGGGCGGCGATTCGCTGATTCCGCTGCTGGACGAGCTGATCGAAACCGGGGCGAAACTCGGCATGGACGAATTGGTCATCGGCATGGCGCACCGCGGACGGCTGAACGTACTTGCACATATTTTGCATAAACCTTACGAACTGATCCTGTCGGAAATCATGGACCGTCCGACGTCAAAAACCGGGGGAGACGGCGATGTGAAGTATCACCTGGGTTACGCTCACGATCTGAGCACTAAAAATGGGCACAAAGTGCATCTGTCGCTGGCGAGTAATCCGAGTCATTTGGAGATGATTGATCCGTTGGTGGAGGGTGCGGTTCGTGCCAAGCAGAGCCGCAAGGGAGATGACACGCGGGAACGGACGATTCCGCTGCTGATGCACGGCGATGCGTCGTTCACGGGGCAGGGGATCGTGGCGGAAACGCTGTTTCTGTCGGAGCTGGAAGCGTATCGCACGGGCGGGACGATTCATATCATCATCAACAATCAGATCGGATTTACGACGACGCCGGCGGAGGGGCGATTCACGCGGTATCCGACGGACATTGCCAGGGCGATTCAGGCGCCGGTGTTTCACGTGAACGCGGACGATCCGGAGGCGGCGGTGCATGCGGCGCGGGTGGCGATGGCGTTCAGGCAGCGGTTCAAGGCGGATGTGATGATTGATCTTGTGTGCTATCGGCGGCGTGGGCATAACGAGACGGACGACGCTTCGGTGACGCAGCCGGTGATGGCGCGGGAGATCGCGGAGCATCCGACGGTGCGGCAGATTTATGCGGCGAAACTACTGGCAGCAGGAGAGGTCACGCAGGCGGAATTGGACCGCATCGCCGCGGCTCTCAAGGAGAAACTGAGCCATGCCAAGGCGTATGCAGAAACGTTTAAGCCTTTGAACGTGCCGCCGCCGACTTACGGGGCGTGGGCGGATTTTTTGAAGCTGCCGACGGGAAACAACTGGGGTGCCGACACGGGGGTGGACAAGGAGGCGCTTCGGGAGATTGCGCAGAGAGTGACGCGGGTGCCGGAGGGATTCCATCGGCACAAGACGGTGGCACGGATGATGGAGAGGCGTGCGAAACAGGTCCGCGAAGGGAAGGGGATCGACTGGGGCTGCGGTGAGATGCTGGCATATGCGACGCTGCTCAACGAGGGGACGTGGATTCGGCTCTCGGGGCAGGATGTGGCTCGCGGGACGTTTTCGCATCGCCATGCGGTGTGGTTCGATAATGAGTCTGGGCGGCGGTATGTGCCGCTGGCGGCGTTTGCGGAGGAGAAGGGACAGGGGGCTCGTTTCGCGGTGATCAACTCGATGCTCAGCGAGTTTGCGACGGTCGGGTTTGAATATGGTTTTGCGGCGGCGGATCCGCACACGCTGACGATCTGGGAGGCACAGTTCGGGGATTTCGTCAACATGGCTCAGCCGATGATCGACCAGTTCATCAGTTCGAGCGAATCGAAATGGGGCAAGTACAACGGGTTGGTGATGCTGCTGCCGCACGGGTACGAAGGGCAGGGGCCGGAGCATTCGCATGCGAGATTGGAGCGGTTTTTGCAGTTGTGTGCGGAGGAGAATTTGCAGGTCTGCTATCCGACGACGCCGGCACAGTTTTTTCACCTGTTGCGGCGGCAGGTGCACCGGCCGTACCGACGGCCGCTGATCGTGATGAGCCCGAAAAGCCTGCTTCGCCATCCGCTGTGCGTGAGTACGCTTGATGAGCTGGCGGCGGCGGAAGGGTTTCAGGACTGGATCGACGAAATCGATGCGATCGACAAGAGCCATGTGCGGCGAGTGATTGTCTGTTCGGGCAAGATTTATTTTGAACTGCTCGACGAACGCCGCAGACAAAAAATCAGCGATGTGGCGATCCTTCGGTTGGAGCAGATATATCCATTCAATGCGGAACGTCTGACGGAGATTTCGCGGACGTATCCGAAGGAGGCGGAGATTGTGTGGGTGCAGGAGGAGCCGCGGAATAATGGTGTGTATCCGTTCATCGGAGCGAAGCTGCACTATCACTGGATCGGGATGAAGAAGCTGTTTTATGTTGGGCGGAAGCCTTCCGCGAGTCCGGCGGCGGGATCGCATGAGCAGCACGTTCAAGAGCAGAAGGAGATTATTTCCCGTGCGCTGGAGATGAATCAAGAGCCGGTGATTGACACCAAGCCGCCGGAACTGATGCCATTGGTCCCGTAGGGACCGAGGAGAATTTATGGACGAACTTTTTGAAGTGCACGTACCGGCGCTCGGCGAATCGATCAGCGAGGCCACGATCGCCCGGTGGGTGAAATCGGATGGCGACGACGTGGCGGCGGACGAGGTGATCGCGGAGCTGGAAACGGATAAGGCGGCGGTTGAGGTGATTGCGGGGAAGCAGGGGAGGTTGCGGATCGTGACGCCGCAGGGGGTGACGGTGGCGGTGGGGGCGGTGGTGGCGAAAATCGATTTGGCGGGTGAGAGAGGTGCTCCTCCGTCAGCCCCCGACTCTGCCGGGGGTTCGTCCCGCGATAGTCAGATTCCAACTTCATCGAGCAAACCCCCGGCAGAGCCAAGGGCTGACAGGCATGCGCCGCCGCCGACAGAAAACGAAGAACGCGAGAAACTCTCGAAACTGCGGCAGACCATCGCGCACCGGCTGGTGGAAGCACAGCACATGACGGCAAGCCTCACGACGTTCAACGAAGTCGACATGACCGCGATCATGACGTTGCGAGAGAAATATAAAGATGCGTTTGAGAAACAGCACGGCGTCGGCCTGGGTTTGATGTCGTTTTTTGCCAAGGCTGTGATGTATGCGTTCAAGGCGGTGCCGCAGATGAATTGGACGCTGGACGGTAATACGTTGATCAAGCGGAAGGCGGTGCATCTTGGGATCGCGGTATCGACGGAGCGTGGGCTGATGGTGCCGGTGATTCGCCACGCGGAAACGCTGTCGATGGCACAGATCGAATCGGAGATCAAACATCTGGCGATCCAGGCGCGAGACGGCAAGATCACGGTGGACGACCTAAGCGGCGGAACGTTCACGATCACCAACGGCGGAGTGTTTGGGTCGCTGCTCTCGACGCCGATTTTGAATCCGCCGCAGTCGGGTATTCTGGGGATGCATAAGATCGAGAAGCGAGCCGTGGTGTTACAAGACACGATTGTTGTGCGGCCGATGATGTATTTGGCGCTGACGTACGATCATCGGCTGTTGGACGGCAGGCAATCGGTGACGTTCCTGGTGAAGGTGAAGGAGGCGTTGGAGGATCCGAGCCGGATGCTGCTGGAGATCTGATGGAGACGAAGTTAGCGTTCCGCCGTGTCGTGGTTCATCGGAGTATCCGCGGGAGGGCGGGCAGTTGGGCGAGGAGGTTTGGATGGACGTTTTTGAGGATGGCGTAGCCGGGTTTGGTGCGGTAACGATGTGGGCCACGGGTGGCGACGACTTGTGAGATACCGACAGCAAGGGCAGATATTGCGGCGAGGCATGCGGCGGTGATGATCCAAAAGAGTGACGGTTCCCAAGCCAGTCTGGCGAACATGATGAAGACGAGGGACAGGATCGTGACGCAAATGAAAACGATGGAGAGAGTGTTGGCTCGTCTGCGGATTTTGTAGTGGTGGTCGCAGAAGAATGCGGTGAGAAAGACGTAACGGCTCATCAGTTGGACTGTTGCGTAAGTGAAGCTTTCGCGGGTGTTGATACGGAGTAGTTGTGATTTGTCGTTGCCGGGGTGACCGCAGATGGGGCAGATGGGCGGGAGTGTGTGTTTGCCGAAGGTGGTGACGAGGTAAGGACCGCTACGCATGAGGGGTTCGGTGAGGGTGGGGTGCTTGAGGTTGGTGTAGGAGAGAATGGGCGGTTTTTCGGGAGTTTGCACGCTTTATCCCTCCGGCGTATCGATGAGCACCTGCAATCGTTCGCCCAATTCTTGCGGAAATCGTTGTACCCAGGTTTGATCGATCAGGCCGACGTCAAGCATGTCACGGAGGTCGACTTTGTCGTTCAGGCTGAACGTGGCAAGCTTCATCTGCACGAGAGGGGCCAGATTCAGTAGACGGATCGGGCCGACATGCTCAGATTCGTTTACATCTGGAGCGGCGAAGATATCTGTTGATCGAACTTTTTCGCCCGCCATGATGATGCGTACGGCATCACGCGGTGTGTCGCCGTCGAGAAACAAGTCGATTTCTTTGAATCTCTGATAGACCAATCCGGCGGCTTCAAGTGCGCGACGTACCGCATGAAAGTTGGCGCGACGAATCAGAATATCCACGTCCCTGGTGTAACGAACGGCGGAAGGCTCCTTTGCTGCCAGCCACGCAGCAACGGCGCTGCTACCGGCAACGGCGTACGGGATACGGGCTGTCTCAAGGGTGGATGTCGTGAGTTTTAACCGTTCGTGCACACGTTGAACGGCAATGACCATTCTGTCCAGGAGGCTTAGTTTGGCGTACTTTTCCAACATGTCTTCATTTTACCCTACTCTGGCCGTGGGGGCATAGGCGCGGGTTCGTTATGCAGGTACGGTCCGCGACGCCGCAAGCGACTTCGGTGCCCGTTATTGAGATCGGTGCCCGAAGCGGCATGCAAGCATGCCGGCTAAATAGAGAACAGCCACTCAATTCTGGATGCACCCGTTCATCGGCAGGATGCCGATGCTACGCCCCCCCCCTGACGGGCATAGGTCGAGCAGGGGGCAGCGATCGCAGGTGGGGTTGATGGCGCGGCAGGTTTGGCGGCCGTGGGCGATGAGGAGGATGTGCATTTCGTAGCGTTGGGCGGGTGGGATGGCGGGTTCGAGGAGGATGTGGGCTTTTTCGGCGGAGACTTTCGGGCCGATCCAGTGGAGGCGGCGGGCGATGCGGTGGATGTGCGTGTCGACGGGGAAGACGGGCATTTGGAAGGCGAAGAGCAGGAGGCAGGCGATGGTTTTGGGGCCGATGCCTTTGAAGCGGCGCAGGTAGGCGGCGGCCTGGTCGGGCGGGAGGCGTTTGAGGAATTCGAGGGAAATGCGGCCACGCTCTTCGCGGAGCTGACGGAGGATTGTCTGGATGCGTGGGGCTTTCAGGCGGGAGAGGCCGGCGGTGCGAATCCAGCGTTCGACTTCTTCGACCGGAGCGTCGGCGACTTCATTCCATGTTCTGAAACGGCGGCGGAGCTGGCGGTAGGCGGCGGAGGAGTTTTGATTGCTGGTGTTTTGCGAGAGGATCGTTTCGACCAGCACATCAATGCCACGGCCCCAGACTTTGGCGGGTCGTGGACCGTAGCGTTTTCGCAGACGCTGCCAGACTTCGTCGACATTGTGCGACTGGGGTTTCATGTCAGAAATTCGGTTTGGGGATTGAGATGCTGAAGCCCCAGTTGTTTTTGTAGTTGTCGATTTTGACGAGAATGCGGTTGATGCCGGTCTTGAGCCAGATGGGGACGCTGTCTTCGTTGGTGCTGTAGGTGCGGCTGACTTCGTGCTCGTGAACGACTTCGCCGTTGAGCCAGATTTTGATGCCGTCTTTGGAGCCGCACTTGAGTACGCACTCACGCGGATGGACGGACTCGATTTCGGTATAAGCGTAAGCGACGGCCCATTCCATGCGTCCGACGGCGGCGCCCAGACCGATATATCCTTGCTTGTTTGCCTGGAAGGGTTTCCATGTGAGCGTTTTGTCGCCGATGATGTAGGAGGCTTTGATATCCACGCTGCCGTCGGCTCGCTTGAAGAAATCGTTTTCGACGGCGGTTTCCTGCTTCAGGCTGACTGTGCCGGGTGTGAGCGACGGGAACGGGCCGATGATTTGCCAGTTTTTGAGGTGATCGGCGGCGGCCTGATTCTGGGCCTGGTCCCAGGACTCGTGGAGGGCTTTGGGATCGACGCGGCCGAAGGTCTTGCCGGAGGTCGGGACGATGGTCTTGGGCGAATCGAGCGGCGGGAGATTGCCGCCGTCAGCTTCGAAACCGTGAGCGGCAATCAGTTCGTCGCAGAGTTCCTTGATCTTGTCGAGTGTGAGCGTGGCGGCGGTGAGGGGGTCGGACATGGCGGCCTGGTAAATGTAGTCGCGGCGGCCTTCCATCGCGGCACGGATGAACAGCTCGTGCTGCTGCACGTGAGGCATGACGTAGGCGACGATTTGCGGAGGCAGTTCGCCGACAGCAGTGAGCTGGCAGCCGCTACGGTCGACAAGCGTGGGGACTTCGACGATGGCGGTTGGGGGGAGGTTGGTGATGGCGCCGCGGTTAGGCATGTTGCCGTAGACGACGGCGGGTTTGCCGGTGACCTGGGCGTGGATGATCGTGCTGCCGTATTCATGCGATCGCTTCACGGTGATGGGATCGTCGGTTTTGGTGAAGGCTTTCATGCGTTCGAACTGCTCGACGATGCCGTCGCAGCGGACGAGGTATTCGTCGATGGGGACGGAGTATTTTTCGATGGCGGTCCGGCCGCGAGGGATGAAATAGGGGTTGTATTCGGCGCAGTGTTCGGAGGATTCGGTAACGAAATAGCCGAGCATTTTCATCAGTTCGAAGCGGACTTTGTTGGAGTTGTAGACTTCTTCGCGGTTCATGGCATCCCAGAGCCGCGGGTAGAGGTCTTTGCGGTTTCTGAGCATACGTAGGTAGAAGGCCATGTGATTGATGCCGGCGCAGAGGAACTCGCACTCGGCAGGATGTTCGCCGATGTAGCCCATCAGCTGGTTGAAGGTTCCCTGCACACTGTGACAAAGTCCGACGGCCTTCACCCCACCACCACAAGTGCGGTAAATCGCTTGTATATTCATGGACATGGGATTGGAGTAGTTGAGTATCCATGCGTTAGGGCAGACATCCATCATGTCCTGGCAGAGGCCTTTGAGCATGGGGTAGGTGCGTAGAGCGCGGAAGAGTCCGCCGGGGCCGGTGGTGTCGGCGATGGTGAAATTGAGGCCGTATTTGCGGGGGATTTCGAAATCGACAAGCGTGGAATCCATGCCGCCGATCTGGACCATGTTGATCACAAAGTCGGCGCCCTCGAGAGCCTCGCGGCGATTCTGTGTGGCGATGATCGTCGGATTGGCCCCCAGTGCCTGACCGACTTTTTTGCACAGGGCAGCGCCGACTTCAAGGCGTTCCTTGTCGATGTCCATGTAAGCGAGAGTCGCGTTCTTAAATTCAGGGTAGGAAAGGATGTCGCCGGTGAGATTTTTGCAAAAGACAACTGAGCCGGCGCCGATCATGGCAACTTTGATCACGAGGACCTCCGTGGAGAAAAAAGGATGATAACAGTGTAGTGCAAGGCGGTCGGGAATGGAAAGAAATCATCAGGGCCGCAATCGTAAGATTGCGGTTATTGCTCCGCACTCTTACGATTGCGGCTCTGATGCGTTTACTGTGAGGATGAACATGTCGATCGATTTTGACGCACGGCGATGGGAACGGGTGAAGACGGATAGCGCCAAGTGGTGGGCGGGGGAGCTCAAACGGCCGTTGATTCAGATGGTGATGAAAGGTCGTGATCCGGGCCGGAAGGAGCCGAGCGTACCGTCGTACGGTTTTGCGGCTCGTTATCCCGACGATGTCGCGCCCGAGCAGATTGCCGACCGCTGGGAGTACGATCTCTCGCGGAGATATTTTCTGGGCGATGCGTATCCGGTGGAATGGCTGAACTTCGGGGCGGGCGTGATGGCGGCGATGCTGGGGTGCGGACTGTTTGCCGATGACAACACCGTCTGGTTCAAGCCACCGCGGGCATTGGCACTCGACGAGGTTGAGCTGAAGTTTGATCCGGAAAATAAGTGGTTCAAGCGAATCGCGGCGGTGGCCGAGGCGGCGGGGCAGCGACTCGCTGGCCAAGCGCAGATCGGCATGACCGACCTCGGCGGAACGCTGGACATTCTTTCCTCCTTCCGCCCCAGCGAAGCCCTGCTGACAGACCTGATCGACGCGCCGGAAACGGTCGAAAAGCTCGTCTGGCAGACGCATGCCCTGTGGCGGCAGTATTTTGAGCTCTTCGATCAAATCCTGCGGAAGTATAATATCGGCTGGACGTGCTGGACGTCGCTGTTTTCGCAGCAACCTTACTACATGTTTCAGTGTGATTTCTGTTACATGATCGGGCCGGAGATGTTCGAGCGATTTGTGAAGAAGGACCTGGCGGCCAGCTGCAAGTGGATGAAGCACGGGTTTTATCATCTCGACGGCATCGGGGAACTGCCGCACCTGGATTCGATTCTCGCGATTCCGGAACTCAAGGGCGTGCAGTGGATTCCCGGCGCCGGCAAGCCCGACGCCGGTTATTGGCCCGAGGTGATCACGAAGATCCGCAAGGCCGGTAAGTTGGTGCAATTCTTCGGCACCATGGAATCGTTCGATGCGTTGGCTGAGAAGACCGGCAGTGTCGAAGGTGTATGTTTGATCTGTCAGGGTTTTTTCCCACGGAGCCGCGAGAAGGAGCTCGAAAAGTTCCTGCTCAAGTATGGGGCGCTGTAACACGTCTCACAAAGTGGAGCGAAATATGCCTATCCTTGCATTTATCGGCGCTGGTAATATGGCTGAAGCTATCGCTCGCGGGCTGCTTCGTGCAGCGGTTTATCAACCTGCCGAAATGCTTGCGGCCGATCCCAGCGCCGATCGGCAGCGACTTTTTAGTGACGAGCTGGGGCTTCGCTGCGTGAGCGGTCCTGAAGCAATCGTTCCTCAGGCTGACATTGTTATCCTTGCGGTGAAACCCTTTGTTCTGGCCGACGCTCTGCGGCAGATCAAGCCGCTGCTTAAGCCTGGCGCCCTGATCATTTCCATCGCCGCGGGCATCTCCGCTCAGTTCATCGAGCAGGCCCTGGGGGAGAATAGGCGAGTCATTCGTGTCATGCCTAACACGCCGATGCTTGCGGGCAAAGGGATGTCCGCTTTGGCTAAGGGCAGCTTCGCTGCCGAGCATGATCTCATTGTTGCCGAGCGTATTTTTGCGGCTGCCGGTAAAACCGTTCGTGTTCCGGAGGCCGCGATGGATGCCGTCACCGCCGTTTCCGGCTCAGGGCCGGCGTACGTTTTTTTCCTCACCGAAGCGATGGCCCAGGCCGGCGTGACGCTGGGACTCACGGAACTGCAAGCTTTGCAATTGGCCCGCGAGACTGTCATCGGTGCTGCTGCGTTGCTAGAGCAATCCAGGGATGCGCCGGCCGAACTTCGCCGCAAAGTGACCACTCCCAACGGCACCACGCAGGCCGCCATCGAATCCATGCAAGCCCAACACTTCCCCGCCATCATTTCTCAGGCCCTCACCGCCGCCGCCAAACGCTCGAAAGAACTCGAGCAGAAGCCTGAAGCCAGTAGCCAGTAGCCAGAAGGTTTCAAGTTTGCGGCGTTTTCAAAACTTCCAGCTTCCAGCTTCTGGCTTCTTCGAAAAACACGAAAGACAAACATATGTTCGCCATTGAAGTCACATCTTCTTTTCGTGCTTATCACGCATTGCGGATGCCGGGAGGGGAAAGGGGGGGGGTTGAGGCATCTCATTTACATCTGTTTCAGGTGACGGTCAAACTGGCGGCCGAGCGGCTTGATGCCGTCGAAACCGTCATCGACTTTCACATTGCCGAGCGGCTCCTTGGCGAGATTCTTTCTCCGTTGTGCGATAAGGACCTCAACAGCCTGGAACCCTTCCACAGCAAGTTCAATCCCACCGCGGAACGCATCGCACAGCATGTCGGCGAGCGATTTCAAGCGGCCATTGCAGAGCTCCCCGGAACCGCCCATCTCGTGGAAGTTCGCCTCACCGAGGCGCCCCAGTGCGTGGCGATCTGGACGCCCGATTGAGAATCGGAGAAGTGACAGGGTGACAAGGTGACAGGGAGCACCGCGTGATAATGCGGTGGTGGTTGAGGATGCGAAGACAAACCACCGCGTTACCACGCGGTACTCCTTGTCACCAAGTCACCTTGTCACCCCGTCACCTCCTCCCCTTGTCGTCCCATAACGTTTTATCACAATCGCTGTGATGGCGCAAAATTTTTCTTTGCCGCTACGTCCGAGAATGTGTGTTGTCCGATAATTTCACCTGTTGCGAGGCTCTGTTTCTACGACATTTTCGGACGCCATTTTTCCCGCAAAAAAAGCGTGTTTTGCGCATTTTCGGCCTCAAGATTACCTCCCATAAATTCCGAATGATTCCCTCGTGAGGTGATGTGTGCCGCGAGGGCCAAGGTGCTCTGTGCCGACCGTATCGCTTCGGTGTCATCGCGTTTGATCAGGGCCAGAGGCCCGGGAGGAAAAGCAGCGTTCGATTCGTCCAGCGGTCGATCGAATCGCGCGCCACTTGTTTTCGACCGCAAGAGTAGATTCCGCCGTTCGCTGCGCTTTTCAGCGGGTCTTTTACGGATGAAAGACTCCCTCGCACAGCTTCTCGACGGCACCTTTTCACGGAGGATTTTTTCATGTCTCGTATCAATACCAATGTCACGTCGATGATTGCAGTCAACACGCTCAATGCGAACAACGCGTCGCTGCAAACATCTCTGCAACGCTTGTCCACGGGCTATCGCATCAATTCCGGCAAGGACGATCCCGCCGGCTTGATCGCCAGCGAAGTGCTCCGGGCCGAGCAACAGGCCACCAGTGTGGCGATCAGCAACGCGCAGCGAGCCGACAACATCATCGGGACCGCCGAAGGGTCGCTCTCGGAAGTCAGCAATCTGCTGGTGAGTCTCCAGAGCCTGGTCGGCAGCTCCGCCAATACCGCGGGCCTGTCACAGGATGAAAAAGACGCCAACCAGCTCCAGGTCGATTCGATCCTCAACACCATCAACCGCATCAGCAACTCGTCTTCCTTCGAAGGCATGAAGCTGCTCAACGGCACGTTCGACTACACGACCTCCGGCCTGGCGACCACGTCCGCGTTTACCAACATTTCCATCAACTCGGCCAAGGTGGCCGGAGGCAATCCGCTGGCCGTGAAGGTCACCGTGTTGACCTCGGCGCAGCACGCACAGCTCAATTTCATGGGGGCCAGCGCCGGACTCACCGGCACCACCAACCTCTCCATCTCCGGGAACCTCGGCTCCGTGCAACTCTCCTTCATCAGCGCCACTACCAGTGACGATATCGTCAATTCGGTCAACCAGTTCACCGATTCCACCGGCGTACTGGCAACCCTCTCGACCGACAATACGTCGATCATCTTCACTTCCACCGGTTACGGTTCCCAGCAGTTCGTCAGCGTCAATTCGAGCAACCCCACGGCCTTCACCACGAGCAACATCAGCGGCGTGGACACCAACCGCGCCCAGGGACGTGACGCGACGCTGACCATCAACGGCACCGCGGCCATCTCCGACGGCTTGAACGTCAAGGCGGTTGTCGGCGACACGCTGGATGTCACTTTCACGCTCAACGACGCGATCAACACCGGCTCGGTGAGCAAGACCTTCGGGATCCTCGGCGGCGGCGCGACCTTCAGCCTCGGCGCTCAGGTCAACACCGCCAATGCCGCCTCCATCGGCATCGGCTCGGTCAACACCGCCTCCGTCGGTCGATACGTGCAGGACGGAACCGTTTACACGCTGTCCGATATTGGCTCGGGCAAGGCGGCCTCCGTCAACCACGGCGATCAGAACCTGGCGCAGAGCATCGTGAACCAGGCGATCAAGGACGTCTCGACTCTTCGTGGCCGCCTCGGCGCGTTCCAGGCCAACACGCTCACTTCGACGATCAATTCGTTGAACGTGGCGTTGGAGAACGTATCGAGTTCGGAAAGCGCGATTCGTGACACCGATTTCGCTTCGGAGACGTCGAACCTGACGCGGAATCAGATTCTCGTTCAGGCCGCCACTTCGGTGCTTTCGCAAGCCAACGCCGCGCCGCAGTCGGTGCTCAAACTCCTCGGCTAATGCCTGAAGTGAAAACCAGTCAATCCCGCGGCGGATGGCCTTGTGCCATCCGCCTGCGTTTTTGCGTGGCCACAGACAAATACCGACAGACGACGGGAATTAGCCACTGACAGACACAGACAGTCACGGACAGATTTTGACTGACGAATTTCGAATTTCCAACCCTTGTCCGTATTACTATCGCGCAACTTCTTTCTATCCTGACAAAATTGAGCACGAAGACACGAAGAAACGAAGGAGACGAAGTTTCTTATTTATTTTTTCTTCGTGTTCTTCGTGTCTTCGTGCTCAAGTCGTTTCATGATTTGGTTGCGGCTCTGCCGCGCCGGGTCTGTCTGTGGCTCATTCCAGTCGCCCGTTATTCGGACACATCCCAAGTCCCATCACAATCGCCGCTCTCGATTCCAATTGGCTGTAATTTCGGACGATTCCTTATCGGAATTCAGAGAGGTCTCTATTTCCACGAGATGCTAAACCCGGCGGTGACTTGTTCCGAATCAGTACTCCTGTGGTGCTCCGGACAGGCTTCCAAGTGTTTTTGGGCGGTCTGTTGCGGGCTCTTGAGCGAGGCTGAAAGGCCGGGGAGGTACACGACAAGAGAGCGAGGTCTTCGCGATGTCCCGGGGCGAAGGCCGAGAGGGTACCGGGGTTGTTAATTCACGGAAGGTCGGGCCGGATACAAGTTTTCAGTCATGCTTGCTGATCCGGAGTCTGATCAGGGCCCAACCGCCACGGGAGGTGGCGACCGTGACATGATTCCGAGTTTTCCAAGCCAAGAGATGGCTCACGCCGCGCACGAGAAACGATGTGTGGGTCCATCCGCCGGCTTCATGGAGGATCTACATAATGTCTCGTATCAATACCAACGTTTCTTCACTTATCGCGGTCAACACACTCAACACGAACAACGCCGCGCTGCAGACGTCGCTGCAACGGCTGAGCACCGGTTATCGCATTAATTCCGGCAAGGACGATCCTTCCGGTCTGATCGCCAGCGAATCGTTGCGGTCGGAAGCGGCCGCGACGACCTCGGCGATTTCCAATGCGCAGCGGGCCGACAACATCGTCGGGACCGCGGAAGGCGCCCTGAGCGAAGTCTCCTCGCTTCTGGTAAGTTTGCAGGGCCTCGTGAGCTCCTCCGCGAACTCCGCGGGGCTCTCACAGGATGAAAAAGACGCCAACCAGCTGCAGGTCGACTCGATCCTCAGCACCGTCAACCGCATCAGCAACTCGGCGTCGTTCGAAGGCACCAAGCTGCTCAACGGCACGTTCGACTACACGACCTCCGGCCTGGCGACCACGTCCGCGTTCACCAACGTGTCGATCAACTCCGCCAAGGTCGGAAGCACGGCGCTTGCCATTTCGGTCTCGGTCATCGCCTCGGCGCAGACGGGTGCGTTGACGTTCACCGGTTCCAGCACCGGGCTCAACGGCGCCGCGAGCCTCTCGATCGCCGGCAACGCGGGCACCGTTCAGCTTTCCTTTGCCAGTTCGACCAAGAGTTCCGCGATCGCCGCCGCCGTCAACCAGTTCACGGATTCCACCGGCGTCCAGGCGACCCTCTCCGGCGACAACATCACGTTCACGTCGACCGGCTACGGCTCGACCCAATTCGTCAGCGTCTCCTCCAATAACTCCGACGCGTTCAGCACCACCGACGTCAACGGCGTCGCCAACACCACCAGCCACGGACGCGACGCAACTCTCTCCGTCAACGGCGCAGCGGTTAAATCCGATGGCCTCAACGTCAAGGTCGTCACGGCCAACTTCGAAGCCGATCTCACCATGAACGCCAACATGAACAGCACCGGCATGTCGAAGACCTTCGGCGTCACCGGCGGCGGCGCTAACTTCAGCCTCGGCGCTCAAGTCAATTCCGCCAACATAGCCTCCATCGGCCTGGGCAACGTCAACACCGGCAGCATCGGCAAGTTCGTCTCCAACGGTACGCTCTATACGCTCTCCGACCTGGGCTCGGGCAAAGCGGCCGCCGTGAATAGCGGCGACACCGGTCTCGCCCAGAACATCGTCAACGCGGCGATCAAGAGCGTCGCCAATCTCCGCGGTCGCATCGGCGCGTTCCAGTCGAACGTGCTGGGCTCGACGATCAACTCGCTGAACGTCGCTCTCGAGAACGTCCAGAGTTCTCAAAGCGCCATTCGCGACACCGATTTCGCCACCGAAACCAGCAATCTCACCAGGAACCAGATTCTGGTGCAGGCTGCCGGCTCGGTGCTCCAGCAAGCCAACGCGGCGCCTCAGGCAGTGCTGCGTTTGCTCAGCTAGACGAATCAATAGATCAATCCAGTTTGCTCGCCGGCGGCCTGCGCATCTCGCGCGGGCCGCCGTTTTTTCGGAGGGAGGGGAGCACGCCTCGTCAAATTCGTTCAATTCGTAAAGTTCGTAAAATTCGTGGTGGGGTTCATGGTACTCGACAAGTTTAGCCGCGAGCCGATAGGCGAGCGTTTTTTCCACGAATTTTACGAATTGAACAAATTTTACGTGATGGAAAAACGTTGTCCGGAAAAACGGGCACACCCTCCGCCTCCGATTCGCGGAGCGATTCCTTGTGGGATCGTGGGGGATTTCATATCTTTAGCAGTCTGAATTTTACGGGAGTGCTTACTGTGATGAATAATCAGGACTTGATGGCGCGGTTTCAGGCGGCGATGGTGATGAACTACGGCAAAATGCCGGCGGTGATCGTCCGCGGAAAAGGATCGCAACTCTGGGACGCGGACGGGAAAGAATATATCGATCTGTTCGCAGGATTCGGCGGAACGATCCTGGGGCATTGTCATCCGGCATTGGTGGATGCGGTTACTATGCAGGCTCAGGCGCTCTGGGCCGTGGGGAACCAGTTTTATTCGGAGCCGCAGATTCGCGTGGCGGAGCATCTCAAGAGTAAGGGGTTCGATGGGCGGGCGTTTTTCTGTCATTCGGGTGCGGAATCGAACGAAGCGGCGATCAAACTGGCACGCTTGGCAGGTGGAGAAGGACGGTTCAAAATTATTTCGATGCATAAGGGGTTTCACGGGCGGACGCTTGGGGCGCTTTCGGCGACGCCGACGGTGGAATATCAAAAGGACTTTTTGCCGATGACGCCGGGGTTTGCGCATGTGCCGTTCAATGATGTGAAGGCGTTGGAGGCGGCGATTGACGCACAGACTTGCGGGGTGATTGTGGAGCCGATTCAGGGCGAGGGCGGCTTGAATGTGCCGGAGGAAGGCTATTTGAAAGGGGTGCGGGAGATTTGCGATCGCCATAAGCTGACGCTGATTTTTGATGAGGTGTGGACCGGCTGCGGCCGGACCGGGAAATATTTTGCGCATCAGCATTTTGGCGTAACGCCGGACATCATGACGTTGGGCAAGGCGATTGGCGGCGGCGTGCCGGTGGGGTGCATGTTTGCGACGCCGGAGAAGGCGGCGCTTCTCAAGCCGGGAATGCACGGATGTACACTTGGCGGCAACCCGCTGTGTGCGGCGGTGGCGGCGGCAGTGTTTGATGTACTCGATAAGGACCAATTACCAGCGAAAGCGACGAAGCTCGGCGAGATGGCCAAAACCCGGATTCGCGGCTTTAAGAACGCGGGCAGCCGAATCAAGGACGTCCGCGGACACGGTTTGTTCATCGGGGTAGAACTTACGGCAACGGACGGCACACCGGTGGTGATGGCGGCTCTGGCGAAAGGCTTGATCGTCAACGCAACCTCGAAAAATGTTCTGCGAATCTGTCCGGCCTTGACGATTGAGGAACAGCAGTTGATGCGAGGACTTGACATACTTGAGCAGGCGATCGCTGCGTGATTCCTACTTGACGTCCAGGCAATACATTTCGGCATAACCGCGGACCAGTAGTTTGCCGTTGGAAATGGCCATCGGCGCCCGGACTAAACTCTTCTTGGAGACAACCAACTTTGTCTGCCCCTTGATGATGATTTTGTCCGGGGAAGGTTCAATCAGCAACAGCGTACCGTTTTCAGACACCAGATAGATCATTCCGTCCGCCACCAACGAAGGGCTTCCGCCGAAACTGGTTTTGGACTGGTCTTTGCCATAACGCCATTTGATATTGGTTTCCAGATCCATGCAAACGTAATCTTTGTACATATGGTTGGCATATAAAAAGCCATTGTAGAGGATAGGCGGATGCATGACGGTGGCGAACTCGTCTTCGGTCCGTGTGTAAACTTCTTTCACGGTCATTTCGCCGGGGGGAGAACCCTCGAGTTGCAGCAGGGCGCTGCCGACGGTGTAGCCGCCGGTGACGAAGATTTTGTCTTCGCCGATCACCAGGGGCGTGGGGATGTTCTGGCCCTTCGCTTTCCACTCTGGATAAAAGAACATGGCTTTTCCGTCGGCGGAAACGCCGTGGAAGCCGCTGTGGGAAACATAAAGATAAATACGTGTTCCCTTGTAGTCCATGGCGGTGATCGAGTTGTGCGAAAGCCTCGCGTTGGTGGTGTTGGGCGTGGTCCACTTGACCTCGCCGGTGGCAAGATCGTAGGCGACCATCAAGGCTCCCTTGCCGGCCGGTGCGACGATGACTTTGTCGCCGTCGATCAGAGGATTTTGGCACATGTAGTACTCAACGTAGGGTGTGCCGTAGTCGGTGATCAGGTTTTTTTGCCAGGCCAGTGCGCCTGTTTGAGCGTCGAGGCAGATGACCTCGGCTTCCGTGGTCATGAAGACCGCGAACTTGTCCGTCACCGCCGGCGTGGTCCGGGTAATCCCATACTCATTGGGCCTCGCTTTGGCGTTTTTGGTGTGGTCCGTGGGATGGCGATATTCCCAGAATTTTTTGCCGGTGTCCAAATCGAGGCACTGGAGCAGGTCGGTGCCCTGTCTGGCCGCGATCTTGGGGTCCACGCCCGGCTTCTCCGGGCCCGGTTCGTAATCCATGATGTAGATTTTGCCGTCATTAATGACGGGGCCGGAATAGCCTTCGTACATCTCGTTTTTCCAGAGCTGTTTGGGCTGTCTCTCTCCCCAGCTTTTCGCCAGGCCGGTTTCCCCACGCGCGATGGCGTCGCGAGCGGGGCCGCCCCGATATTGCGGATAATTCTTACCGGTGTCCTCCGCGAATAAATGCACGGAGGTCAACAGAACCGCCAACGCCCCAAACACGAGAGCCGAATGGATTATTTTACCCATGCGTTGAACCTCTCGAAAGAAACCGGTAATAATGATGATAACGCTATCGCAATCTTACGATTGCAGATCGTTCAATCGTCAAGCATCATCGGAGTTCACGCTTCAGCGTGCATCAATTATGACTACGACCTACGAATCCTTTCCCCTGGGCCAGATCCGCCCGCTCGGTTGGATGCTCTTGCAAATGCAGCGTGACCTTCACGGGTTTGCCGGGCATCTCGACGAGCTGACGCGGGAAGCGTCGTTCGACGCGTTCGGCGAGAACCGCAAGAACGGCTCGGAAAACAACGCCCCGCCTAATCCGGACGCTACCGCATGGCGATGGTGGTGGCGAGGGGAAACCGAAGCGGTCTGGTTGGACGGTCTGGTTCGCATGGCTTTTCTTGCCGGTGATGCGGATGCGCAGGCCAAGGCCGCACGCATTCTCAGGCACATCCTCGCCTTTCAGGAACCCGACGGCTACATCGGCGTGTATAAACCCTCCGATCGCTACAAGCATCAATCCGGCAACGGCGAACTCTGGACGCAAAGCCGAATCTTCGTCGCGCTGCTCGCTTACGCCGAATTCACGGGCGATCCCACAATCCTCCCCGCCGTCCGACGGGCCGTCGATCTCACCATGTCGAAGTACGGCCCTCCCCCCCTCGATCGCCCTTACTTCCGCAACCCCGTCATCGACGGCGGCGTCGCCCACGGACTTATGTTCATTGACGTGCTGGAGATACTTTTCCATAAGACCGGCGAACGGCGATACCTGGAGTTCGCGGAGTTTCTTTTCAACGACTTCGCCTCCGCTGACAACATGCCCAAGGCCGACAATCGGCCGGTCAATCTGCTCGATCCTGCCAAGCCTTACGACGGGCATACGCCGCATGTGATGGAACAGATCCGCGTGCTATTGTTCCTCGCGCAGGCCACCGGCAAAGATATTTACAAACAATGTGTCAATGCTGCGTTCGCCAAGCTCGCCCGTCACACCACCGTCTCCGCTGCGTGCATCGGCGATGAAAACATCCACGGCCGCGAGCCCACCGGCGAGATGTTCTACGAATACTGCGCCATGACCGAACTGCTCGCCAGCCTCCACTCCCGCATGCAGAAAACCGGCGAGCTTCACCACGCCGACGCCGTTGAACGGCTGTTGTTTAACGCCGCCCAAGGCGCCCGTTTCGCCGACGGTATGGCGATCACCTATCTCACTCAGGACAACCGTCTTGAAGCCAGCCGCGCTCTGAGCCTCAGCCTGCAACGTAAAACCCGAACTAAATTTTCGCCGACGCATGAAGATGTTGCCGTCTGCTGCAATCCCGCCGCCGTCAAGATTCTTCCGTACCATGTGAGCGGCATGTTTCTCCGCATCGCCGCGCCAGATCATCAGAGCCGCGACCGTAAGGGAGCGACCGGGCAGCAATGCATGAGTAACGAGGGTCGCTCCCTTACGGTCGCGGCTCTGAACGCCCCCGGCATCGCTGTTGCCGGTTATGGGCCATGCCGCCTCAGCACCTCCCTCGCTGGCAAATCGCTCACCCTCTCGCAGCAGACGCACTATCCTTTCGAAGATCACGTCACAATCGACATCGAACAAGCCGACCAGCTCGACTTCACGCTCGAACTACGCATCCCCGCTTGGTCCACCCGTACCGTCATCACCGTCAACAACGCCCCTTACGAAGCTGTCAGCCCAACCACCCAAATCCGCCGCCAATGGAACACCGGCGATCGTCTCACCATCGCATTCCAACCCGCGATCACAATCGAACAATCCTGCGACCATCAGGCGGTCGTCGTTCGTGGTCCTTTGGTCTTTGCCGCTCCGATCGCCGATCGTCGTACGTCCGTCAAGGATTACAGGCTTTCCGCGTTTCATGACTATGATGTTTTTCCTGTCGACAATACTTCTTTTCATTTAAGTATGCCGCGGGACGTATCTTTCGATCTTTGCCGTTGCCCTGAGAACCTCTCCGACCCTTGGACAAAAAGTAAAAGTCCCCTCGAACTTCGCGGCACCATGCTCGCCGCCGACAAAACGCCCACCAACACCGCCTTGATTCCCATGGGCTGCACTACCCTCCGCCGAGTCACTTTTCCATGGGCGCCGTAATGCGGGCATCTCGCCTGTATACCTCACGCCAATCCCAACCACCACTTCACCGCGTTTTCCACGAGAGTCATTTCATCCGTCGTCAATTCACCCAGTTTGCGGATAGCGAGTGTCAGTGGAATGGTCGCAAGGCCTGCAGAATCTCCGCGGCCACCTCCTGCCGGTCTTTCGGATCGAGTAACTCAAATGTCTTAAGCCATTCTCTGGCAGTCGCACTCATGGATCATCCCTTTCACCCCTCATTATAACGTGTAGCTATAGACCGTTTCGATCATTCGCAGGTAATTTTCGGTTTTGACATAAAACGGGACGGTGTTGGAGACGCCGGGCATGTAGCCGCCGTTGACGTTCAGACGGTCGATCTTTTCCCGCACATGGGCTTCGACCTGCTCGGGCGTCCCGCGGCACATCAGATCTAAATCGATATTCCCCGCGAGACAGAACTTGCCCGGCCAATTCCGTTTGATCTCCAGCGGGTCCATCGACTTGGGCTCCAGTGGCTGAATTCCACGAATACCTATTGCTGCCAAGTCATCGAACACCTGGAACAATCGCCCGTCGGAATGATAGATCGTCGGTGCGTCGATCTTTGCCAGAAGAGCAGTAAGCCGGCCCATGGCGGGGAACAGGTGCTTTCGGAAGAACTCGGGCGAAAGCATCAGGCCCTCGGTGTATGCAATATCGTCTGAATATAGGAATACGCCGATCTCGTTGCCTGCGATTTCAATGGCTCGCCGGGTGATGTTTTCTGCCGCTTGCGCGAGGCTGCCCATGACCGCGTCGATGTACTCCGGTTGTTCGACGCTGGCGAGACAGAACTCGTCGAAGCCGATCATCATCCATGCAAGCGTGAAGATGTCTGCGGTGTGGTACATGATTTTCATGCCGTGGAGGTCGAGCTTTGCGAGATTTTCCAGGCATTGCAAGCGATCGGTTACCGCGGCCAGGTTGCCTTCCGCCGCGTCGAACCAGCTCCAGCGGCGGGAACGGAAATGCTCGTACGACTGAATGACTCTGGAATGGATGCCTCGTGTCTGCGTCGCCTGCCTTTGCTGCTCCGCGTGCTCGGCTTCGATCAGTTCGGTGTGCGGAATGCCGAAGGTCATCTGCACGTAGTCGTACCCGGCGAACCGGAAGAATTCGGCGTCGTCCCGCGGTCCTTCGTACGGCCGGCCGAGAACCGCGGACTTGTGAGCCGGCGCGATGTGAAAATCAAACAACGGCGGACGCTTGACCGCTCGCTTGAGCAAAAGCACATCACGAAACCGGGCGAAATCGGGAGCGGAAATTATTCGCAGAGCGCTCATGGGGGACCTCCAGTTAAGTCGTCATGTCGTTTGTGATGTCCAGCATGCGTTGCAAGCTCACTCTTGCCCAGTGCTTAGTCCGCCCATCGACGGCAACCTGATTCACCACCCGCCCTTCGGCGAGGTTGTCGAGCACCCATAACAGGTGCGCCGGATCGATCAGGGACATCGTGTCGCACCGACGCTGGCAGTTCGCCCCTCCCCCCCCCTCTCCCAGCAGCACGATTTGCTTGTCCGGATGCGTCTTGGCTAAACGGTGGACCATGTGTACTTCTGTTCCCACGGCCCATTTCGAGCCGGCGGGGGCGGCGGCGATGGTTTGGGCGATCTTGTCGGTCGAGCCGGAGAGGTCGGCTTTTTGCACGACTTCAAAACAGCACTCGGGATGCACGATCACCCGAATGCCGGGCCATTTGGTTCGGATTTGATCGACGTGTTCCGGGCGGAAAAGCTGGTGCACGGAGCAGTATCCTTTCCACAGAATGAACATCGCCTTGCGGATTTCCTCATCGCTCAGCCCCCCCCCTCCACCGCGCGCCTGTTGGTAATCCCACACCGCCATGCTCTCGAGCGGCCAGCCCATCTTGTACGCCGTGTTGCGCCCCAAATGCTGATCCGGGAAGAACAGGATCTTGCGATTTTCAATTTTCAATTTTCGATTTTCTTCTGGCTTCCAACTTCCAACTTCCGGCTCCTGGCTTCTGGCTTCTGGCTTCTCGGAATCCAGCGCCCACGCCAGAATCTTTTCGCAATTCGAACTTGTGCAGACCGCTCCGCCGTGCTCGCCGACGAATGCTTTGATCGCGGCGCTTGAGTTCATGTAAGTGATCGGAATGAGTGTGAAACCGTCGATGTGGGCGCAGGCTTTGTGGATGGCGGACCAGGCGTTTTGCACATGTTCCATCTGCGCCATGTCGGCCATGGGGCAGCCGGCGTCGAGGTTCGGGAGGATCACTTGCTGGTGATCGCCGGTGAGGACGTCGGCGGACTCGGCCATGAAGTAGACGCCGCAGAAGACGACATACTGGGCCTTGGTGAGCTTGGCGGCCTGGCGGGAAAGCTGGAACGAATCGCCCAGCACGTCCGCGAAACGCACGATGTCGTCCTGTTGGTAGTGATGGGCGAGGATCACGAGTTTGTCGCCCAGCTGGGTTTTACGCGTGGCGATGCGTGCCACGGCTTCGCTGACGATCATCTGGGTGTAATCACGGGAAATGGGCTGCTGCCTGTTCATGCGTTAGCTTCTCCATCGGACGAACCTCCGGCAGAGCCGGGGGCTAACGGGGGTTTACCTTGCGCACGCCGGGCCGCGAGTTGTTTCCGCAGGTACTCCTTAAAGGTCGACAGGCCAGCCTGGGCCCAGGCGGCTTCGATTTTCTCCACCAGATCGTGGTTGCTTACGCGGACGGAAGCCAGCCAGGCCGCGTCGGGCGAGCCTTCCGGCGCGTGCAGGTGGCGATCATGAGCGTCGGCCCGGAGAAGGTAGTTGGTTGGCGAGAGCGAATCCTGGCCGGGGGCAGGTTCGATGATGAGTTTCATGAACGGATACATCGGCTGCCCGAGACGCAAGGCGTAGCTCGGCCCCGCCCCCCCCTCAGCACTCTTCTCAAATAATTCGATCGGAACGATCTGATCGGCAGGAATCGCCATCACCGGCATAATCTTGTCCTGAATCGACGCAGGAACCCCACCCGGATACGCATGCTCCAGGTACAATTGGACGGCCCGTTGAAGACTTTTCGCGACGATCGGCATGGTGCCTCCCTACACAGAGGCTTCCTGAAGGACTTCGATGCGTGCCGGATTTCGGCGGCGCGGACGTTCCTGTCCGATGACGATCCGCACATCGCGTCCCAACCGTGCCAGGCATTCCATCATTTTCGTCTCGCTGATGCCGCGAAAACGGCCGTTGAGCAGTTGGGACAGCTTCGGTTGCGTCAGACCCACAATGTCCGCCGCCTGCTGCTGCGTCAATTTCCGTGCGGCGATAATATCCCCGATCGCTGTCGCCAGTTGAGCCTTCACGAGCATTTCCTCGGCATCGGGAAACCCCAGGTCGGCGTAAATATTGCCGGTACCTTCAATCATGTCTTTCACGGCAGAGCTCCTCTTGCGTGGGCCTGGGCCTCTCGAAGCCGAACACGGATAAGTTCCATCTCCACTCTCGGCGTGGCGACGCCCGTCTTGGATTTTTTCTTGAAACAATGCAACACATAAACCGCATTGGCAAAGCGCACAGTGTAGATAGCCCGATACGTACCGCTGACATCGGTATCAGACATTTCGACCACGCCAGCGGAGCCGAAGCCTGACAATGGCTTGGCCTTATGATCCATCCGACCAATCTGGGCGAGGTAAAGCGCATAGCCAAACGTCTGCTGAACCGTGCCGGGCATGGCCTTCAGGTCGCGGTATGCGGCACCAATCCAGTGTACGGGCTTGACGTCCATATCCGTATGATATTCCTATTTTGGAATACGGTCAATGACAAACCGACAACACAATTTTCGCATCCTTGACCGTATGTCGGCGACTTTTCGGCCGATATGCGTACAATGAAGAACTTCGCAATGCCGCGACCGTTCAACCCCCCAGTGGAATGACGTTATGAAAGTCCTTGTCGTCGAAGACGACCTTGAAATAAACGAACTGCTCGGCGAATACCTGGCCCTGGAAAATATCAAGTACCTGCAAGCGATCACCGGCAGGTCAGGTATCCACCAGGCGAATGAGCTGCATCCTGATGCGATCATTCTGGACCTGATGCTGCCAGACATCGACGGATTTGAGGTGGCCAGGGCGCTTACCACTTGCCGCGCAACCTTTGATATTCCGATAGTGATTCTTTCGTGTATGTGTCAGGAGGGTGATCGGGAGAAAGGGTTCGCTGCGGGGGCTTTGCATTACATGAATAAGCCGTTCTTGCCGGATGATTTGCTGGCAGTGCTGCGGGATGCGTTTGCCTGGCGAAGCGGTTTGCGGAGCCCCCCTCTCTCCCCGCCGGGCGGGACGGTGACGCTGGGCGACAAAGATGCCACGATCGGGCTGCGTGCGATCAACGCCATGATGGCGGATCTTTTTGCCCGCACGAATCTGCCGGACGCGGAGGTGGGTCAGATTCGACAGGCGATCGAGTCGCTCGGCGAATGGGCACGGCAATGGAATCGTGACCACAAGTCGCAGATACAGGTGCGGGTGGATTACAAGATGACGTCGGGAACAGGGGGAGAGGGAGAGACAGGGGGGGGAATCGAGTGGCGTCTTTCGGAATCGGAACCGGGGTTGCTTGGCGAAGCGTTTTTCAAGCCGGCAGCGGTACTCACAACGACATGGCTGCAACTGTTAGCTAAAACAGGTGCCGCTCGTTTCGAAAAGGATTCCACCGCTCGCACCGTGCGATTCACACGAACCCTCGGCGTTGACGGCGAAGTAGCCCCCACCCCCACCGTGCCGGTAGTGGAAATCGACGGCACTCGCTATCCCACACGGCTGCGGGATGAGGCGCTCGCGGCGAAGCGGAAGTAGAGGAAGAAATCAAAGCTGCAAGCGTAAGCTCGCTTCGTGCAATTGCAGTGACGACGAAGCGAGCTTACGCTCGCAGCTCTGATGTTCACATGCAATTGCCCTGGCGGTCAGCACAATTCCAAACCGGCTACGGTGAAGGCCATCGGACTGTACGCCAGCGGGTGTTGATCCGCAGCCTTGCCCATGCGGATCAATTTGCGAGCGACGATAAAGCCCGCAGCATGGAGGCAGCTTTCCAGTGGCGATTCCGCGGCCACGTCGGCGAAAAGCGGAAAAACCGGATTGTTGTGAGCGGCGATCAGCGATTGGCAAAGCTTCGACGCGGTGGCTGGATCCTCTGCAACGATCGGACCGATGTATGCAGCGATTCGCCCGGCGCGGTACATGGCAAAGCCAATCCGTTTTCCACCGGCTTCCGCGACGATGGCATGGGCGCCCGGTTCCTGGGCCAGTCGCTTGAGCAGCAAGGTGCGGTTTACGCGGCTGGCGCGGTGATCCATCGCGGCAACGGCGTGCCAGTCCGCCTCCGCCAGCGGACGGATACCTTCGATGGGCAACGCGGTGGCAGCAGGGGTTTTGCACACCCAGCGATTCATGCCGAAGCGGTCGGTGAAGCCGCGTTTCACGTACAGTGGGCGGCCGAGGTCGGTGGCGTCGAGTCCGTAGTCCGTGATGCCGCGGTCGGCGCCGCATTGCATGACGGCGTCAAAGATTTTGCCGCCGTAGCCGGCGCCGCGGCATTCGACGTCGACGAGCATCACGCCGATCCATCCCAGGTGGAGGCGCTCGCCGCGAATGGGTTCAAAGTGTGCCAGCGACGCTGTGGCGACGAGCTTGTCGCCCAGCCAGCCGCCGAGCACCGTCTGTGGCCAAAGCGCGATGAGCCGATCCCAATCGACATCCAATTGATTCCAACCGGCATGGTCGCTCATGCGACGGGCAGCGGGAATATCGGCAATCGTCAGCGGTTTAATCGTCAACATGCGTATCCCAGAAGAAGCCAGTTGCCAGAAGCCAGAAGTTTTGAGGAAGCCGCAACCTTGGAATCTTCTGGCTTCTAGCTTCTTTACTTGCGGTAATCGCGATCCACCTGATCACGCAGCTCACCGACGATGAAGGGGAAGTCTCCGTTTTTGGCGGCGGAGAGTTCGGCGAGGATGTCGGCCAGGGCGGCGGCGAAGGCGTCAAACATGTACTTGCCCTTGGCAGCGGTGCCTTTGCGGGGGTCGCCGATGCCGGTGCTTTGGGTGGCGGAGGCCCAGTGACGCGGCGCCCAAACGCCGGGATTGCCGGTGAGCAGGGGGAGCTTGGAGGGCGTTACGGCGCCGTCGCCGGCGGTTTCCAGGGGGGCGACCCATTCGGGTTTCAGGTGCAGCATCAGGCTGGTTTCCATTTCGTTGGCGTGGTCGCCGGTCGTGTTTTCGAGGATTTCTTTGGTTTTCGGGGCGGTGCCGTAGGGCTTGATGCGGACGATGAAGATGGGGAGTTCGAGCATGATGTCGCGGATCATGGGGATGAAATCGTTGCCGCCATGGCCATCGATGAGGACGAGGCGGTCGATGCCCTGGCGGACGAGGCTGTCGGCGATGTCGAAGAGCACCGCGTGCTGCGTGGCGGAGCGCATCGTAATGGTCGCAGCCTGCGAGAGTTGCAGGTTGTCGTTGCCGTAGGGAACACAGGGGAGCAGGATGCAGCGGGCGCCTTTAGCGTTGGCGGCGGCGACGGCGACTTCGGAAATCGCCGTCGCCTGAATGCAATCCGTGCCGTGCGGCAGATGGTAATTGTGCGCCTCCTCAGCGCCCCAGGGTTGAACGGCAACGTTGGGAGCGAGCTTCTTGACCTGCGAGAAAGTGGCTTCGTGAAGGACGAACGGGCGGGCGGTGTGGGCCATGAGAAAAACTCCTTTTGAACTTGAACGGAAAGGGTTATGATACCACAAAATGAACGTAGCGACCCCGTTTTGCGGGGTGGCAGAGTCAGAAGGCAGGGCGAACGCATTTGACCATCTGAGCCGCGACCGTAAGGGAGCGACCCACGTTATTCACGCATTGCCGCGAGGTCGCTCCCTGACGGTCGCGGCTCTGAACTCCAAATGCGTTTGCCCTGAGTCAGAAGATCAGAGAAAATGGTCCTTTTTGGAGACGCATAACGATGCAGACGTTTTTGACGCATGTAGCCCTTCCGGTCGTGATGATTCTGGCGATCGCCGCTCTGGCCATGTGTGCCACGGAGCCACCTGCTCCGGTGGGCAAACTCGTCTACGAAGATAACTTCGCCAATCTCGAGAATTGGCTCAGCGAAGGCCCGCACACCGTCGAGGTCAAGGACCACAAACTGCACATCCAAACCACCGGCGAACAGATCGGCCAATACGTCTGGCTCAAAAAAGATGTCCCCAACGACTTCCGCGTTGAGTTCGACATGACCCCATCCGAAAAAGCCAGCGACAAAGGCTTTTACCTGATCTTCTTCTGCCAACAGGGCGTCAAGGGCGAAGATATCCTCAGCGATGATTTGCAGAACAACTACCTCCCCGCCAAATCCTGGAAGCCGTTCCAGGACTTCGATAAATATGTCAGTCAGGCGAACCGCAAACAATTCCACGAGTCTCGCATCCGCGGCTACCACACCTCCTACCTCCGCGGCGAATCGGCTACCTGCAACCTCCGCAAAAACCCCGGCCTCATCCTGCTCAAACAGGAAAAACTCACCGAAAAACTCCCCAAAAACAAAGTCGCCCACGTGGTCCTGACCAAAATCGGCGGCCACATCCACCTCGAAGTCAACGGCAACGTCTTCATGGACTACACCGATGCGAAAGACATCTACACCGGCGGGCGCTTTGGCCTCCGCGCCGTTTACGACGCCGACGGCTACTACGAGAATTTCAAAGTCTACGATCTGGCCAAGTGATTATTCGTCCGCCATATAGCCCCGGCCTTGGCCGGGATCATCTTTGTGCAGGGACGTGATGTTTCATTAACTGATGCGGATAGGCCCCAGGAGAACGAATCCCGGCTGAAGCCGGGGCTATATGAAAGGAGCGTGCATGGATATTCGAGCGGCCATCAAGGGGCAGTACCATGCGGTGTTGGCGATGCTCCAGGATGCCATTGAGAAATGGCCGGAGAAGTTGTGGGAGAAAACGGATGGTGAGATAGCCGCCTGGCGGGTGGCGTATCACACGCTGTATTTCTCGCACCTTTACCTGGGCAAAAACCGCGACTCGTTTGTGAAGTGGGAGAAGCATCGAGAACCGAGTCAGCATTTCAAGCCGGCGAAGGATGGCAAGCCGATCACACCGTATACGAAGGCGGAGATTTTGGCGTATTGGAAGATTTGCGATGAGATGGTGGATGGAGCGGTGGAGGCGATGGATCTGGATCGCAAGGAGTGTGGGTTCCGTTGGTACAAGATGCCGAAACTGGATCATCAATTCGTGAACATTCGCCACATCCAGCATCATGCGGGGATACTGATTGCGAGGCTGCGGCGGTTGACGGGACGGGAGGTGCGCTGGATGGGGGCTGTGGAAAAAACGGAAGCGAGGAAATGACCGGCAACCCAGCACCATCGTTAAGTCGGCAATCGGCTATTGTGCGCCATTAGCGCGTAGCCACGTCTTCGCTTCGTCAGAGCGTGCGACAGATAATGGCGTCTTGCCGTCATTGCTTTTGGCGTTGACTTCCGCGCCTTGTTCTTTCAACCACTTCAGGATTTCGACGTAACCGTACTCCGCCGCCCCATATATGGGCGTCTGGCCATGCTTGTTCCTGACGTTGACATCCGCGCCTCGTTCTTTTAACCAGGTCAGCAGATCCATACGCCCTTCCCAGACGGCAAGATGGACTAAAGTTTCGCCATTGTCGTTGATGGTCGCGTTGACATCGTTGACGTTACCACCTTTCGCCTTCACCCAGGAAGCTTCAGGGGTGTCACTTTTTTGGCACGATCCAAGTACGAAGGCCAACAGCAACGCGGTCACGATACTTATGTGATGTTTGTGTGTGTCAAGCATGGTTCTCTCCGATTGCCATCGCCACCCCGCAAAGTGGGGGCGCTACTTTGTTTTGCATTTCGTGTTACGCACTCTGCCAAGTATGCTAACCGTGGGCGTTTTTCTTGTCGACGTGTGGTTGCGCCCCGGGGCCGCGACTGTTATCCACAACGAGCGTCGATTTTCGATCGACGGCTAAACGTTCGTGTGAGAATCGGGTAGGATATTGCCTATGACGATTCTCAATACGCAAAGTTCGTGGAATGTGGGGCGGACCAGTGCTGTTTGTGCGGCTTGTCAGGTTGCGATCTTGCCTAATGCTGTCTGCTGGGCAGCGCTGTGCGATCGGCCTGCGGAAGAGCTGTCGCCCGAGGAGAAGGAAGCGAAGAAGAAGAGCGTGAAGGAGCGGGACAAGGAGTTGCCGTCGCCGTTTGTGCGGATTGATTTTTGCGAGAAGTGCTGGGGCGAGGGTAAGCGACCAACAGGGGGGGAGAGGGGGGGGGGGATGTTCAGCTTTTGGAAGACGGTGGTGCCTGAGCCGCAGCAGAAAAAGAAACTGCTCGTGGATGACAATGTGCTGGTGGATGTCTTCCAGCGGATGGAAGGGCGGACCGAACCGCAGGAGATTCGGTTCCGTTTCGTGCTGGCTTTGATCCTGATGCGTAAGCGACTGCTCAAGTATGAAGGGATGGAACCCGCGGCGGCGCAATCCGAGCCGCGACCGTCAGGGAGCGTTGAGCCTCCGCCGGAAGTTTGGCGAATGATGCCACGTGGCGCCGAAAAGCCCGTCCACGTGATCAATCCGCATCTCACCGCCGATCAGATCACCGAGGTCAGTCAGCAACTCTCGGCGATCCTGGCGGAAGAAATCTGATAAAGAGTAAAAGGTTTAAGGAATCAAAGAGTAAAAGGAATCCTTGGACACCTTTACTCTTTTATTCTTTTACTCTTCCTTTTATTCTTTTATTCCTTAAACTTTTTATTCTTCTGACGGACCTCACATGCTCAATTTTCTGGCCTATTACCTGCACGATTTCGACCCGATCATTTTTTCGCTCGGCCCGATCAAGGCGCGGTGGTACGGGTTTGCTTACCTGCTGGGTTTCCTTGCCGCATACATGCTGATTCGCAAGCTCGCTAGGGTCGGCATGCTGCGTCTGCCGCTCGAGCGCGTTTCGGACCTCGTGCTCAATTGCTGCATTTTCGGCGTACTGCTCGGCGGCAGATTCGGATATGTCCTCTTCTATGACCTTCCCAATAAACTCCGATTCCACGAAACACCTCTGCTCTGGGACTTTTCCTCTAGCCTGCCGTTCTGGGGCGTGCTCCGCGTAACCGAGGGCGGCATGTCGGCGCATGGCGGTGTGATCTTCACAATTCTCACACTGATCTGGTTCGCGCGCAAATACCGCAGCCGCGGAGCGTCGCTGGTTAATATCGGTGATGCCGCCTGCATGGTGGTGCCGATCGGACTCTGCTTCGGACGCATCGCGAACTTCATCAACGGCGAACTCTACGGCCACATCACACGAGTCCCCTGGGCGGTGAAATTCCCCAGCGAACTCTATTCCCCTACCAACGGCGCGAATGAAATTGCTGAGCCGCAGGTGGCGCAGATGCAGAGTGCCGTCGGACACTATCTCGGCGAACATTGGCAGAATCTAACGACCCAGCAGCTCCAGGATTTCCTGGCGAACCATCCGACGATCAGCCACAACCTGACCGAGCAGTTCGGCCATCTGACCCTGAAAAACGCTCAGCAGCTTGACGCCGTCAAACAATGGCTCGGCACGGAACTGTGCCTGAACCCCAACCAAATCTTCTCTTCGGACATCGCGCGATGGTGGGAGCACAGCAGCGGCGCGTTCCACGATCTGCTGCGAACGCAGTTCGACCTGATCCTGCATCCGCGGCACCCGTCGCAACTCTACGAAGCCCTGCTGGAAGGCATCCTGCTGTTCCTGATCGTCTGGCTCATCGGCTGGTTCTGGCGAAAAGAGGGCATGGCCGGCGGAGCGTTCCTGACGTTCTATCCGGTCATGCGGATCATCGGCGAACAGTTCCGCGTCGGCGACAGCACCGGCATCATCGCCAACATCCCCATCAGCCTCGGCGTCGCCTACAGCATCCCCATGATGATCCTCGGATTGACGTACTGGGCGTATTGGATTCGGCGGAATCGGAAAACGGTTTGGGTGCCGCCGCCGGCTTCGTCGTAGTAATGCACCCCGCAAAGCGGGGTCGCTACAATGTAAGCGATTCCCAATTCCGGTCGTAGCGACCCCGCTTTGCGGGGTGGGACTCCTACCCCCGACATTCATGACAGCAGGATTTGCAGATCGTCCGCCGTAAGGCTCGTGAGCACGGCGTTGTCTTCGGAAATGATCGCGTCGGCAAGGTCGCGTTTGGTCTGTTGAAGCTGCAGGACTTTTTCTTCCACGGTGGCCTGGGCGATCAGGCGGTAGGCGAAGACGTGGCGTACCTGGCCGATGCGATGGGCACGGTCGATCGCTTGCGCTTCCACGGCGGGGTTCCACCAGGGATCGAGCAGGAAAACGTAATCGGCGCCAGTGAGATTCAGGCCCAGGCCGCCGGCTTTGAGTGAGATTAAAAAGAGTTTTGTTGCCGGATCGTTTTGGAATTGTTCGACGGGGCTTTTGCGGTCGCGGGTTTTGCCGTCGAGGTAGGCGTAGCGGATTTGGCGATCGTCAAGACGTTTGCGGACGATTGCCAGCAGGCTGGTGAACTGCGAGAAGACCAGTGCTTTGTGGCCTTCGTCAAGGATTTCGTCCAGTTGCGCCAGGAGCATGTCGAGCTTGGCGGAGGGCTCGGCGACGCGGGTCTTGTCGATCAGGCCCGGATGGCACGCCGCCTGGCGGAGCCGCAACAGCGCTTCGAGCACCTGCATGCGATTGGCCTGCGATGTCGGGGTTTTGCCGCCGGGTCCGCTCAGCAGCGTCTGGCGATAATGATCGCGAAGCTCGTCGTACATCGCTCGCTGCGATTCGTCGAGCTCGCAGAGAATCGTCTGCTCCGTACACGGCGGCAGGTCCTGGGCCACCTGCTCTTTGGTACGGCGGAGAATGAACGGCCGCAGGGCGCGAGAAAGCATCTGACGCGGCGTCTCCTCGTCTTCTTCCTCCATCTCCGTTTGCAACTCCTCCGGCTCGGCGGCGGCGTTTGGTTCGTCGGCAATCGCTTCCGCGACCGATGCCCCTCCCCCTTCTTCCTCGACTGCGGGCTTGGCGGATCGGACGGACTGGAAGCGCGCGTCGAAAACGGCCGCCGCGCCGAGCATGCCAGGATTCAAAAATTCAAACAGGCTCCAGAGTTCGCCCAGGTGATTTTGGACGGGCGTGCCGGAGAGGGCAAGGCGGTGGTCGGCTTGCAGCAGGCGGACGGCTTTGGCGGATTCGGTCTGCGCGTTTTTGATGGCTTGGGCTTCGTCGAGAATCACGTAGTCGAACTGGAAATCTTTGAGGAACAGGATGTCGGAGCGAAGGGTGCCGTAGGTGGTGAGTATGACGTCGTGGTCGGTGAATTTTTCCGCGGAGCGTGCGCGTGACGGGCCGGTGTGGTCCAGGATGCGAAGTTTGGGCGTGAACCGCATTGCTTCTTCGAGCCAATTGAAGACCAGCGACCGCGGCGCGACCACCAGCGACGGGCGTCGATGGGAAATCTGAACCGCGATCGTAAGGGAGCGACCCTGCGGCAATGGAGGGGGGGGGGAAATGGTGCCTGTCGCTCCCTTACGGTCGCGGCTCAGATCGTCACTTGGCGGCTCGTCGTCCTTGCCACAGCGGGCGTCCAAAAGCGCCAACACCTGGATGGTTTTTCCCAGGCCCATGTCGTCGGCGAGGCAGCCGCCGAAGGAGAACTGCCGCAGGAAATCGAACCAGCCGAGTCCTTCTTCCTGATAGGTGCGAAGCGTGCCGACGAAGCTGGTCGGGGCTTTTTGGGCGATCACGCCGCCGAAACTGTGCAACTGGTTGCGGAGGTTCTGGAACGTCGCGTCGACGGTTGCCAGCGGCTGCGACTCCAGCAGCACGTCGAGCATCCCCGCCTGAGCGCGCGAAAAACGAATCGCTCCTCCTCCCTCGCTTTGGTCCTCTTTGACCACTTGCCCGGACTGCACGATGACGCCGTATTTGGCGAGCCATTCCTCCGGCAGCACGCCGAAGGTGCCGTCAGAGAGCTTGATCAGGTGCTCGCCCTTTCTCGCCGCGGAGAGCAGTCGCGGCAGCGGCACCACCTGATCGCCGAACTGCACCGAGCCCGAAAGATCGAACCAGTCGATGCCCGACGAGACCGCCACGCGGAAATCGGTGGCGGCACGATACAGCTTCCCCTCCGCCTCGACGAGCCAGCCTTCCCGAATCAACGTCGGCACCACCGCCGGCAGCAACCGCGTCGGCAACTCATTGCGTACTTCGCCCCCTCCCCCCTCCCTCCCCATGTCGGGATCGGTCGCTTTGCGGAAGCCGACTGCTTTCAGAATCGCCAACTGCTTCGCTTCCGCCGATTTGTCGCGGAGGATCATTTTGCGGATCGAGGGATCGTACGTGCCGGCGGCGGTGGCGGTCGCATCGATCGGACCGGCGTCATAGTCGAAGAAGACGCTGCCGATGATGCGATCTTCGATCTTGGCGATGTAATTGGTGCGTGCCGGTTTTTTGAGCACCAGCCGCGGACGCGGGAGGCCGACGAACTGCTCGAACTGGAGTTCCGTCGGCAAATCGAAGAGCGGAATCGTCGGCAGCGAAGCGATCTGCCGCAGAAATTCCTGCACATCGGATTTGGGAACATGCATCGCGCCGCGTGACTCGAAAAGCTCCAGCCACTGCAGGCCGCCGTGGAGTTGCGCCTGTGCCACGCGGTTGTCGATGAACGCCAGTCCCGCCTGGCCGGGGGTTGCGGACGGCTCGGCCAACAGGCGAGCAGCCGAGAGCGGGAAGGTGATCTCTCCTCGACGCAGGTGTCCGGTGACCGTGTAATGTTTGCCGTCATCGTGCGGCGCAATTCGCAGAATAAACTGATACGCTGGGCCGTCATCCCACAACAATTGCGACGTCCCCCCCCTACTCTCCTCCGGCTGATCCGCCTGGCGAATACGACAACGCCCCGTGCCGCACATCCGCTTGAGCAATTCGATGCCAACCGTGCCCCAGAGCGTGCAGGTTTTCACGTTGCCGGTACTGGTCGGAGTTTCTGGAATGCTTTGTACTTCTTCATCGCGGGCGCCCACGATGCGGGAAAGAATCTCGCGATCTTCCGGACCGGTGAAGGTGTCGATCTCCGCCGCGTCCAGGCGGAACGGCGCCCCTTTGGTCCAGCTCCCTCCTCCTCCTGCACCCGCGCGTGGTCGCGCCTTCTTTTGATAGCGAGATTGCAATTCGACGACCACTCCCGATCCGCCTCGGGATTGGAATCCCCGCGTCTGCGCCGCATCGACCACGTAGAACACCTGCCGTGGCAATCCTGCGACGCCGGTTCCGGATGCTGCCGTTTCTCTTGCCCGCTGCTCCGCCGCCTGAGCGATGGACGCGAGATGAATCTTCCATCCCGGCCGCGCCGGCCAGGCGTTGGCCGACCGACGTGAACGTTCCGCACCCCCCCCCTCATTTCTCCCACTACTCCGCCCGAAGATCGGGTGTGTATGCGCCTCTTCCAATGCCCGGAATGCACCCGAGCGTTCCGCCAAGAGCACCGTCGCCCAGATGTGCGGACAGACAAATCCCGCCGCCCGTGTCTCGCACGAGCAGATCGCAGACAGCTCCGATTGCCCCCATTCCAGCCGCGTGTCGTAGTGATCCCGGTCCAGCACGAATCCGTGCACGGCATTTCGCGCGTTTTTCACCAACAGCGCATCGCCGCTGGCGATCATCTGCCTGCCCGCGGCATCCACCTGCGGCGTCACGTCCTGCGACAGAATATCCACCAGCCGCGGCCGCGAAGGCGCAGGTGGAAAAAGCGTATCTGAATCGTCGGGGAGGGGGGGCTGGTTCTCGGGTCGTTCCATTGTCTCTTCTACAATCCCACAACTTCTCGTTTGCCTGGCATGATCAACAGAGACATTAAGAATCTGGTGATTTGGTCATTTGGTGATCTGGCAATTTACGCTGTCGCGTATGCGGGAATGCCATTTGACTGCCAAAGTCAAAATCACCAGATCACCAAATCGCCAGATCACCAAATGTTATACCTCTCTGTGGTTGATGACCGTCCACATCAGCTCGGGTTACGGCTATGTATCACGACGACGCCATTGCGTCTTCCTGCGACTTGACCGCATCGAGAATCTGCTCCGGTGTGGTCGCCTCGCGTATCGCTTGTCGGAACGCCTCGACGTTCGTCAGTCGGCTGATCCTCGCGAGCGCCTGAATGTGCGGCCCTGTCTGGTCCGGCGGCGACGCCAGCAGCACAATCAAATCCACAGGACGACCATCGATCGATTCAAAATCGATCGGTTGCTCCGGCTTGGCCAACGCCATCACCAGATGATCCACGCCCGTGCACTTGCCGTGCGGGATCGCCAAGCCGTTGCCGATCCCCGTCGTCCGCGTGGCCTCACGCTCCAACACACTGCTCAGCAACACCTGCGTATCCTTCACTTCGTTGGCATCCGAAAGAAGACGCACCATCTCCGCGATCGCGTCCTTCTTGTTCTTCGCAAGCAATGGCACTTTAATATGTTGTACTTTCAATATGTCCGACAGTCGCATAAGGACTCCACGTTGAATCTCACGGTATCTCGACGAGTTCCGAAGAATTCGAAGCTCAATAGTTTAGATCGCCCACCGATCGCATTCAACCATTTGCGATCCCCTCCCAGCCGGAAAACGGACGATTATTTTCGGATCGTGATACCCTGTTCCGCGGCCGTCTTCACCACGAATGCCGCGCTCTGCTTCAAATCCTCCACCAGCGTCGGACGATTCCCCAAGTCCAGCCCAAGGTACCCGTCATACCCCTGCACCTTCAACACCCGGAAAAACTCCTCCCAATCGATCGTCCCCCCCCCCCCCCCCCCCCCCCCCCCCCCGCTCCGCCCCAGATCCCTGTTCATCGGGTTTTCGTTCCGTTGTGTGATTGTGTTGGGAATTTCGCTCTG
>Ga0123357_10000551_pt1 | contig 36889 bp, 30 predicted proteins | sample TergutEmb28metaG_FD_89873 | JGI IMG/M metagenome (GOLD analysis project Ga0123357, IMG submission 89873) | Embiratermes neotenicus P4 segment gut microbial communities from Petit-Saut dam, French Guiana - Emb289 P4 | ecosystem: Host-associated > Arthropoda: Insects > Digestive system > Gut ... | reverse complement strand
CGATGCGAACGACCGGTTAATGGCAAACATTCCCGATAACTCGCAAGTCTGGATGTCGCATGGAGATACGATTACGGCGCTTCCTCCCGGATTTCATGTCATTGCCGAAACCGAAGATGTTCAGGCTGCTGCCTTTCGTATTGAAAACGAAAAAACATGGGGCGTTCAATTTCACCCGGAAGTTTTTCATACTGAAATAGGAACGACTTTACTGAATAATTTCCTGCAAATCTGCAATGCCAAAAAAGACTGGACGCCGGCTTCTTTTATTCATGACACCATTGAAAAATTAAAGAAACAATTGGGCGACGACAAGGTCATTCTGGCGCTTTCGGGAGGCGTGGATTCTTCGGTATGCGCCGTTCTCTTAAACCGCGCTATCGGCAAAAATTTAACATGTATCTTTGTTGATCACGGACTTTTGCGGAAAAATGAATTTGAAAGCGTACTCGAAAATTATAAGCAGTTAGGTTTGAATGTGTTGGGGATTGACGCCAAAGATTATTTCTACAAAGCGTTGGAAGGCGTAGAAGATCCTGAGAAAAAACGAAAAATTATCGGCAAATCCTTCATTGATATTTTTGACCGTGAAGCTCAGAAACTGCAAAATATCAAATGGCTGGGACAGGGAACTATTTATCCCGATGTGATTGAATCGCTTTCGATTACGGGAACGACTATTAAATCGCACCATAACGTAGGCGGATTGCCGGAAAAGATGCACCTGAAATTGATAGAACCCTTGCGTTTGTTATTTAAGGACGAAGTCCGGAAAGTCGGATACGAATTGGGTATGCCGGAACTGCTGATAAAACGCCACCCGTTTCCGGGTCCGGGCTTGGGCGTGCGGATTTTGGGTGCGATAACGCCTGAAAAAGTCGCTATTCTTCAGGAAGCCGACGCCATATTTGTTTCCGGGCTGCAAGAGTGGGGTCTCTACGACAGCGTATGGCAAGCTTTTGTCGTCTTGTTGCCGGTACGCTCGGTAGGCGTAATGGGAGACGAGCGGACGTATGAAAATGCAGTCGCTTTGCGCGCCGTTAATTCCACCGATGCTATGACTGCCGATTGGGCGCATCTTCCCTACGAATTTCTTGCGAAAGTTTCGAGCGAAATCATTAATAAAGTACGTGGAGTGAACCGCGTGGTTTATGATATCAGTTCTAAACCTCCGGCTACGATTGAATGGGAATGATCAAAACTTATTGAATGAAAATAGATTATGCGCAACAATCATCTAAAAACGCGAAAGCAGAAGCAGCAATTCTTTCTCTTTCTTGCTTTGTGTCTGATTTTTACCGCATGTAAAAAAGAAAATACGTATTATAAAACTTCCGGCGAAGTTTTTAAAACCTATTTTCATATCCAATATAAATATAACAGAGTATTGGATAAGGAAATTCGGAATTGTTTCCAAAAATTCGATTTGTCGCTGAATCCTTTTAATAAAGAATCAATCATTTATAAAGTCAACAACAACATGCCGGTCGAGGTGGACGATTGGTTTATCAACGTTTTTAACAAAGCAATGGAAATTACCGAAATTTCGGGAGGAACGTATGACATTACCTGCGCGCCGTTTGTTAATCTGTGGGGATTTGGTTTTCAAAAAATTGATCAGGGAACGGATATGCAGCATACGATTGATAGCCTCAAAACGTTTGTCGGTTACCGGAAAGTGCATTTGGAAGGTCGAAAAATAATCAAAGACGACCCGCGTCTCGAACTGGATTGTGCATCTATTGCAAAGGGATACGCTTGCGATGTGATAGCAAAACTTCTTGAATCGTATGGTATTACAGATTATATTGTCGAAATAGGCGGTGAAATTCACGCCAAAGGAAAAAACCCTTCCGACCGTTGCTGGCGCGTTGAGATTTCCAAACCGGTTGACGATGCGAGCGGTCAAATCAATAATCGAATGGAAGTAATTGAACTTTGCGACAAATCATTGGCAACTTCCGGAAACTACCGCAATTTTTATATAAAGGACGGAAAGAAATATGTGCATACGCTCAATGCACTCACCGGCTATCCTGCCGAAAGCAACATCTTGAGCGCTTCGGTTATTTGCCCGGATTGCATGACTGCCGACGCTTTCGCAACGGTTTTTATGACAATGGATTTAGATAGCGCAGTTGCTCTCGGCGACCGGATACCGGATTTGGATTATCTGTTTATTTATGCGGACGAAGACGGTAATTTATTGGAGAAAAGTTCGATAAACGTTGACGATATGATTAAGTAACTGTAATGACTTACGAAGAAACCATAGCATATCTATATAAATTCGCCCCAATGTTTCAGCAAGTCGGAAGCAGCGCCTATAAGGAAGGCATGGAAAATTCTTTCCTGATAGACAAGCATTTGAATTATCCTCACAAGCAATACAAAACAATTCATGTAGGAGGAACCAACGGCAAAGGTTCTACCTCTCATCTGTTGGCTTCGATTTTGCAGGAAGCCGGCTATAAAACAGGGCTTTACACATCACCCCACTTATTGGATTTCAGAGAAAGAATCAAAGTCAACGGTGAGATGATTGACAAGACGTTTGTTGTTGACTTTTTCGAGCGCAACCGGACATTTTTTGAATCCATACAGCCTTCTTTTTTTGAATTGACTACCGGCATGGCTTTCGCCTGGTTTGCCGAGCAGCAAGTCGATGTAGCGATTATCGAAGTCGGCTTGGGCGGCAGATTGGACTGCACGAATGTCATCACGCCGGTTTTGAGCATAATCACCAATATCAGTTTCGACCATGTTCAGTTGCTGGGAAATACGTTGACGGCAATCGCCAAAGAAAAAGCAGGAATTATCAAACCCTGCATTCCTGCGATTATCGGAGAAGCAGAAGGAGAAGTGGAAGAATTTTTTAAAGCCCTCAAAGTCCCTAACGATCTTATTATTTTTGCCCAAGAGCAAAACCTCATTCGTTCGGCTAAACTATTGCCTTCCGGCTATTGGCAATTTGAAACTTTGGACTATCCCAAGTTAATTGACGAATTAGGCGGCTGGGCGCAGGAAAAAAATGCAGCAACCGTGTTGTGTGCAATTAATATACTGAAAGATATTTTTCCTATTCCTCCAAAAGCCGTATATCAAGGTTTTCGCTATGTAATCGAAAATACAGGATTGATGGGGCGCTGGCAAATAATTAGTCAATATCCCAAAATCGTGTTGGATACCGGACACAACGAAGCCGGAATCAAATATATTGCACATCAGCTGCAATCGGAAAAATACGACCGCTTGCATATCGTTTTCGGAATGGTGAACGACAAAGACATAACTTCCGTTCTCGGACTTTTGCCGCAAAATGCTCTGTATTATTTCACTCAGGCAAATATTCCCCGCGCTTTGGCTGCACATCTGTTAGCGGAACAAGCCGCGAAATTTAACTTGAAAGGCAAAGCATACCCTACGGTAAACGAAGCTTTTTCAGCCGCAAAGCAACAAGCTACGAAAAAAGATTTTATCTTTGTGGGCGGAAGCACGTTTGTTGTAGCAGACGCTCTAAAAGAATTATTAACTGCAAAATATAAATAAATGAGTTTACGGGATAAAAAAAGTGTACGTTGGACGGTTTTGATGATCGTCTCGTTTACGATGATGGCTGCCTATTTCTTTTACGATGCAATGGCGCCCCTGAAAGGAATGCTTGAACGAACGCAAGGTTGGAACAGTATTGATTATGGTATATTTACAAGTTCCTACAGTTGGTTTAACGTGTTCTTGATGATGTTGTTTCTGGGCGGACTGTTGCTCGACAAGAAAGGTATTCGCTTCACAGGCGGCTTAGCTACCGGTTTGATGGTTCTGGGAGCATTAATCAAATATGCTGCATTGTCCCGGCTTTTACCGGTGGAAGGCACATTGTTCGGCATTAGAAATCAGGTATTGTATGCTTCTGTCGGTTTTGGAATTTATGGCGTTGGCGCCGAAGTTGCAGGAGTCGTTGTTACCCGAACCATTGTGAAATGGTTTCGCGGTTACGAAATGGCTTTGGCAATGGGACTGCAAGTTGCTATTGCGCGCATCGGAACCGGAATTGCTTATTTAACTGCTAATCCTTTAGCCAACTATCTCCAAAATATTCCAAATCTGATAATGTTTGGCATTGTATTACTTATTATCGGAATGTTATCATTCCTGATTTATAATATTTCTTTGGATAAGAAATTGGATAAGGAAATTGGAACTGCCAACACAACAGCATCTGAAGATGAATTTAAGCTCTCTGACGTGAAAATTGTCTTTGGCAATTATGGCTTTTGGTTGTTGGCGCTCCTCTGTGTGTTGTTTTATTCCTGTGTTTTTCCATTTTTAAAGTATGCTCCCGACTTGATGACCAACAAATTCGGTATTGAAGAAAAATGGTCGGGCGTAATTCCTTCTATTTTACCTTTGGGCACTGTTTTGCTTACGCCATTTTTCGGTTCGATTTATGATAGAAAGGGCAAAGGCGCTACAATCATGATTATCGGTGCATTAATGCTGGTTGGTATCCACGCCTTGTTTTCCATACCGGGAATAAATAATTGGGTTTATGCCGCTTGTCTGACTGTTTTATTAGGTATTTCTTTTTCATTGGTTCCTTCGGCAATGTGGCCTGCCGTTACGAAAATTATTCCTGAAAAACAACTCGGCACGGCTTATGCCCTTATCTTTTGGGTGCAGAACATAGGCTTAATGCTTATTCCTCTACTGATTGGCGTTGTGTTGGATAAATACTGTATTATCGAGATAGTTACAAAAATAATTGACGGAAAAGAAGAACCGGTACCTTTATATGATTACACCATTCCCATGCTTATTTTTACAGGAATCGCCATTTTATCGGTGTTTGTCGCATTTCTTTTGAAACGTGAAGATGCAAAAAAAGGATATGGTTTGGAAAAGCCGAATATTGAGAAGAAGTAATTGGAATAAGGATAGAAAAAATTACAATGGAAACAAATAAATCGAAAATAGTCTTTATCACCGGTTCAACTGCCGGAATAGGGGAGGGGTGCGCACACAAATTCGCGGCTCAAGGTTTTTCTTTGATTCTTAACGGACGCGATATTCGTAAATTAGAAGCCTTGAAAAAGGATTTGGTTGAAAAATACAATTGCGACGTACTCCTTTTGCCGTTTGATGTCCGCGACCGCGAAGCAACCCGGAAAGCCATTCTGGAATTACCTGAAAAATGGCAAGCCGTCAGCATCTTAATCAACAATGCCGGATTGGTGCTGGGCGTAGAAAAAGAGTTTGAAGTCGCTCCCGACGATTGGGATATTATGATTGATACGAATATCAAAGGTTTACTTTCCGTCACGCGTTTCGTTGTTCCCGGCATGATTGCGAGGGGGGAAGGACATATCATCAACGTAGGTTCAATTGCAGGCGATGCGGCTTACCCCGGCGGAAGCATTTATTGTGCAACGAAATCGGCAGTGAAAGCGCTGTCAGACGGATTGCGTATGGATTTGGTGGATACGCCTTTGCGAGTAACAAATATCAAGCCGGGAATGGTGGAAACACATTTTTCCCTTACCCGCTATCGAGGCGATAAATCAAAAGCCGATGCCGTTTATACCGGCATGCAACCGTTGACGGCTGAAGATATTGCCGAAACAATCTATTTTGCAGCTTCAGCGCCTCCACATGTTCAGATTGCCGAAGTGTTGATTTTACCCACAAGCCAAGCATCTGCATCGGTGGTGCACCGGCAAGGGTGATTCAGGGAATTGCGGGTTAAGCCCGCAGTGACAAAGTGATTAACTGACCGCGCTCCCCGGTTCCATATTAGCATCGGGGTGAATAAGCCGCAGGTTTCCGGTGATGAAAGATTCAGCCGATAACAGCATGCCCTGCGATTCGATGCCTTTGATTTTTCGCGGTTCGAGATTAGCGATGAAGCAAACCGTTTTCCCGACTAATTCTTCAGGTTTATAAAATTCGGCGATGCCCGAAAGAATGGTGCGTCCGCCCAATCCGTCGTCAATCCGGAATTGCAGTAATTTGTCGGCTTTGGGAACTTTCACACACTCCAGCACTTTTCCTGTGCGGATATCCAGTTTGGCAAAATCGTCATAAACAACCGGCGGTTTTACCGGATTCGCCCTTTTTTCTTTCATTTCATTGATTTTCTTCGTATCGAGCAATTTTTGAATTTGCCGTTCAATAGCTTCATCTTCTATTTTTTCAAATAACAATTCCGGTTCATTCAAGGAATGTCCTTTTTCCAATAAATCTTTAGAACCTGATTCATGCCATTTCCTATCGAACTTGTTAATCATTTTCTTGATTTTTTCCGAAGAAAAAGGTAAAAACGGCTCGATGGCAATTGCTAAATTGGCTGTAATCTGCATACTGAGATTCAGAATCGTAGCCGTCCTGTCCATGTCGGTTTTGACTAATTTCCAAGGCTCCATATCGGCTAAATATTTATTGCCGATTCGCGCCAGATTCATCGCTTCTTTCAATGCTTCACGGAAACGGAATTGATTAAGATAGTTTTGCATCTCGACTTTTACGCGCTCAAATTCCTGAAACGTTTCATCGTCGTAGTCGGTTAAAGCGCCTCTCGTCGGAACTTTTCCATCGAAATACTTGTGTGTCAACACCATTGCCCGATTTACAAAGTTTCCCAATATGGCGACTAACTCGTTGTTATTTCTTGCCTGAAAATCTTTCCATGTGAAATCATTGTCTTTCGTTTCAGGAGCATTAGCTGTCAATACATAACGTAGAACGTCCTGTTTATTGGGAAAATCTTCCAGATATTCGTGCAGCCAAACCGCCCAGTTGCGGGAAGTAGATATTTTATCGCCTTCCAGATTCAGGAACTCATTCGCCGGAACATTGTCGGGCAAAATATAGCTTCCATCGGCTTTTAGCATGGCAGGAAAAACAATACAGTGAAAAACAATGTTGTCTTTGCCAATAAAATGAACCATTCGTGTAGATTCGTCTTTCCACCATTTCTCCCAATCGGCGGGCGAATGTTCGATGGTATTGGAAATATACCCAATCGGCGCATCGAACCACACATATAAAACTTTTCCTTCGGCATTTTCCAGCGGAACAGGAACGCCCCAATCCAAATCGCGGCTCACGGCTCGCGGCTGCAATCCCATATCCAACCACGATTTACATTGTCCGTAAACGTTCGATTTCCATTCTTTGTGATTTTCCAGAATCCATTTTTTCAACCAAGCTTCGTGCTTATCCAAAGGCAGATACCAATGCTTGGTTTCCTTCAGTACAGGAACGCTTCCGCTGATTGCCGATTTAGGATTAATCAAATCCAGCGGACTGAGCGATGTGCCACAGACTTCGCATTGGTCGCCGTAGGCTTTTTCGTTTCCGCAGTGCGGACATTTGCCGGTAATGTACCGGTCGGCTAAAAACTGCTTTGCTTCTTCGTCGTAATACTGTTCGGAAGTCTTTTCAATAAATTCACCTTTATCATAAAGCTTTTTAAAGAAATCGGAAGCTGTTTTTTTATGAATAGCAGAAGTAGTCCGCGAATAAATATCAAATGTAATCCCGAAATCTTCAAACGATTTTTTGATAAGAAAGTGATAGCGATCGACAATTTCCTGAGGCGTAACACCTTCGGCTTTTGCCTTCAAAGCGATAGGAACGCCGTGTTCGTCGGAACCTCCAATGAATAATACTTCTTCACCTTTCAGGCGGAGGTAACGGGCGTAAATGTCGGCTGGAATATAGACGCCTGCAAGATGTCCGATATGAACCGGTCCATTGGCGTAAGGGAGCGCTGAAGTAATCAGCGTGCGTTGAAAAGCTGTACTCATGTAGTTATTTTTTCGGCAATGTGAACTGTGCCGGACTCGAACCGGCGACCCCTACCCTGTCAAGGTAATGCTCTGAACCAACTGAGCTAACAATTCTATTCTCGTTTAAAATCTATACCCAAAAGTAAGTAATCCTTTCAGTATATTATTCGAAAAAGTTCCTGCAAAAGAGTCGTAACCATCTTCCGTAAAAGTCGGCGGAAAATAATACACATCGTCCTTTTGCGTCCGGAATACCAGCGCAAAGTCGCCATAAAATTGAGGTGTGAACCGGAATCCGATACCTGCCGTCAGATAATTAACATCACCGGAAAGGACATAATTGGGAACTGTTCCCGCAGGAGCAACAATTTCTCCCAACGACTTCATGTTCGTTCGATAAGGATTTTGCGCCCAAGCATATCCCAACCGTCCCGAAAGCTGAGGCGTGAAACGATATTCAAACCCTGCCCTAAGCGTTGACGCATTCTTATAATCACTGTTTATTAAATCTTTCGGCTCTGTCCACGTTCCATTATCATCGCTCAGGTTCATGGAAGCGTAGTTTTTTATTTCATAATCCACGCTTACAATCGCTTTTGTATTCAAAACGCCGGCGGCGCTGAACGTCCAGCTTCCCGGCGTGCGGAAATAATAATTTGAATAAGCGTTATCCGGCGTAAACACTTTATCGGATAACCATGCCTGATAATAATCAGTCATTGAGTACCAAACAGGAGAATGATAGGATACTCCAAACCGCAATACATCAATGGGCTTGTAAATAACGCCTAATTTCGCTTGATAACCTGCGCCTTTTGTTTCAAGATAGTTTTCCAGAGTGAAGAAACTGCCTCCTCCGGCGAACGATTCATTATAAGAAGAAGATAACCAATAAGATAAATTAGTTATTGTAAAAGTAGCTCCCCAAAAGAATTTATTGGCAATATTGGAACCAATGGTGAAATCGTACGATTCCACTTTCCCTCTTTCCGTAACTCTTAATGAAGGTTTTACTTGTTCGCCCGGATTCAGTATTGACTGGTAGTTATTATTTGCATTTCCTTCTTTCATCAAACCCTCATAATACGCTAACCCACTTAGCCACGGATATGGATTGGGAGAAAGAAAGTAGTCGTTCATATCATTTGTCCACACGCCACGACTAATGCCGTTGCCGTTGTTGTAGGTATTGGCTAACAGCGCCATATAATCCGTCAGTGAGGAAGTCATTGCCGGACTTGCCGGACCACCTGCATTTCCCGATGTTCTGTATTGCTGATCAAAACTTTTAATACGATTATAATTAAAACCAAAATTCAGTGTAAGCATATTTCCTTTTATTAAAGGATAATAACCTATGTAGGAAAGATTATCGAAATGAAATGCAGTATTACTTTGCTGATTGGTATTCCCGCTTGTTAATGAAGATGTTAAACTCATGTTGGCAAGTATTTCCGAACTGCGGTAAACGCCGATTCCCGCCGGATTGATTGCTACTCCGGTCACATCTCCTCCCAAAGCTCCGAATGCACCGCCCATTGCTTGTCCACGTGCGGTTCCCGATAAATCGTCATTTGAATAACGATATGCGTCTATTTCGCCTTGACCATACGATAAGGCACAAGCAAAAAGTGCTATTATAAATAATAGATTCCGTTTCATCGTAATAAATATTAATACCGTTTTACTTTCTCTGTATTTTATCTTCTGCCACCGCCGCCGCCAGATGAACGACCACCACCGCCGCCGCCACTGGAATAGCTGCCGCCGCCGGACGAGGAACTTCCGCCTCTATTGCCGCCCGATGAATAGCTACTGCTTGATGATGACGACGAAGAAGAAGAACGGGTAGAATAACTGCTGTTGCTATTGTAACTGCCGGAACTTTCGGAACGTGTGGAATAATTTCCGGAAGAATTGCTGCTGCGGGAATTATTGTTCGTTGTCGCTGCCGGCGTTGTGCGTGTTCTCGTATTGGAACTGACAGCTCCATTGTTGTTGCTGCTGCGCGTGTTTGACGAATTGTCGCTGTAACGAACGGTCGAGTTGTTTGTCGAAGCGCCTCGCGTGGTCGTAATACTTTCGCGTGAGTTGACATTTCCACTGCCTCTTAAAGAAGAGGTGGAAGAAGAACGCGTGTTGCCATAACCTGATCGCGTAGCATAGTCACCTGAAGAACCGCGACTTCCTGCAAAATTGCTTTGTCTGCCGTTACTGTAATAGTTTCTGTTATTACCATGGTGATATCCACCATGGTATCCGCCACCACCATACCAGCCTCCATAATAACCGCCATATCCGGGATAGTATCCATACCAGCCGCTGTAATACCATGGACTGTACCAACCGCCATAATACCATGGGCTGTACCAACTTGAGTACCACCACGGACTGTACCAGCCGTAATACCATGAATTATACCAGCCATAGTATGGATATCCATAATACCAAGGGTCATTCCAGCCGTAGCCGTTGTTGATATTAACGGATATGCCGGAAGAAGAATCAGACTGGTCGAAATCAAGTTCGTAGGTGTTAGTGTTGTTATCGTAGGAAACGTTCACATTATCGGCGCCTACAATAATAATTTTAGACGGATCGTGGAATTTGACGATTCGTTGCGTTATCGCACCGTCCGCATATTCCTGATTGTTTACAATAGAGTCGTTTACCGGTTCATCTACATAGGTAGTGTCGTCATTGAAATAACGTCTGTTGTATTCGTCCACATCCCGTTCATTGGAAATCGTTGCCGAAACTACGACCGAAGAATTTGGTTTTTCTGCATTTACAACCTCTTTTTTCGGAGGCTGTGCTTTGTTATCTTTGGAGGAAAAATACACATCATCTCCAAATGCATCGTTTTGAGCCGCTGCGGATATGGCAACGAGCATCAACACAAACAATACATAGTTTTTAACAGCTTTCATAGTAAATCTCCTTTTTTAATTTTATGTGAATACTTGCTTTTCAACTATTTGACAAGAGAAAGATACTTTGGTTTAAACCTTATACTTTTTCTTGCTTACAAAAATAAATAAAAAAAGTGAATGTGGCAAGTATTTGTTCATTTTTAACTAAAAATTGATTTTTAAAAAGTTATTTGCAGGCTCGTTGACTTTTTTTACCTTTGTGTTATGGTTGAACAAAAAGTGACGGATTGGTTGCCGACAACTCAGAAAGAAGTGGAGTTGCGAGGCTGGGAATATTTGGACGTAATTCTTTTTACAGGAGATGCTTACGTCGATCATCCGTCTTTTGGAGCGGCGGTAATCGGTCGCACATTGGAGGCGCTGGGGTTGCGGGTTGCCATCGTTCCTCAACCAAATTGGTTAGACGATGGGCGGGATTTCAAAAAGTTGGGACGTCCGCGTCTTTTTTTTGCTGTTTCGGCGGGCGCTATGGATTCGATGGTGAACAAATATACCGCCAACAAACGCCTGCGTTCGGAAGATGCTTATACGCCCGATGGACGAACCGACCGGCGTCCGGAATATCCGACCATTGTTTATTCTGCTTTGCTGAAAAAGTTTTTTCCTGATGTTCCGGTAGTTATCGGAGGAATTGAAGCTTCGTTGCGGCGGCTTTCACATTATGATTACTGGCAGGATAAGTTATTGCCCGGCATCTTGATTCCTTCCCAAGCCGACCTTTTGGTTTATGGTTGCGGCGAAAAACCATTATCGGCTATCGTTTCTGCCTTACAAAATGAAAAACAATTGATTACCGAACTTTCTTCAATTCCCCAAGCGGCTTTTCTTCAAAAAGAATATCGGAAATTGCCCGGCGACGTTGTGCTTCACTCTTATGAAGCGTGCTTAAAAAACAAACGCTTAGTAGCCGAAAATTTCAAGCATATCGAAGAAGAATCCAACCGAATGAAAGCTAATCGTTTGATACAAAAAACAGGCGATCAGTGGGTAATTGTCAATCCTCCGTATCCTCCGATGACGACGGAAGAAATTGATGCCTGCTACGATTTGCCTTATACCCGCTTGCCGCACCCGAAATACAAAGACAAGCGAATCCCTGCTTACGAGATGATTCGCCACTCGATTACGATTCATCGCGGTTGTTTTGGCGGATGCTCTTTCTGTACGATTTCGGCGCATCAGGGAAAATTTATTGCTTCCCGCTCAAAGACGTCTATTCTGAAAGAAGTGAAAGCTGTTACGGAAATGCCTGATTTCAAAGGAAACATCAGCGATCTGGGAGGTCCTTCGGCTAATATGTATCAAATGAGTGGAATCAATCTGAAAATCTGCGAGGCTTGTAAAAAACCTTCCTGTATTTTTCCTAAAATTTGTGGAAATCTTCGCGTCGATCATCGTCCGCTGTTGGAACTTTATTTAGCGGTTGATAAAATGCAGGGAATCAAGAAATCGTTTATCGGCAGCGGTGTGCGCTACGATTTGCTGGTACATTCGTATGAAAACGGCGAATGGAGTAAATCAGCCCGCGACTATACACAAGAACTGATTCGGAATCATGTTTCAGGACGATTGAAAGTGGCTCCCGAACATACTTCAAAACCGACACTCGACTGCATTCGCAAACCGGATTTTTCCGTTTTTCTTCAATTCAAGAAACTGTTCGATAAGCTTAACCATGAGGAGAATCTGAATCAACAGTTGATTCCTTATTTTATTAGTTCGCTTCCGGCTTGTACGCAAAAAGACATGGCGGAATTGGCGGCTATCGTAAAGAAAATGAATTATTATCCGGAGCAGATTCAGGATTTTACGCCAACTCCAATGACTTTGGCTACGGAAATTTATTATACGGGACTTAATCCCTATACGCTTCAACCGGTTTATACGGCTAAAACCAAAGAAGAGAAGCTAAAACAGCGCAGTTATTTTTTCTGGTATAAAAAAGACAGGTAATGAACGCTCGCGAAAAGAATACCGTATCCAACATGATTCACATTTACTGCCGTTTCAAACACGGGGGACGGAAATCGCTTTGTCCCGATTGCCGGCAATTGGAAGTTTATGCCCACAATCGATTGGAATACTGCCAATTTGGTGAAAATAAACCTGCCTGTGAAAAATGCACTGTGCAATGCTATAAACCGGAATATCGTGAAAGAATCAGGGAAGTGATGCGATTTTCAGGTCCGCGAATGATATTCTTTTATCCAGTAGAGGCGGTCAGGCATTTGTGGAAAAAATACATATAGTTCTGAATTTTTCCACCGAATTATACGCAAAACCCTAATTTTCCGTTATTATTAGATAAAAACGCTTTTGATGCATATTCGTCTCTTCTTTTTCCTGTTTGGAATTTTCATCTCTTTTGCTGCGCAGTCTCAGCGGGCGAAAATCTTCGGCGTTGTTACGGATTCCGAAGGACTGCCTGTCGATTTAGTTAACGTCCATGTGAAAGGAACGGCAAACGGCGCATTCACAGACGAGAAAGGAAAATATTCGTTGACGGTGAATGTTGGCGATTCCTGCGTGTTGACTTTTTCCCGTTTGGGATACAACGAGACTAAGCGGATTATTCCCGAAGTAACAGGCGATATGTCTGTCAACGTGAAAATGAATAGCGCTTCCTACGAATTGCCGGAGTTCACAGTAAGCGGCAGTAATAAGATACAAACCAACACGATGGAGCAAATCAATACGAAACAGGGACGTCTGGCGGTTGACGCTACCGGCGGAAGCGTTGAATCGTTCGTTATTACCGGAGCAGCCGGCGTTTCGTCAGCTAATGAATTGAGTACGCAATACATGGTGCGGGGTGGAAACTACAACGAGAATATTGTTTATGTCAATGGAATAGAAATCTATCGACCGATTCTGATTCGTAGCGGACAACAGGAAGGATTAAGCTTTCTCAATCCGGATTTAACAGGTAAAGTGAATTTTTCGTCCGGCGGATTTGAAGCCCGTTATGGCGATAAAATGTCGTCCGTGCTGGACGTGACCTACAAGAAGCCGGAAAAATTGGAAGGCGGGATAACCGGAAGTATGTTAGGCGGAAACATTTATGTAGGAAGTTCTTCGGGAAAATTCACTCAAATCACCGGAATACGTTATAAAAGAGGAACAACGCTATTGAATACGCTGGATACAAAAGGGGATTACAATCCGTCGGCAACCGATGTGCAAACGTATATGACCTACGCTTTTACTCCCAAACTTGAGTTGAGTTTTCTGGGGAATTTTTCCGAAAACAACTATAATTTTAATCCGGATATGCGGCAAACTACTTTCGGAACTCTTTCTTCGATAAAAAGTTTTGACGTGTATTACGGCGGTTTTGAGAAAGACCAGTTTCAGACCCTGTTCGGAGCTGGAACATTAAAATATAAGGTTACGGAACATTCTGACGTTTCTTTCCAACTGTCTTCTTTTCAATCCATTGAGCGAGAGAATTATGACATCGACGGCGCTTACTGGCTAAGCGATGTGACGGAGAATGAAAAAAATATAACCGGCACAGGAAGTTTTCTTGAACATGCCCGCGACTATCTGAAATCCAACGTAACCAACGCAACGCTGTCGGGCAGTCTCGGAATCAATCAGAACACAATCCGCTGGGCGCTGTCTTATCAGAAAGAAAAAATAACCGATCGCATCAAAGAGTGGGAACTGCAGGATTCAATGGGCTATTCGTTGCCTTACAATGAGGAAAGTCTCGGGGTTTACAGTAATCTGATGTCGCAGAATAATATTCAATCAAGTCGTATTTCCGGTTACCTGCAAGATACTTACAAATATCAGATTGATCAGGGACTTTTTTCTTTAACGGCAGGCATTCGCGGTTCCTATTGGGATTTTAATCACGAGTTTATTCTGAGTCCTCGTGCATCGTTAGGATTCATTCCTTCCAAGAATCAGAATTTTACGTTTCGTTTTGCCACCGGATTATATTATCAGGCGCCTTTTTACAAAGAATTTTTAGTTATCAATACCGATGCGGACGGAAATAATTATATTACCTTAAATAATAAGATTAAATCGCAACGTTCCCTTCATTTTGTTTTGGGAGGCGATTATGATTTTAAATCCGACAATCGTCCGTTTAAATTTACTACCGAGTTGTATTACAAAAAGTTAGATAATCTGATTCCTTATTCGGTAAATAATATAAGGATTCAATATTTAGGGTATAACATTGCTCATGGCTATACCTCCGGAATCGATATGAAACTGTTCGGGCAATACGTTCAGGGAACCGATTCGTGGCTAAGTCTTTCCTTGATGAATGCCAAGCAGTACATAGACGGAATAAAAATGCCTTTGCCAACAGAACAAACATACAATATTACCCTGTTTTTTACGGATAATTTTCCAGAATCGTTTACTCAGTATAGTCCGCATTTCAAGAACGTGCAGTTTAATTTGCGGGCAATTTGGGCAGCCGGACTTCCATTCAGCGTACCGGGTAGAGATTATTCGACAGCGATTCATACGCCACCTTATCGAAGAGTGGATATAGGAATGGTTTACAGGTTATTAGATGAAAATTCAAAAGAAAACAAGCCGGCATTCTGGCAGAATTTCAAAAATATATGGGTTGGCGTTGATGTATTTAACCTCTTGGATATTAAAAATGTAAGTTCTTACTCATGGTTTTCCGACATTAATAAAAACCAATATGCGGTTCCCGACAACTTGACCGGACGGCAATTTAATATAAAACTGATTGTTGAATTTTAGAGGGATTTTTTATATTCAAAAGAAAAAATTACTTTTGTTGAGAATTATGAATAATTATTAACGATAAAAAATAGAACAATGAAGATAGAAAATCGACAGTTTTTAAAAGACGGAACAATCAAAGGATTTTTTCTGATAGTTTTAATATTTTGTTTCTCAATTACTTATAGTCAAAGCGCTATAAACATTCTGGATTTGTATCACGATTCGTTTCCGGATAAAACGGCACTGATTGTTACAGCCCGTGCACAAATCGGCGATTATACTTTTCATGCAACTTATGGCGGCGTTTCATTTGAAGCGGTTGCTTCTCCGGCTGAAGACCTGAAGAACGAAAGCGTTTCGTTGGATTTTGTCGATAACCGGCTGATAGTCACAATCGGAGCAAAAACATTTTACCCCGCGTTACCTTATTGGCAACTTGCTCCTGTTGTTATTTTTGCCGATACGCCTTATACGGTAGCCGTTTCGGAGTTAGGCGATACAGTCAACAACAAGGAAGCCCAATGTAAATTTCACCCTGCTTTTTTAAATAACCTGTTGGGTTTGCGATTGTTTCAAGCCGATTTACTGAATCAAACCGATATTTTGTGGGATTTACCAATCGACGCCCAGCGAAATTATATATTAGCTTCTTCCGAACAGCCGTTTACCCCTGTCAGGGATTCGACGCTACACCGCGCAATTTATGAAAAATTGGCGGCAGGTGGTTTTACGTCGTTTGTTTTGACCGATAAGGACGTTCCTGTCGTTTTCAGCATCAATGATTCCGATCTGAAATTCTCAGGAAATCCGTATTATTATTTTACCAAAACGGAGGTGAATACGGAAAATGTCCGTCAGCTTCAGGCACAAGTCCTTGACTGCTATGATAATATTGACACTCATGCAAAACTTTTATTGAAGGCGGACTATACACCTGCGCTCAATCCTCGAACCCATTTGGAAGATTTGAAGAAAGCGTTGGATAAAATTAAACAGGGAGATGTTTTCAACCCCTATTCCATGTATAATGTCAGAAAAGCCATAAATAAACTCGATTCGCTGAATAACCTGACGAATGACCAGATAGGAATACAGTTTCAGGTTATGAACAATTATACCGAATCTTTTAATCCGTATTGGGACTTATTAAAAAAATTCAATCCCATCGTTTATTCTGCGGTTGAAAACACATCGCACTGGTCTGCATTTTTCAGGTACGTGCGTCGAATGAATCCCGAAAACTGGGCGCAATTCGTTACTAAAGTAGAAAATAACGGTACATGGGACGCTCCTCCCGTTCAAACGCCTACTTCGTCCGACATCAATTATTTCAGGTATTTTGATGAGCGGGATAGAAGGAAATAGAACTATTGCAACATATTCTCATAAATCTTCCGCGTAGCGCCAAGGTTACTGAAAACATATTCTTTAGCGTTTTTTCCACTTTCTAAAAGCAATTCATTGTAAGCAAGAAAATCATTCACACGTGAAGAAAATTCTTCTTCATTTGCTACGGCAACAGCGCCGCGGCAGGCAATTAATTCTTTCGCTTCCTTAAATTTATGATAATTAGTTCCAAACATGACAGGAATACCGTAAACGGCTGCTTCGAGGACGTTGTGGATTCCCTTTCCGAATCCGCCGCCTACGTATGCCAAATCACCATAACGATAAATGGAAGAGAGCAATCCGATACAGTCAATAATCAGACAACCGGCGACGGCGACCGTGTTTTCGCTTGCTTGTGAATACCGCACTGCAGGACGAGTGAAGCAACTCATCAACGCTTCGATTCGTTGTTCGTCAATTTCATGCGGAGCGATAATCAATTTGATTTCAGGGTGTTGATTGATATACGGAATGAGTATCGCCTCATCGTTCACCCACGTGCTGCCGGCAACAAAAATCAACTCTTTCCCGTTTTCCGTTTGACTCAGGAATTTTTCGACGATCGGCAGTTCTTTTCGTTGCTCGGCGATTTCATATACGCGGTCGAAACGCGTATCGCCCGTAATGCTTACGTTCGTGTGCTTAAATCGTTTCAATAAATCCAGCGATTGTTGATCCTGTACAAAAAACCAGTTAAAATCATTCAAAACCTTCCGGTAACGGTAGGCATACCAGCGGAAAAAAATCTGTTTCGGACGGAAAATAGCTGAAATGATGTAAGTCGGAATATGTGAACGGTGCAACTGATTCAGGTAATTCATCCAAAATTCATACTTGATGAAAACCGTCATCGCAGGTTTCACTAACCGGAGAAACTTTCGTGCATTCCAGTAATGATCGAAAGGGAGGTAACAAACAATATCAGCTCCGGAATAATTTTTCCGGACTTCATAACCGGAGGGAGAGAAAAAAGTCAGCAGAATTTTATACTCCGGTTTTTCCTGCCGTATTTTTTCCATCAAAGGACGTCCCTGTTCAAATTCTCCCAATGAGGCGGCGTGAAACCAAATGTAAGACGCCTCCGGATCCAAGCGCTTTTTCAGAATAGTAAATGTTTCCCGTTGTCCTGCCAGCATTTTTTTCGCCTTTTTGTTGAAAGGCGCTACCAATCTGACAGCGAGTTCGTAAAGAAGTATAGCGAGATAATACATGAATTAGGAATTAGGAATTGTAGATATAGCTTTTTCCAAGCGTTTAATCACTTCTTCTTTGCCTGTTATTTCCGTAATGTCAAAAACATGCGGACCTGTGGAGTTGCCTATCAATGCCAAACGAAAAGCGTTCATAATTTCGCCGGTGTGATAGCCGTTCGATGCAATCCACGACATGACTGCCGCTTCGGTTGCCGCCGCAGAAAAATCATCAACGGTTTGCAGGACGGAAATCAATTCCCGCATTTTTTCAGCCGAATCTGCTTTCCACCGTTTGCTTACGCTTTTTTCATCATACGAATCGGGAGCAATAAAGAAGAAAACCGATTGCTCCCACAGTTCGGTCGTGAAATGAATGCGCTCTTTGACTAATCCGGCTACTTTTACGACTTGCGCCCAAGGAGCTTCGACGCCTTTTTCGTTCAAAACCGGCAGGAGCAGTCCGGCAATTGCTTCATCGGATTTAGATTGAATGTAATGGCGATTGAACCATTCTCCTTTCTTGTAATCAAATTTTGCTCCACCTTTGCTGCATTTTTCCAGCGAGAACAAATCAACAAGTTCTTCAAAGGAAAGTATTTCCCTGTCGTCGCCCGGATTCCAGCCCAGCAAAGCAAGAAAATTCAGCAACGCTTCCGGCAAATAACCGGCTTCGCGATAGCCCGACGATGTTTCTCCGGTTTTCGGATCGCGCCATTGCAAGGGGAACACAGGAAAACCCAGCCGGTCGCCGTCGCGCTTACTCAATTTTCCGTTTCCTTCCGGCTTGAGCAACAAAGGCAAATGGGCAAATGCCGGTCGTGTGTCTTCCCAACCGAAATATTTGTACAAAATGACATGCAGGGGAGCCGATGGCAACCATTCTTCACCGCGAATCACATGCGTAATTTCCATCAAATGGTCGTCCACAATATTGGCTAAATGATAAGTCGGCAATCCATCGGAAGATTTATACAAAACCTTATCATCAATAATAGAAGAATTTACGTTGATTTCTCCTCGAATCAAATCCGAAACGCGAACGATTTGATTGGGTTCAATACGGATACGGACGGTATATGGTTTGCCGCTTTCCAGCCAAGCCTGCGCCTCTTCGGGAGATAAAGTCAACGAATTACGCATCGTCAAGCGGGTAGAAGCATCGTATTGGAAATTCGGAATTTCAGCCCGTTTTGCCTCCAATTCTTCAGGCGTATCAAAAGCTATATATGCCAATTGCTTCTCCAATAATTGATCAACATACTGTTTATAAATGACTTTCCGTTCCGATTGCCGGTAGGGACCGTACTTGCCGCCGACATGCGGACCTTCATCGAAATCAATCCCCAACCAATGGAGCGATTGAATGATGTAGTCTTCCGCGCCGGGGACAAAACGTTGAGAATCGGTATCCTCGATCCGGAGAATATGATCGCCTCCGGTTTTTTTTGCAAAAAGATAATTGAATAAAGCTGTTCTAACGCCTCCGATATGTAACGGACCGGTAGGACTTGGAGCGAAACGAACCCTGATTTTTTGATTCAACATATAATAAAGTGATAATTTTTTGCAAAAGTACGTATATTTCTTTTTTTTTTACTAAATTTAGCGAAATTTATTAGATGTATGAAAAAGAAAAAGGTGGTTGTAAGAGGATATATCTATTTCATTATCGTAGGTTTACTAATACTGTTCTTTTTTCCTCATGAGGGAAAATTCAGGTATTCTTTTGTTGAAGGACGCCCCTGGCAATACGGTTTATTGATTGCACCCTTCGATTTTTCTATTTATAAGACCGATGCGGAAGTCAAAAGCGAGCAGGATTCCATTGAAGCCCAATCGCTTCTTTATTTTCAGAGGAATGAAGAAATTGCAAATACGCAACTGCAACGGTTCAACGAAAATTTCAAACAGTTTATTTTTATTCCGCATGCTTCGGATTATAAGAAATATTTAGACGACATGCTGGCAAGGATTTATAACACAGGCATAATGAATGCAAGCGATTATCAAAACCTGCAGGATCGCCGTTATACCCACCTGATGGTTCTGCGTGATAATCTGGCGGAACCTCATGCCGTGAAAGAATTTTATACGATACGGACGGCATATTCTTTTTTAACAAGCAATTGTCCTCCTTTCCTTGATATGGACGAATTGCGTAAACTTATACCGGACGATTATCTTCGCGAAAATTTGACGTATGACGATGCAATGACCGAAAAAGTAAAGCAGGAATTGCTTCGTAAAATTTCGCCTTCAAAAGGAATGGTGCAAGCCGGTGAAAAAATTATCGATCGGGGAGAAATTATTGACGAGCCGGTCTTCAATATGCTTCGTTCATTAAAGGTAAATTATGATAGACAAGCCGGAACCGTAAAACGGCAAATCGGGTTGTGGGTGGGGACAATCATCATTATCGGGAGTTTAATCGCGTGTTATTTTTTCTATTTCTATTATTTCCGGAGAAAAATATATACCAGCCGGAAAGACATCATTTTCTCCCTTTTCATGGTCACGCTTTTCACGCTTTTGACGGAAATCAGCGTTAGCTATGCGCTTTTTAACCCCTACATTATTCCGTATGCCATTATCCCGATTATTGTCCGCACTTTCTTCGATTCGCGAACAGCGCAAGCGACTCATTTAATCACGATTCTCATTTGTTCACTGCTGATTCCGCTGTCTTTCGAATTTATTCTGATGCAATTGATTGTCTGTTGGGTTGCGTTATATGCCCTGAAAGATTTATCGAAACGTTCCGAGCTGATGAAATGCGCATTGCTTATCTTTGCCGCTTATATACTGGTTTATTTCGGATTACTGCTGTTTCAGGAAGGGAATTTTTCAAAAATCGACGAACTGATGCTTCTCTATTTCGGAATCAACTTTCTTTTTGTGCTGTTTGCTTATCCTTTTATTTATATCCTTGAAAAAGTATTCGGATATATTTCCAATATTACGCTGGTGGAATTGTCGGATATTAACGCAGGGCTTCTGAGGCAGTTGTCAGAAAGCTGTCCGGGTACTTTTCAACATTCGCTTCAGGTTTCCATGCTGGGGGTTGCGGCGGCGGCGAAAGTGAAAGCCAATCCGCAACTGATTCGTACAGGCGCTTTGTATCATGATATTGGGAAAATGAAAAATCCGCATTTTTTTATAGAAAACAAACTTGAAGGATACGACCCGCATAACGACCTGAGTTACGAAGAAAGCGCACGGATTATAGTCGATCATGTTCCCGAAGGCGTGAAAATTGCCACTAAAAATGATCTTCCTCAGTCCATTATCAAGTTTATCAGCACCCATCACGGAAAAGGGAGAGCCAAGTATTTCTATAATTCATTCCGCAATCAATTTCCTGATGCAGACATTGACGAAGAGGCTTTTTCGTATGCGGGCGATAATCCCGACACCAAAGAAACTGCCATTCTGATGATGGCAGATTCGGTAGAAGCCGCTTCCCGCAGCTTGAAAGATTATACGGAAGAATCAATCCGCAATTTAGTCAACCGGATTATTGATACGCAAGTTGCCGATGGTTTAATGAGTGAAGCCCCCTTAACCTTTCGCAATATAACCGATATTAAAAATGTTTTTGTCGAACGGCTGATGTCGGTTTATCATTCGCGGATTGTTTATCCGGAACTGGATAAGAAATAATAATAAATTATGAACTATAACAAAAAAAACTGTAAATTATGAATTTAGATGGAAGACGTGAGAGCAATAATGTAGATGATCGCCGTAGAAGTGGAAAAACGACAGCAGGCTTAGGAATAGGCGGACTTGTAATTGTTGGACTTATCACTTGGTTATCGGGTGGAAATTTAATGGATGTTGTTTCTAATCTGTTAAGTAGTGGTCAATTATCGAATATTACACAAACAGGAACAGGTCATGTGCCATCGGCGCAAGAAGACGAAATGGCTAAATTTGCTTCAAAAGTATTAGCCGGCACAGAAGATGTATGGACAAAAGAATTTGCAAAAATGGGACGTAAATATGTCCCGCCCAAGATGGTTTTATTTTCAGGAGTTACTCAGTCGAAATGCGGAGGGGCTTCTTCCCAAACAGGACCATTCTATTGCTCCGCCGATCAGGCAGTATATCTCGACGTTTCATTCTTTAATCAGATGAAAGAACAATTAGGCGCCGGCGGAGATTTTGCATACGCCTACGTCATTGCTCACGAAGTAGGTCACCATGTACAATATCTTTTGGGAACCCTCGACAAGATACATCAAATGCAAAGCAGATCGAGTGAGAAAGTGAGTAATCAATTAAGCGTCAGGTTGGAACTGCAAGCCGATTTTTATGCCGGCATCTGGGCTTACAACGATAATAAAATGTTTAATTCGTTGGAACCGGGCGACATAGAAAAAGGACTTAATGCTGCAAGCGCTATCGGAGACGATCGCTTACAAATGCAGTCGCAAGGATATACGGTTCCGGATGCTTTCAATCATGGCACTTCCGCACAAAGGGTTCGCTGGCTTAAAAAAGGAGCAACTACCGGTCAAATTGCCGATGGAGATACTTTTTCGCCAAATTATTCTGATTTGTAAGGATCTTTTTTTGTATATTTGCATTTGGTTAAATATTTATTGATGAGAAAAAGAATTTTGATTTTAACGGGAATGATTTTTACAATCGTTTCTTCTTGGGCTTGTACCAATCTTTTAGTAGGTAAAGCCGCCTCGGTGGACGGCTCTACAATGATGACCTATTCTGCCGATTCGTATTCTTTATATGGCGAGTTGTATCATTGGGCGCCAGCGACTTATCCTTCCAACACATGGTTAGATGTCAGGGAGTGGGATACAAATAAATACTTGGGAAAAATTCCGCAGACAAGGGAAACTTATAATGTTATCGGAAACATGAACGAACATCAGGTCTGCATTGGAGAAACAACCTACGGCGGTCGCCCCGAATTGGTCGATACGACTGCTATTATGGATTACGGAAGTATGATGTATATAGCGTTGCAACGGTCAAAATCAGCGCGGGAAGCCATTCAAATCATGACCGGTTTAGTGGAAGATTACGGTTATTGCAGCGAAGGAGAATCATTTTCTATTGTTGACAAAAACGAAGTCTGGATAATGGAAATGATAGGAAAAGGGGCTGAAAACAAAGGCGCTGTCTGGGTAGCCGTTCGCATTCCTGACGATTGCATCGCAGCGCATGCCAACCAATCGCGGATTCACCGCTTTCCGCTGAATGACAAAGAAAATTGCATCTATTCTAAAGACGTTATTTCCTTTGCCCGCTCCAAAGGATATTTTGCCGGCAAAGACAGTGAATTTAGTTTTGCAGACGCTTATAATCCACTGGATTGGGGTGGCTTGCGGTTTTGCGAAGCCCGCGTCTGGAGTTTTTACAACCAATACACCGACAACGGCAAACAATGGATTCCCTATATTCTGGGCGAAGATCCGAATCCGATGCCGCTGTATGTGAAACCGAACCGGAAATTGAGCGTAAGAGATTTAATGACAAGTATGCGCGATCATTTTGAAGGAACGCCTTTCGATCCGACTTTGGATATCGCTGCAGGACCTTTTCATTCGCCGTATCGCTTCAATCCGCTGGCTTGGGAAGTCGATAGCGTTAAATATGCTTTTGAGCGTCCGACTTCAACTCAGCAAACAGGGTTCACTTTTGTGGGACAAATGCGGAATTATCTGCCCGATGAGACAGGCGGCGTTTTCTGGTTTGGCGTTGACGATGCCCGCTTCACGGTTTATACGCCAATGTATGCCTGTATGACTCAAACGCCGGAATGTTACCGCGTAGGAAACGGCGATTTCACGCATTTTTCGTGGACTTCGGCTTTCTGGATTCACAATTGGGTTGCCAATATGGCTTATGCCCGCTACGACCAGATGCTTAAGGATACGAAGCCGGTGCAGGACAAATTGGAAAACGGTTATTTTGCTGACCAGCAACAGATCGAGCAAAAAGCGAAAGAACTGCTTCAAACCGATAGAAAACAAGCCGTTGCATTTTTGACGGATTACAGCATCGGCGTCGCTCAACAAGCGCTTGCCGAATGGAAATCATTAGGCGAATACCTGATTGTCAAGTATATGGACGGCTGCGTTAAAAAAGAAAAAGACGGAGAATTTATTAACAACGAATACGGAGGTTCGCAATATCCCAACCGTCCCGTGTTTGATGATAAATACTTGCGCACTATTGTAAAAGAAAAAGGAGAATGGTTAAAAGTGAAAGAAATAAAATAAATATAAATTGTAGAGACGTTACGTACAACGTCAAATAAAAAAATAAAAGATGGAAGATGATAAATTACTAATGCAAGTACAAGCGAGAGCTAAAGCTTGGTTGTCGCCCGAATATGATGAGGCTACCCGAAAAAGTGTACAGGAGTTATTGGATAAAGAAGACCCTGCAGATTTGATTGACGCTTTTTATCGTGATTTGGAATTTGGAACAGGCGGTCTCAGGGGGATTATGGGCGCCGGCACAAACCGGATGAATCAATACACCGTTGGAGCTGCAACGCAAGGATTATCCAATTATTTGAAAAAAGAATTTGCCGACTTACCGGAAATCAAAGTGGTCATCGGTCACGACTGCCGCAACAACAGCCGCCGGTTTGCGGAAATTTCCGCCGATATTTTTTCCGCCAATGGAATTAAAGTTTACCTGTTTCCCGATTTGCGTCCGACTCCCGAAGTCAGTTACGCCATTCGTAAATTAGGATGTCAGAGCGGAATAGTCATTACGGCTTCTCATAATCCGAAAGCCTACAACGGATATAAAGCCTATTGGAACGATGGTGCACAGGTGATAGCGCCTCACGACCATAACATCATAGGCGAAGTGAATGCGATAGCTTCGATTAAAAAAATTAATTTTAAAGGAAATCCGAAATTAATTCAACTATTGGACGAAACAATTGATAAACAATTTGTTCAGGATTTGTTGTCGATTTCTCTTTCTCCCGAAGCCATTAAGCGGCATAAGGCGATAAAAATTGTCTATACGCCGATTCACGGAACGGGCGGAACGTTGATACCCGGCGCCTTGAAAGCGATGGGATTCACGAATATCATTCATGTGCCGGAACAGGACGTGGTCAGCGGCGAATTTCCAACCGTTGTTTCTCCGAATCCCGAAGAAGCAGCTGCACTGAAAATGGCTGTCGAAAGAGCTGTTGAAATTGGCGCCGACTTGGTTATGGCTTCCGACCCTGATGCCGACAGAATTGGAGCCGCCGTCCGCAATGATGCCGGCGAGTTTGTCCTGCTGAACGGCAATCAAACCCTGTTGATTTTCATCTATTATTTAATCACCCGCTGGCGGGAAACAGGCAAATTGTCGGGCAAAGAATACGTAGTAAAAACAATTGTTTCGACAGAATTGATTGAAAACATCACCAAAAAAAACAACATCAAACTATTCGATTGTTATACCGGATTCAAGTGGATTGCCGACGTGATGCGTCAAAACGACGGAAAGATGATCTATATCGGAGGCGGGGAAGAAAGCTATGGTTTCCTTGCGGAAGATTTTGTCCGCGATAAAGACGCAGTTTCCGCCTGTATGCTTTTAGCCGAGATTGCGGCGTGGGCGGCAGACAATGGTAAAACCGTTTATCAACTCTTGCAGGATATTTACGTAGAATATGGTTTTTCGATGGAAAAAGGCATTTCGGTGTTCAGGGAAGGCAAATCAGGCGCAGAAGAAATTGAAGCCATGATGAAAAATTTCCGAGACAACCCCATGCGTGAGATTGCCGGTTCAAAAGTGGTTTTCATAAAAGATTTTGTCAAGCTGACCGGAAAAGATTTGTTGGAAAACGAAACTGTGTCGATTCACATGCCAACCACTTCCAATGTTTTACAATATTTCACCGCAGATAAGACTAAAGTTTCGATTCGTCCTTCGGGAACAGAACCTAAGATTAAGTTCTACATCGAAGTTCACGGCAAAGTAGCTTCGCGGGAAGAATTAGCGATTGCCGAGGCTGCTGCCAAAGTGAAAATTGATGGAGTTTGCAGGTCGTTAGGGATATAATAGACTATCCTTTTTCATACTCCACAAACGAAAACGAATAAGGATTTTTTTCATCGGCAGGGAAAGTTTCTCTGCCGGTTTCTTTCCAACCGTTTCTGCCGATAAGAGGAAAAAAAGCGTCTGCTTCGGGAAAAGCGGCATGAATGCGGGTGATGTATAATTTGTCGGCAATGGGTAATGCCTGCGCATAGATTTGAGCGCCTCCGATGATGAAAATTTCCGTTTCGCCGATACATTTCAGAAGGGCATAATCCAATGAAGAACAGACTTCTGCTCCTTCAATCGCCAGCGCCGGATTCCGGCTGATGATGATGTTTCGCCGGTTGGGCAATGCGCCGTTCGGCAACGATTCAAATGTTTTGCGACCCATGATAACCGTATGTCCCAACGTAAGCGCCTTGAAACGTTTCAAGTCGGAAGACAGCCGGCAAAGCAATTCGTTGCCTTTTCCGATTTCGTTGTTTTTCCCAATCGCTGCAATTATAGATATAATCATAACAATCTCAATCTTTTACTTATATAGCCACCGCTCCTTGAATATGCGGATACGGATTATATCCTTCCAATTCAAAATCTTCATATTGAAAATCAAAAATAGATTTTCTCCCTGGATTGATTTTCATTACCGGCAGGGGACGCGGTTCGCGAGTTAACTGTAACTTCACCTGTTCCAAGTGATTCGTATAGATATGAGCGTCTCCCAAAGTATGTACAAAATCGCCGGGCTGAAGACCGGTCACTTGCGCCATCATTTGCAACAGCAGGGCATAGGAAGCAATATTAAACGGAACGCCAAGAAAAATATCTGCACTTCGTTGATACAACTGCAGGGAAAGTTTTCCTCCCGCTACATAAAACTGAAAAAAACAATGACAGGGAGGTAATTTCATTTGAGGGATAGCCGCCACATTCCACGAACTGACGATAATCCGCCGTGAATCAGGATTGTTTTTAATCATATCAACGGCTTGGCTTATCTGGTCGATGGTTCCGTCCGAATAATCCTGCCACGAACGCCACTGCGAACCATAAACAGGACCCAGGTCGCCGTTTTCGTCCGCCCATTCATTCCATATCCGCACGCCATGTTCATTTAAATAATGAATATTGGTATCGCCTTTCAGAAACCAGAGCAGTTCATAAATAATGGATTTCAGGTGCAGTTTTTTAGTCGTTAATAACGGAAATCCTTCGGATAAATCAAAGCGCATTTGATGTCCGAATACGCTGATTGTCCCTGTTCCCGTCCGGTCTTCTTTTTTCACGCCTTCGGAAAGAACCCTGTCTAATAAGTTTAAATACTGCTTCATGAAACGGTTGCTTTTTTAATTTGATTGAAACAGAAAAAGAATAATGCTAACGAGGCAACGGCAAGCCACCATGTAGAACCGGAACCGATTGCATCAATTTTCTGCATTTCGTCCGGAGTATTTCGGAACATATAATACGCGACAACAGTTAAAAAATTATTGGTAAAATGCGCCAGCACGGGAATCCAGATTGTTTTCGTGAAATACATCAGATAACCTAACCATGCGCCTAAAAGCATGCGGGTTATGAATCCGTAGAATTGAAGATGAACGGCGCTGAACAGGATAGCTACCACCCAGATAATTATGTGCGGATTCCGGAATATCCTTCCGAAAAGCGTTTGTAATAATCCCCTGAACATAAACTCTTCACAAATGGCGGCGATTACGCAAACAGTCAGAAAATTAAAAATTATTGTCGGAATATTTTTTGTATCAAGCAATAAATCAGTCAGTTTGTCTGCCTCCGCTTCCGATGCTTTCATCCAGTTTTCCAAGCCTTTGAGCGCGTCAGGGAATACCATCTGTTGATTAAACACATAAGTCAAATTAAGAAAAGGAACGGCGACAATCATGCTGATGACTGCCCAAACTGCTACCGGCAAATGAATGGGCTGGTCGGCATGGAGGTATTCTTTATAATTATCGCTAAATAGCCACGCGCAGATGATTGCCGGAACAAAAAAAATCATCAGCGCTTGTAAAAATTGCATTCCTCGCACCACCGCCGGATGATTAAATAAATTTTGCTGAATATCTGGCGAAGCGCCCATTTTGATGCTAATCAATTGATAAACAATAACAAATCCCGTAATAATAAGCGTACAAACAGAAACGACTGCCAAAAGCATCAAAAACTGTACAAATACAGAAGCATTTTTAAATGCTGCTTTTAAAAACATGGTAATTTATATTTTATAACTTTCAACTCTCAACTCTCAACCCTCAACCCTTTCAGTCTCTATCCGAAAAATACTTCCGAAATTGAGTCCGTTCATACAGCGACGGGTCTTCCACCGGAATCCGGTTTAACCTTCCCTTGAACTCCCCAATCGAACGGAAATTCATGCCGGTCATCCATTCTTCTATTCCCCGCTTCATGACCGAAATAATTTCATTCCCGTGCTGGTAAACCGTGCTGCATATTTCAACAGCCGACGCTCCGCTGAGAATACATTTGATAATGCTTTCCCAATCGTGAATTCCGGTGCAGGAGGCAATGGAAAGATCCGGAATCTTGTTGCTGACAATGGGCGTCCATCGCAGCGTATCTGCAATATCGGTGCTGGAACTGAAAACGTCGCCGGAGTGAACCTGCATACGGTTAATATCAATGTCCGGCTGATAGAACCGGCTGAACAAAACAACTCCATCTGCGCCCGCCGCTTGCAAGTCAGCCGTTAGTTGCACGATGTGGCTGAAATATTTACTGATTTTTATAATAACCGGCATCGAAACCAATGCCTTCACTTTTTGGGTAATCTTTAAATACAAATGTTCAAGCGAATTATCATAGCCTTTGTTTTCGGTGCATAACGAGAAAATATTTAATTCGATGGCGTCGGCGCCTGCCATTTCAATTTGCTTGACAAAATTAATCCAATTACCTACTTTATGGCAAATAATACTTGCAATTACAGGAATATGGCATCGCTCTTTTGTTTCTTTAATTAATTTCAAATAATCGGCAATGCTGATATTTTTATCAGCATGCGGAATTACATTACTGATTTCCGGAGAAAGGACTCGCGTGGCTGTATTCGTTTGTATCTCAATCTGGTCTTCAAATATGGATTGCAGGATTATTGCTCCTGCGCCTGCTTTTTCGAGTTCTTTGTTCTTTTCTGCCGTGCTGGTCAAACCTGAGCTTGCAATAATAATTGGATTAGACAAACTTAATCCGGCAAATGGCGTCTTAAAAAAATTCATCATATCAATTCGAGTGAATGTTTATTAAGTACAAAACTATTAAAAATTACAAATATAAACTAATCTTCTTATGTTAATTATTTATTGTTTTACGAATTGACCGGTTAAACTAACTGCAAATTTTGTCTATTTTGTTTCATTTCTGACAACCATGTCTATTTTCTACGTTTTTCTAACGAGGTCCAAATAGTTTACTGCCAATCCTCACCATCGTGCTTCCTTCCGCTATGGCAATCGGATAGTCGTCGCTCATACCGATAGACAGTTCGTTGAATGAATCGTTCGCCGCAAAACAGTCTTTTTTTACCTGCTGAAAAAAACAATGAAGCTTGTGAAATTCATTACGAATCTGCGCTTGATCGTCCGTCAGTGTTGCCATACCCATAAAACCGGATATGTCAAGATATTTCATCGAATGGAATACGTTTTTTTTCAGTAAATCAGCCGCCTCATCGTATGAAAATCCGAATTTTTGCTCCTCCTGCGCTATATGAATCTGAAGCAGCGCCCGTATTTTCCGTCCGCATTTTCCGGCTTCCTTATCCACCTTTTCAGCTAATTTCAAGCTATCAATCGTTTGAATGGTATGAATAAACGGAACAATGTATTTGACCTTGTTGGCTTGCAGATGTCCGATAAAATGCCATTCGATGTCTTTAGGCAAATGCTCGTATTTAGGAAGCAGTTCCTGCACGCGGTTTTCCCCGAAAATCCGCTGTCCCGCTCCGTAGGCTTCCATGACAACAGATTCGGAGTGAAATTTGGAAACGGCAAGCAAACGGACGTTTCCGGGCAATTCACTTTTCAACCGGTGAAACTGTTCTGCAAGACTCATTATTTATTTTTCGATTCGGGCGAAAATGGGAAAACATCTACGAGTTGTGTTTCTGAAACAGAAGCAATTGCATAGTCGGCTAATGTACCTTTCATTCCGTTTTCTAAAACGGCAATAGCTTCTTTGATATCCGACGCCTGTGCCAGCATTTGCACAGCAGTCTTTTTCTCCGCGCCACTCACTTCGTCCAATGTGATGAAGAAAACTTTGAATCTGTAGTACCGGTCGCCGTTTTCATTAAAAAACAATTCGGCAATCCGCGCCCGCTTAATATCCGCCACTGTAAATTCGCCGCTGACATAGGGCTTCATTTCTTCAATTATCCGCGCTTCGGCTTCCGTAAAAGAAAGTGCATCGACCAAATACGGTTCGGTTACTTTCTTCTGAACGCCGTTTTCCATCATTTTCTCATACGAGACTTTACATTCAAACCAGTTCATTATTTATTCGTTTATTTTTTTAATATTTCTTTTTGGTCGTCAAAGGTAATGAATTTTAAATATTTTATAAATGAATGAATCGGGATTTTTTAATATCTTTGCATCCAAATAATATAAACAGACTTAAAATGAATAGAAAAAAAGGAATCATTGCGTTCATGATGCTCTTAGCATTTACTTACGTACAGGGACAGGATAAAATTGTTACCGTACAAAAAGATACAATTTTTTGTAAAATCATATCCATATCATTAAAATCTATAAGATATGAACAGCAAGGCAATAACAGAGAAACAGTAAGTGGCTCTATCCCAATGGAACAGGTGAAGGAGTATTCATTGGTTCCGCGAATGCAGGGAACCTTGCCTGCCGAATTAAACAGGAGGCAATCAACTCCTCCTCCGGTTTATTCAAACAGACAGCAGCAAAGAGTACCGTCTTATACTCCTGTAAAACAAATGGAAGACCCTTTCCCGAAGTGGCGAATCGGATTACAGGGCGGCGGTTCTTACATATTCAAGTCGCCAACTGAGCTGGGAGTATTTGCCGGCGTCGATGCTTATTATTTGACTTCCAAATCATTTGGAGTTGGATTGAAATATTCTCTGCATGATTTTTCTATACATACGAACGTATTTAATTATGATAACAGCCTTAGTGATCCAACTTACAATTGTGCAAGTAAAACTGAAGATATATACATGAATTATATCGGACCGTCGGTTGTTTTCCTGCAATGGCTGAACGAGGATCATACATTACGATTAAATGAAGAATTATCAGTTGGATATCTTTATTACAGGAACGAAGTGCGGTTCGATCCGAATCAGTATGTGCCGATAAATCCGGATTTAAATAAAATTGAATATAATTATCTGGAAGAAGTCAATACATTGGGCGGCAGTTTTCAGTTATCGCTCGAATATTACCCTGTTTCGTGGTTTTCTCTTGGAGTGAATGCCGGAATTGCTTCGGCTCCGCTTACGGTCATGAAAATAACGAATGATGAAACAAGCGTTCCTCGGTTAATAAACACATGGGAGTATTTTAAAAAGTCTCATATTGATTATTCTGTTGGCTTGCATTTCTATTTTTAACACTAACTTATAATTTTTATTTACGATGAAAAAATTAATTATATATATTTCAGCCGCTTTCCTCTGTTTGACTGCATTTTCCTGCAGTAACAGTTTTTTATGGGACTACCCCGCACAACCGGCGCTTACTTCACCCGAAGAAATATTGATTTCACCCGATTCTGGAGCAAGCGATTATACCGTTTACATGCCGGGCGCCGGTAATGCTAACTTCACGGTCGTAAATATCCCATTCTGGTTAAATGTTCAAACCCTGTCGGGACAATTCACCGAAGACTATGCAACTATCACTTGCAGTGCATATCCTCAAAGCGCTTTTTCTCAAAACGCTACTTACAAATCTTTGATGATGTTGAATATAGAAGGCATAGGAAAAGCTCAAGTCACAGTTGGATACGTCTCGAGCAATTAAAACCGGATACGTCAGGACAAATAAATCTCACTCCTGTCACAAACAAAAATAATGGCTGAATCACGATCGCTGATAAAGGACAGCGCCATTTACGGTGGAAGTACGATTCTGGTAAAAATGGTCGCGTGGCTGTTAACCCCGCTTTTAACTTATACGCTTACTAAAAGCGAATACGGCATGATGACCTACCTTTACGTATATGTTGCCATTTTCCTCGTTATCCTGACTTTCGGAATGGAAACCGGTTTTTTTCGCTTTGTTTCCCAAACAGATAAATACAAACCGGATACGGTGTATGCCACAAGCCTGATAAATGTCACGACAATCGTAGGCTTATTTCTGATTGTTATGCTGGGATTTTTCAATCAGTTGCGACCAATACTCTGGAGCGCTGACGTTCCGGATATTTACATCTTGTTAATAATCGGTATTTTATGCCTTGATACAATCTGCGCCATTCCTTTCGCTTATTTGCGTTATAAAAAAAAATCGTTTCGCTTTGGATTTCTTAATATCCTGAATGTTATCCTTTATGCGCTATTTTGTTTCTTTTTTTTAATTGTATGCCCCTGGATTAATAACCATCGTCCGGATTTAATTTCATGGTTTTGGCGAGATAATTTCAATCTGGGTTATGTGTTCATATCCAATTTGTTTGCCACAGGCATACAGGCGGTTTTCCTGCTGCCTGATGTAACCGGATTCAAATACACATTCGATTGGAAATTGGCAAAAGGAATGTTCCACTATTGTTTTCCGCTGATGCTTATGGGCATTGCCGGAATGAGTAACCAAGTTGTTGATAAATTAGTATTTCCGGCAGTTTATCCCGATGCGGATAAGACGTTCGACGAATTGGGCGTTTACAGCGCATGCTTCAAGATTGCATTGGTTATGATGATTTTCACTCAAGGCTTTCGCTATGCTTACGAGCCTTTCGTTTTTGAGAAAAGTAAAGAGAAAAACGCCACCCAATCGTATGCCGGCATTATGAAATACTTCGTCATTCTGGGATTATTGATTTTTCTGGGAACTACGTTTTATTTGGATATTATCAAATATTTTATCAATCCTGCGTATTTTGCAGCGCTACCGGTTGTTCCCATCGTATTGATGGGCGAATTGTTTTTTGCCGTATTTTTCAATTTATCTATCTGGTATAAGTTAAAGGACAAAACTTGGTGGGGCGCTGTTTTTTCGTCCATTGGCTTTGTTTTGATTATTGCAATAAACATCGTTTTTATCCCGAAATACAGTTATATGGCTTGCGCATGGGCGTCGTTCGCCGGCAACGGTTTGATAATGCTGCTCTCTTATTTTATCGGACAAAAATATTTTCCAATAAAGTACGATTTGAAAAGCATCTTTCTTTATTTAGGCGTTGCCATGCTGCTGTATTGCCTTGCCGTCTTCGTTCCGATAGAAAATTTAGGACTTCGGCTGGGATTTAGAACCGTTTTAATCGGAATTTACTTATCTTTGTTAATTAATCGGGATTTACCATTAAAGGAAATTCCTTACATTAACAATATAATTAATCGACAACAGAAATGAATATAGCTGCATTGGTGTCGGGAGGAGTGGACAGTTCAGTGGTTGTTCATCTTTTGAAAGAAGCTGGATACGACCCTGTTATCTTCTACATAAAAATCGGAATGGAAGACAAGGAAGGATTCATTGATTGTCCGTCGGAAGAAGATATAGAGATGACCACTTACATTGCCCGGAAATACGGCTGCAAGATGGAAGTGGTTTCGCTGCATAAAGAATACTGGGACAATGTGATCAGTTATACCATCGACGCTGTCCGGCGCGGACTGACGCCCAATCCCGACATGATGTGTAACAAACTGATTAAATTCGGCGTGTTTGAACAGAAATGGGGACATGCTTTCGACCGGATTGCAACCGGTCATTACGCAACAACTACCGAAATAAATAATAAAGTATTCCTATCTACAGCTGCCGACAAAGTCAAAGACCAGACCTATTTTCTTGGTCAGGTGAATTATTTGCAGGTTTCCAAGCTGATGTTTCCCATTGGTCGTCTGTTGAAAAAAGAAGTGCGGGCTATTGCTGCGGCGCAGGGACTTCCGAGCGCTACCCGCAAAGACAGTCAGGGAATTTGTTTTCTTGGGAAAATCAACTACAACGATTTTATCCGCCGTTATCTGGGCGAATACCATGGCAAAATCGTCGAGTGGGAAACAGGCAAAGTATTGGGAAAACACAAAGGTTACTGGTTCCATACCATCGGGCAGCGCAAGGGTTTGTATCTAAGCGGCGGTCCCTGGTTTGTTATTAAAAAGGACGCGGAACAGAATATTATCTATGTTTCCAACGGATACGATCCGGAAACACAGTATGGTAAAACGGTAAATCTGCAAGGATTCGGCTTTATCACCGAAGACCCTTGGGGCGACTTTTCCGGCGAGAAAGAAATAGCTTTCAAAATCCGGCATACGCCTGAATTTACTTTCGGGAGAATCCGACGAATCGGCGATGTTTACCGCATCGAATCGGACGATAAAATACAGGGAATAGCAGCCGGACAATTCGGCGTGGTCTATGACCGGGATTGCCGCTTGTGTCTCGGCAGCGGAATGATTATTGACGAATAAACTTTAATTTTATGATGCAATTGATAGAAACTTACAATTTAACAGGAATCATTATCGGTTTGATGACCTTTTTGATTATCGGGCTTTTTCACCCCTTAGTTATCAAAGGCGAATATTATTTTGGCGTAAAATGCTGGTGGGTTTTTCTACTCTTGGGAATCGGCGGGATCATTGCAGCGCTGCTATTGCACAACGTTATTCTCTCGACTTCATGCGGCGTTTTTGCTTTTTCAGCGCTTTGGTCGATTGGCGAACTTTTTCAGCAGAAGAAGCGGGTTGAGAAAGGGTGGTTTCCGAAGCGGGGAGAATAAAAAATTTTATTTATATTTGTCCGGCGTTACAACAACCGAAAATAAATAATTTCCGTTTTTATCTTTGTAGTAATAAACAAAAGTTATTTCCTGCTGACGCTGAGATTCCATTTCCGGCGATGTTTTTACAGTGTTGATAATATAAGGCTCCGCCCTGTTTTTCATAACAGTCGTATCCACTTTCCCTGTTTCCATATTTACCAAAGTATAAGTGTATTGAAAAGTTTTGTTATCCGTTGACATCATGTTGTCTAACCTTGTTTCCGAATCAAGCATTATCGGGAGATTCCGGTTGGCATTGCCGGCTGCTTGCATCAAAGTTTTATTAGGGCTTGTCAACTTTGACTGCGAAAAATCTGTATATATGTAAGTTGCAGCGCTACCGATTATAATTCCGATAATGACTCCAATGAATAGTCCTCCTACAACTAATCCGATTGTCAGCCCTAAGGATACTTTTTTGGGGGACTTAACCGGCGTTGCAGCCACTACATTTTCAACTACAACTTTAGGTAATTCATATCCGCACCCGCGGCAATATTTGGAATATCCCGGATTTTCCATTCCACACCGGCTACATGTGATAGCATCTGATTTCATATCATTTATCTTATTATTTTCGCAGCTAAATTACAATTTTTTTGATCCACAACAAAATTTTAAAATATTTTCTTACCTTTACGGTATATTTTAACAAATGATTAAACAAATAGCATTAGTCGCTTTAGGTGGAAGTGCAGGAAGTGTTTTGCGCTATCTCACCTCATTATGGGTTACGAAACAATTCCCTAATACGTTTCCTTTGGGTACTTTCATCGTGAACATAACAGGGTGCTTTATTATTGGTTTCTTGTTGGGATTGTCAATTTTCCAAAATCTCCAAAATAATGAACTGAAGTTGTTATTGATTGTCGGTTTTTGCGGAGGATATACCACATTTTCGGCATTATCTTCGGAAAGCTTGCGATTATTGGAATCAGGCAATTATTGGACATTCGCTTTGTATATAACAGGAAGCATCGTGTTGGGACTTATGGCTGTTTGGGGCGGAAATGTGTTGGCTAAGATGGCAATATAATGATTAAACAACCTCCACCCCTTTCGCTTTCAGCAATTCCAAACTCATATCTTTCAGCTTGTATTTCTGTATCTTCCCGCTCCCTGTCATGGGATAATCCTCCAAAAAGAAAACATATTTTGGAATTTTGTGGCGGGCGATTTTACCGCGACAAAAATCCCGCACATCTTCTTCCGTCAGTTTGGCGTCTTCGTGAAGTATAATGAAAGCGCCCACTTCCTCGCCGTATTTATCCGAAGGAACAGCGGCAACCTGAATATCCTTAACGCCTTCCAGATGATAAAGAAACTCTTCTATCTCGCGCGGATAGATATTTTCGCCTCCGCGAATAATCATGTCTTTGATACGTCCGGTTATACGGTAGTTTCCGTCTTTATCCTTAATGCCCAAATCGCCGGAGTGCAGCCAACCGTCTTTGTCGAGAACTTCGGCAGTGGCGGCGGGATTATTGTAGTAACCTTTCATCACATTGTAACCGCGGCAGCAAAGTTCGCCTTGCTGCTCCACGCCCAAATGTTCGCCTGTTTCGGGATTGATAACCGCTACTTCGGTAAATTCATATTCATGCCCTACCGTGTTGCAACGCACTTCAAAAGAATCGTCAATGCGGGTTTGCGTCATACCCGGCGAAGTTTCGGTCAAACCGTAAACGCTGGTTATCTGGGTGTACATTTTTTCATTAACCTGCTTCATCAGTTCCACCGGACAAAGCGAGCCAGCCATAATTCCCGTGCGCAAACTCTTAAGGTCAAACATGTCGAACATGGGATGATTCAGTTCGGCAAT
>Ga0123357_10000550_pt1 | contig 36919 bp, 34 predicted proteins | sample TergutEmb28metaG_FD_89873 | JGI IMG/M metagenome (GOLD analysis project Ga0123357, IMG submission 89873) | Embiratermes neotenicus P4 segment gut microbial communities from Petit-Saut dam, French Guiana - Emb289 P4 | ecosystem: Host-associated > Arthropoda: Insects > Digestive system > Gut ... | reverse complement strand
TATACCGTTGTTGAGAACATCGCCGACGATGCTCCCTGTGGTGCCGCCATCGCCCAACTGCAGCGTACCGCTCGTGATCGTCGTGCCGCCCTCGTAGGTGTTGGCGCCGGTGAGCACCAGCGTACCGGCGTCTGATTTGTCGATCCCTCCAGGGCCAACCAGTTGGGATGCGATGGTGGCCACATAGCCGAAACCATCCGTAGAGCCGTCACCAACACGGATGAGATTGCTGCCATCCGCCAGCGTGATCTCGCCGCCTTGGATCAGATAGCCGCTGGTGGCAAACTGCATGCCGCCGGATACTACCGCCCCGAGACTGTCATCAACCGTGACGATACCGGCGGTGCCCATGAAAACTGCGAAGGCGCCATTCCTGTAAGGAGCATTGTCGCTGCCGGCATCGTTCGTCCAGTTGTCATTGCCGCCGACGGGCTGCCTGCCGCCGGAGGCCTGCCAGATACCGTTGCCGCCATCGACACTGTCGTTGTATTTAGGACCGGCATCGCCATCCCAGAAGGTGAGGGTCATGCCGCCGGTGTTGACCAGATTGACCTGTTTATCGACCGAGGTTTGGATAGAGTCGACACTGCCGTCAGGCATCGTGCCAAGGGTGAGACCGTTGTCGATCAACGATCCGTCATAGCTGATGACCCGATAGATCCCCGGGTCGAAACTGCCGCCCACCGAGGTGGTGACGTTCAGCGTGCCACCGAGCGTCAGATCGCCATGGACCACGACCAGGTCGTTGAGGGTGCCGCCGACCACATCGTGTTCTCCGAAATGATAATTGAGAACCGACGAGTTACTGAGGGCGAGATTGCCCTTGATAGTCAAGGTGCCGACGCTGCCGCCGAAATTGGCATTGCCGGGGTTGAGGTTGCCGTCAGCAATGGTGACATTGCCGCCGATGGTGCCGCTGCCGCCCAGGGTACCTCCGGAGGAAACCGTGACTCTGCTGGCCGCGTTACCCAAGATTCCATTCACCAGCAGGGCGCCGCCGGTGACGCTGGTGGTGCCGGAAAATGAGCCACTGTTACCGGTCAGGTTGGTGACGCCGGCGAGCTGGTATATCTGGCCGGTGCCGGCGATCGATGGGTCAAAGGAATAGTTTGTGTCCGTGTGGTTGAAAACCAGCGAGCCAAGCGCCCCGAGCTTTACAGTTGGCGTATCCAGCGTACCCGGCGCCTCGGGATCGTCCCCTTGCGCGGCGCCGATATTGATGGCGCCGGTTCCACCAGCGGAGGCGCCGGCCCAAGCGTAAAATGTGGCAGACACAACGCCGCCGTTTGCAATGGTCAGCGAACCGTTGCCCAAGCTGCCAACAAAAAGAAAGCCGTCATTCGTCCAAGTCGAGCCCGCGCCATCGACCGTAACCGTGCCGGTGGAGCCCCCTTCACTGCTGATATAGCCGGTACCATTGGATACGGCGCCGCCGTTGGTGATGCTGAGCGAACCAGTGCCTTGATAGCCAACGACGAGATAGCCGGAAATCGTCCACGCCGAGCCGGGCCCGTCAACATTAACCGTGCCGCTGGAACCCTTATCGAGTGCGACAATGGTGTTGTAAGTGGCGGACACGGTACCGCCATTGGTGATGTTCAGGGTGCCGGTGCCGGAGCGGGCAACCACGGAGGGACCATTGATGTTCAATGTCGAGCCGGGCCCGTCAACGTTGACCGTACCGGTACTGCCGGAACCGTTGCCAATGGCGAGGGCGGTCGTGTTGGCAGAGGTGGACACGGTACCACCGTTGGTGATGTTCAGCGTGCCGTCTCCTTGGGTGTACACACCGATGGTCAGGCCATCGGTTATCGTCCATTTCGAGTCTGGCCCGTCAACATTGACCGTGCCAGTGCCGCCGGCTTGGGAACCGATCAGACCATGGTAGGAGGTAACGGCGCCGCCGTCCTCAATACTCAGGGTGCCAGTACCGTATCGACCGATAGTGAGGTCGGAGGAGGTCTTCCATTTCGAACCAGCCCCTGAGACCGTGACCTCACCTGTAGAGCCTGACTGATTGCCGATATTGGTCAGGTTATTGGACACAGAGCCGCCGCCCAGAATGTTCAAGCTGCCGGTGGTGCTATCGCCGACCAGGAGTTGGTCGCCAATGTCCCACGGGGACGTCTGATTGCCGGTCTGATCGCCTCGCACATCGACCGTCTGGCCGTTGTCGATGGTCACCACCGCGCGCCCCGGAGATGCCTCGGACAGCAAGGCGATCAAACTCGCGCAGACGGTCGAGCAGAACAGGGCATGGGGCCGCGCCTTGGCAAACAGTGCCGTTCGCAGCATGTCGCGCCCGGGCTTGTTGCCGGTCTGAATCGCGCCGTTGCTCTTGCTGACTGCGACATCGCTTGTACCAAAAGGCATCGTGGCGAGGAGAAAATTTTTCTGCAAATATTTTTTCATCGGTTCCTTCACAGTTAAGGTGAATACGGCACATGCATCCGGATTGTTCGAAAGTTTGATCTATCCATTGCGATAAATACATCCGTTCGTAGGGAACAAGATCCCATCCGTTTGCAAAAATTTCGTGTCTAGATGCACACAGTGTGCCCACCTGGAATTAAACTTAAACGACCGACGCCGTAATTATTAAATAATTAATATTTTCACATAATTACCCTTTGGCTCTCCTTTTGTTTATCCATCAGGGCAATAACTGTGTATGCACACCATCTCCCTTTTGCCGAACTGTTCTGCTGCAAATCGCATCATAAACCTTGCGCGTCGATGCAATCTGCAACGCCACATCCTTGGTTCCTCGCCAAAGGACATGACCGCACAGTATATCAGTATCGCAGCGGTCGGTTTTCACCGAGGTGTTTGAGGATAAGGCGCTAGACCTCACCCTAGCCGGATATATTGTTCAGGGAGTCTTAATGCGGAGGGACTAAGGCGCCACCGCATCATTGTGGAGGGCATGCTTCTTCGCCAGTGCGATGAATAAAGCGGTCGAGCGGTTGGACGAGCGGTTATCGCAATGTGCCTGCCGCTCGCTTGAGGAAGACCTTTTGTATGTGATTATTGATGCTGCTCTGAGAAGGTTCGGGAGAATTGGGTTCGCTTCGCAGCCGGGCAATGTTGGTTGCAATTGGCATCGACCGGGAATGGCGGCGTCAGGTCAGAGCGCAACACAGCCTTTTCGGCTTTGATTTTCGGCTTCGCTGTCAACGGCCTTTTTGTTTTCTACTACCCTCTCGGCCTATGAATGTTGGATGCTGTCCCGGCCTGAATGGATGGATTTGCCTTGGCGACCGCCGAGTGCCCAAAAGCCAAAAGCCCTTTTGGAACAAAAGTTCCAGAGGGCTTTTGGTTGCAGCTAGACGACAGTATATTTGATACCGATTATTCGATAAGGAGCGGAAGCGCGAATATGCCATCAGGGCGCTGGCTTTGACTTCTCTCTAGCCTGATGACGGGATATACGTATGCACCTCACCGTTCTTGCCCCTGAAACTATGTTTTCTTGACATCTGGGGGAGGACCATATACGTTTAATACTTCTTTTCCAAGGCTTCGCCTTCATTCCAAAGCCGGTGCCATTCCGTCGCATATTGTGCGGCCAGTTCCGGAACATCTCGCAAAACCAGCACGTTTTCAGCGTTTCGATCCACAGCGCTGGCCGAATAGTTGAAACTGCCGGTTTCAACCTGCACACTGTCAACAACCATAAACTTATGGTGTAAAATTGCGCACCTGTCGTTCAGATGAACCGGCACGCCCTGATTGGCCAGAAAGGTGAGCACCGTGTACTTAGAGCTGTTGGCCTTTTTGTCCGCCACCACCTGAACCTTGACCCCACGCTTATAGGCGTCAAGAAGGGCTGTGGCGATGGGTTTGGATGTGAAGGAATAAGCGCGGCCACCAAGATTGATTCCTTAGCCGAGCTGATATCTGACAGTACCAGAGCCAAGCTCTTTCCTCTGGGCGAGAAAGCCACCTCCATCTGAGTAGCCTGCGCTACCGAGGTCGCGATCAGGAGTAGTACGAGGATGAATGGCAAGAATATTCGGTTCATAGGATGCGGTTTTTTTTATCGATTTTTTGAGCAATCGATAACGTGTTCATACAGCATCTGATGCGGCACCAGCGAACGATTACGACCCGAGACAGATATGTGCGCAGCGCCGGGCTGTATGCGGATCAAGGTACGATTACCGACGCTTTGAATCAGAGCCGGATCAGCCAGGCGGCGTTTTACTGGAAAAAGAAATGCCCCGGGAAGCGGCAATTCCCGAGGCATCTTCTTGTACGCCGGACCATGTACACAATGTGGTCCAACAATCAAACAACGTGCTAACTGCTTGAATCTTTTGGTGACCCCAAGGGGACTCGAACCCCTGTTACCGGCGTGAGAGGCCGGTAAACAGTATACCTTTCCAAGCCTTTTCTTTATTTTTTAGATAGTTATTAACCCAGTATTTCCTCTGCTATCCTTAATTTTTTCCGAAAAAGTACATCGAAAGTACATCGGTTCCCGGTTCTCATGTCGCCATGTTCAGGGGCGATGGGATATATATTCGTCCAACAACCTTCTGATCATCTTTTGATATTGGGTGTTGTGTTTTTTTGCTTCGCTTTTAAAAAAGTCGATGCTTGCCTTGCTCAAAGAGATGGTCACTTTCACTGTCTCTTCTTTCAATGCGAGTTCTTCAGGCGAGGGCAGGAAATCGGCAACTCTCCTCACTTTCCCCATTGGTTCATCTGTGTATTTGATTTTCTCTTTCATAAATTTTCCTCCCTTTTCTCCAGTACCCTGCGCCAATGATCCGAATCTTGTTTTTCCGGTAAGTGAACCGAACAGTCATTATGCTTCCGGCCACCTTGCCCAGGCAGTAAAACCGTTTTTCCTGACCGCTGTGCTCAAGGTCTTCAAGGATGATACGATTCTGGTCGAAGAAGGCAAACTGAGCCAGGGCAAAGGGAACACCATGCTTTTCCTGGTTTTGTTGATCCTTCTCCGATCTCCATTCAAAATTCGTTTGTTTTTCCATGCTTGACAAATAACCGGCTGGGTGCACATCGTCAATATAATTATATGTATATTTATATGGTTATATTTTTAGCCAGGGCCGGGTTTTTCTCTTCAATTAAGGCCCCCTTTTTTACCCTCACCCCGTTTCTCGTCCCTTGTTACCCCTGTGCTCCCTTCTAATGCTTTCAGGATGGCCGTTCGTATTTCGGGTACTGAATAGGCACGTTGCGCTTGGATTGTTACGAGTGGCAGAGAAATCTTCTTGCAAAGATTTTCTATGAAGTTGTCGCGTTCTTGCCTGTTTTGCTGCTTGTGGGATTTGTCGTTGAGCTCAATTCCGCAAATGATCGACAGATTATCTTTGTCACAGAGTATGTAGTCTAAATGCTTGCCCGTTATTCTGTTCACTGCCCTTCGCCATGCGCTTCTATCAGAGATACTTTTGACTGTTGCGATGTCGGCAATCCGTACCTTTCCGAATATCCTGAATTGATCACCAACGGCATCTTCGAGCACACCAAAAAATGAACGTTCTGCTGCCGTAAAAAGTGAATCTACTTTTTTATACGGATATTCTCCTCGATTGCCACGTTCCTGTGTTTTTAATTTTTTCACAATTGCCGCGAGAATTATCATTCCAACAGCAATCAATATCATTGCAAGGAGCGTCTTGTCAGTCACCATGAATTACTCCGTAATGCATTCAGTTGGTTAATGACTTGCACATGTTTTACGCTGTTCAAATGGTCTGTCAAAACCACGGACATTGTATTTAATAATTTATATGATCTAACTTTTTTATGCTACCCTTGAAAATGTGGCATCAGGTTCAATTTCTTCCCCTTCATCCCTTCTCTTCTTCCATTCCTTGAACATCGGGAAAAAGCTTTCGATCTGGTTCCGCATCCATTGGGTATTTTCGGATTGGCCCGTCTCTCTCGCCCACTGTTCAAGTTCTTCGTAAAAACCAAAGCCTTCCTTTATTTCTTCCAGCCTCTTCGGTCCCTCTCCCGTCATTATCCATCCTGTTAAAAGGCCATACTTTTTTTCTATCATGTATGCCCACCCTGCCGGAAATTCTTTTTTCTTTTTTGCAGCCAACAAGGTTGTGTGATCTTTATCAAGAATTTCAGCTAATTGCCTTATGCTTTTAAATCCTGTCTCTGCTTTAATTCTATCAAAAGCTTCACTGAAATTATTTTTGGTGGATTTATTAACCATTTTTCCTTGACTGGTGAAATTTATAAGCATATAAAACGGTAGCGGTTAAAAAAATAACCACTTCTTCCCTCGCCCCCTGGAGGCCCGCCATGCCCCAAACGCCGAAACAGAAAGCTATCGCCGCTTACAAAAGCCTCACAAGGTCCGGCAACCTCCTTGCCGCCAACCGTGTTTTTCGGCTCCTGCGCCTCAATTATTTAAGGCTTGGCCTCAACGATACCGATTGGTTGGCCCAACTCGCCCTTGAAGCTGCTGGCTTTCATGGTCGTTGCAGCCGCAATGGCCACTCGATGATTTTTACCCTTTAACCTGACCTGTGGCACCTACCCTGCCGGGTATCTGTTTCGCTCAAATGATGTAAACGATTCGTTGACACTATTTCGACAAAAAGAGGCGTTCTCATGCGCAAGGTTGAAACCTCCGAATGGCTGAAAATGCTTTCCAGAATGATTCGCGCCGCTGGTCGTCGCGTTGCCGATTGTGACGAGCATGAACTTGCTCAACTTGTCCGACTTCGAGCCGAGCTTGACGACGCTATCAATTCCGCCATCCAGGGACAACGGTCCTCAGGTCGTTCCTGGGCACATATCGGCCTTGCCCTGGGGCTATCCCGCCAGGGCGCATTTCGAAGGTACGGCAACGAAAAACAGCAGCAGTACCCGTCCTGTTGAGCAGCCATGATTACCTCAATTGCCGATTTCCCGACAATCTACTGCCAAACCTGCGGTCATGCTCTGGAGATCACCGTCACCGTCGAGGGCCTTACACTGACATATTACTACCAATGTTGGCATTGCTTCACAAGTTTTTCGGAAACTTCAACTGTTGCGTCAACTGTTACCTCAACCCGCCACATCAACAATACAACGAGGAGTCTGAATCATGGCTGAAAACGGAACTGAAAAAAAAGAGCAAAAACAAGGTCTGTACATCTTCGGACGGCTGAAAAAGAAAGAAAGACGCGATGGCCGCAACGGGAACCCCGACCGATTTTTCTTCATTGTCGATGCCCTGGGCATGGAAGGCGTCCTGACGATCCAGGTCAACCCCTCTGATTTCGACCGGTACGCCATTGGTCAAGAGTTCAAAAGCTCTTTGGACTTCACTGTCCGGCGCGAAGGTTGGCTGACCTTCAAACCCGTTGTGAATTGATAAAAAATGGACGTGTGGCATTCCCGCTTACAACCTGGTCTCCGAGGTTTCGCTGTGAAAGTCCAAAGCAGTTCCGGACTTTTGCAGGGAACCTCCGGAGAGACCAAGCGGCAGCGCGGTAGGCATTTCCCAAAATTCACCCCTTAGAGGCGTTGACTATGAACCTGGGCATTGGTGGGTCATACCCAATAATTTACATGCATGTTCTCGACGCCTCTGGATCGTCCGACCCTGTGACCATTGCCGCGGCTGAAGCGTTCAACTGGGCATTTTCTTTTTCGATGCAGTTGGGACTGGTTGTTTTCCTTTGCGTGGCCCTGGCCGCGACAATGGCCCGCAGCTGATGGATACCATAATCCTTTTTGCCTGTCTCGGCGGCCTGCTTGGTCTCATGCTCCCCCTGGGGCTGATCCGGGCTATAACATAAACCCTTAACCAGGAGGTTACCATGGGCGGCATTACATGGACCGACGTAACCCTGAACACCGCTGACATCGCGTCCTATATGGGAATTTGCGTTGTTGCTTTGGCGGTGCTTTGGGGCTTCCGGAAAGTCATCAAGTTGATGAACCGGAGCTGATCAAGTTGGGGGCTTCGGCCCCCGCTTTTTTTGAGGTTTCACCGTGAAACATTTTCGCTTGCTCCTCACCCTGCTTGTTATTTTCGCCCCAACCGGCTCCTGGGCATCGGGTTGGACCGATGCTAAGTGCACCATGTTTGTTTTTTTGGGCCAACAAAACTCAGTCACAGTCCTCCCTCCGGGCAATCAGCGTATTACTAGCTACCAGGTCAGTTTTGATCCGGCCACCGGCTACGTTACCAGTACCCTGGATAGCCAGGACTTGCATTATCAGGGGACCCCGTATTGGACGGGCGTTTGGCGCAGCTACACATACACCGACGCAAACGGTTGGCAGCCATGGAGTAACACCGGGTACATTCAATCGCTTTTAGGTCTCCAGGGGGCTGTTGATTTGCCTGGCGGCCCTACCGGCGGTTGCCCCGCTCCAAATCCCTGCCAGGATAAAGCTGGCAAATACGCCGGGATTTACTGCGGGGCTGAGGTCTCGGACCGTTGCTTTGCCGGCTGCCTTGCTACTCCCGATGACATCCCTGGAGGTGTTGAAATGTGGAGCCCCGGCGGCTCCTGCTGGTCGGTGAGGATGGTTTACACCGGGGCACAGTGCGGCGGCGATGGTGGCACCGGGCCGCCGGATCAACCCCCACCTCCTCCCCCAGATGAAAATTGCGATAATCTCAAATCTCAATGTTCCGCACGGTGCGCGGGCCGCGTCGCATCTGTAGATTGCTCCTCTGGTGCCTGCAACTGTCAGCAAGATGATGGCCCTTGGGTTCCTGGACCTCCGCCGGAACCACAAACCCCGGACCCTGGGTCAACAAATCCGGACGGAACACCAAAACCCGCCCCTCTCGGACCAAACGAATCTGGTACATCTGATCCCGGAAGTTCCTCTGACGCCTCGCCGCAACTTGGGGCCGTTATCGCCAATCAAAACGCCCAAATCCGTCAGGGCAATGAAATCGGCCAACAGATTGGTCACCTTGGCGCACAGATGGACAGTGTTATTTCCAATCAGGGCAAATTGATCCAACAGGGAAATAGTCTCCAGGGCTCTGCTGATCGTATTGCCAACGCTGTCGAGGATATGCGTAACAATCAGCGCAATGAGGCATACAATGGTCCGCTCCCTTCGGCTGGCGATTATCAGTATCCCAGCAATCTTCCCGACGGTACGGATTGGAATGAAAATTCTGATGGTTCTGAAGTCGGTAAAGCCGCTGCCGAAAAGCTGCAACAGGTTGCTCCCGCTGGTCCTGACATTTTCCAAGGTTCCATTACCGCCGGGGGTGATCCCTGTGTTTCCGGCAATCTTATGGGTTCTGAAATCAACATCTGCTTTAATTACCCCTGGATGCAGACAGGCTACTCAATTATGCGGGTTGCCTTGATCGCCCTTGCCTACATTCAAACAGCCCTGATTCTCCGTCGAGGCTGGGGAGGGACAAACTAATGTTTGCAGCTGCTGCCACAATCGCCATGGCGATTTTCCACGCCGCTCTCTCGGTTGCCCGCTGGGCCGCCACTCGGCTTTTGCTGATCGCCCTTTTTCTTACAGCCGGGCCTTGGCTGCTCCGTCAATTCGGCTCCTGGTTTTGGGATTCGTTCGCCGGTTTCCGTCTTTCGATGGCTTCCTTTTTCAAGCAAGCTCTTGAGTCGGCTATTGGTCAACCCATTGATATTTCCTATAACATTACTGGCGTTGCCGGTTATATCGCTGACCAGATTGCTTTCCCCACGTACTGCGCCATTATCCTTTCCGGCTGGGCCGCCTACTTCGTCCTTGTCGCTCTTCGGCCTCGCATATGATAACCATCATTACAGGAGTTCCCGGTGCTGGCAAAAGTTATCTCGCTGTATCTACGGCAATTGATTTTAAGCGCAAAGGCCGCGCCCTGGTTCACAACCTACGTGGTTTTGATGGGTGCAACGATTCTCTTGATTTGCTTGCTATCGCGCTTTCACCACCTTCCGGCTCTGTAATTTTCCTCGACGAGTGTCAGGATTTTATCCCTGCTGGCTCGCGCATCGACCCCAGAATTTCCCACTTTTTCGAGACCCACCGTCATCACGGTATTGATATTTTCCTCATCACTCAAGACTTTAAAAAAGTACACCCTGCAATTTCCTGTCTTGCCGAGGTCACTTTCCGGGCTTCATCTCCATCTGGCAACCCTTTCCCTTTCCTTTTCACCTATTCCAAAGAGATTGGCGGCGAAACTGTCAGCAGGTTTTTCCGTTTTCGTAGGAAATCCGTTTTTTCCTCCTACGTCTCCGCCTTCCAGCATCAAAAACGTTTTCCTCTTTCTTTCGCTGCTGGCCTCGCCATTGCCGTCTTCGTTTTCGGCGCTGGCGTTTACTGGCGTTTTCATTCGACAACCAATAATCTCCGATCTGGCGGCGATCCTGGCCCTACCTCTTCCGTTCGCCCTGGGACTTCCTCGACCTCTCGCCCTTTGCCCCCCTCTTCCTCGCGTCCTGGGCCTTCCGGCGGCAACCCCGTTACCGACCTCAACCTTGTTCGCGTCTCAAGCGTAACCGACCCCACCGGCACCTATTACCTCTACCTCGGAGCCTTGATCCGTTCAGATTTTTTTCCCCACAAACTTTATAAGGCAAAAACAGGAACTTACATTTTAGTTTCTGACTCTGAAGCTGCCAAGATACGGGCCTACCAAGATTCAATTCCCGAGCGTCCTCCGGAACAACCTGAGCGCACCGAAGGAAAAGGGAGTGCGCCGGACCCCGCGCCCGACAGAGAGAGGGGCGGGCGTCCGGCGTAGCCGGTTGGCCTCAAACAATTCCAAGGATTTTCCCATGCAACTACAATCGAAATACACGCCTTTTTACCGCCACCAAGACGCCCGCTGGTTGACCCTGCGGGACAATTCGCCGACGGATTTTCCTTTCGGGGAGTCACAAGCCCGAATAGCATGTGACTCCCAAGTAGTCACCGCCCACAATCAAGCCCTTGGTTGTGTTCGCAATCTCGATTTTCTGAAAGTCAATCTCTGGGTCTTCTGGCTCGATCCCTGGTTCCTGGATTACCTCGAACGCAAGAAGAAGGAAGCCCAAGAACTGGACCTTGACTGTATCCCGGTTTTCGAGGAACGAGGCTTTGACTGGAACCTCTCCCGCCAGGGTGCCTCCCGTTATTCCTTCCGCCTCACCTCCGGTGATATCACCCTGTTGTTCAATCGCCGAAAGGCGGAAGACCCGATTCCCTCCTGCCGCCTGGAAATCGGTTCGCTCTCCTGCTGGTCGCCCGGTTTTCTGCCTATCTATGAAGGGGTGAAGACCTTTCTTGCAACCTACGGCTGCGAGATCGTCAAAGAGTTGGTTTCCGAGGTCCATCTGGCCGCCGACTTCATCAACGTCGATATCAACGAGCTTGACCTGGAAGCAAAAACCAAGTGGGTCTCTCGCGGCACCGATTTTGTCAGCTACGCCCGCCATAACCACCTGACCAGCGTCAACTGGATCTCGAAAGACATCATGCTTCGCATCTATGATAAGGTGACGGAACTCAAACGCTCCAGGGCCACCCACAAGCAGGAAATCTTTGCCGAGGTCTGGGGCCTTCAGCAATTCGACCAGAACCCCGTTACCCGGGTCGAGTTTGAGCTACGCCGCCCGAAGCTCAGGGAGTTCTCCGATCAGGATCAGCAACTTAGAATTGATACGGTTTACGATCTGACTTCCTCCCTGAAATCCCTCTGGCTGTACCTGACCTCGGAATGGGTCAAGCACACGATCAGCCCCGTTGATCGCAACCACAACCAATCCCGCGCCAAGGTCTCCGAGTTCTGGCAGAAGGTGCGTAATGTCGTCTGGACCGGTGTGCTCGGCCTCATTCGCAATCATCCCGTCCGCCACAAGGACGTTGACATGCTCCGCAAGCAGGCCCGTGGCATGCTCATGTCGGTCTGTGCGTCGCTGGAAATCGAACCCAATGACATCGACCGGATTGTTGTCTTCTGCCAAGACCTCATCGAGGAAGACCTGCACGACCTTTTCGAAGATGAACAAAAGTTCACCCGGAAAATGATCACGAAACGAAACGAGTTCCGAGCAACTATGGCAGGGTGAACAATGCTCCCCGAAATGATGACCTTGCAAGAGGTTGCTGATTATTTCCGTGTTGAGAAAAGAGTTCTGCGGCGCTATGGTCTCGAAAGGCTTGGAGGGGTACGCCTGGGGCCGCGTTCATGGAGATTTCCACGAAACGAGGTATTGAAACATGGCGTACAAAAACCCGAACAAAAACAAGGACAAGTTCCCATGGATGGGTCAACGGTTCATTGGGAATATCAAACAGAGGAAGTGCTTCGAGACGAAAAAGGAGGCGTTGTTGTGGGAGTCGGAAAGATTCCCGTCATCCGCAGAGGACGACCAAAAGACCCATACGGTTTGCTTGATTGATTGGGCGACGGAATATTTAAGGTTCGCTGAACAGAGTTTCACCCGGAAAACATTTGAAGAAAAAAGGATGGTTTTTCGTCTGTTCTTCGCCTCTGGCATTCATCCGCAATCATCGGTTACCCAATTGACCGCCTTGCAGGTTCAAAAGGCTTTGCAAATTCAATCGGGCAACCGATCAGGAAACGCTGCCAACAAAGACAGGAAGAACTTGTCGGCGGCTTGGTCCTGGGGAGTGAAGTTTCTTCAACTGCCCAGCGAAAACCCTTTTGCCAAGGTGGAGAAATTCGCCTCGGAACGAGTGGAACGATATGTTCCAACCCTGGAAGATTTTTGGAAAGTCTTCAATACCATCGGAGGAGACCAAGACAGGCTGATGCTCTATTGCTATTTGCAGACTGGAGCCCGGCGGGACGAGCTTTTCCGGCTCACCTGGGCCGACGTCGATTTTTTCCGCAAGCGTATTCGACTGAGTTGGCGGAAAAACAAGGTCGGTGAATGGCGCTCACAGTGGTTGAGCGTCAAGGACGATCTGCTTGATTGGCTGATGCGGCACCAGAAGAAAGGCTGCAAACCAAACGAACTCGTTTTTGTCAGCCAGCAAAACCTGGCCTATCAATACCGACAACACTGGTTGAAACGGGTTTGCAGGAAAGCGAAAGTGAAGCCGTTTGGTTTCCATGGTATCCGGCATCTGTTTGCCTCGATCCTGGCATCTGAGAACGTGCCCCTGGTCGAGATACAATACATGCTTCGCCATACCAGCTTGGCGACCACCCAGCATTACATCCACCGGCTGAAAAAAGAAAACCGGGAAGTGCTCGTGGCGCTCCCCGGCTTACCTGGTTCCGAGAAAAGTACATCAGAAGTACATCAAGAACTTTCTCGGACTTTTCAGCTTTAACTAACTAGCTGCTTTTACTTGGTGACCCCAAGGGGACTCGAACCCCTGTTACCGGCGTGAGAGGCCGATGTCCTAGGCCACTAGACGATGGGGCCTGGAATAGTTGGCCTATCTAAAATATCTCATCGGTTTTGTCAAGCACCTTTCGCTCGGCACGAGCGGCAGCATCACCTTGCGTTTTTTGACCCCAGACAAATGCTCTTCGATTCGTAAACTGATTGGAATTGAAAAAGTCAGCGGATAATTTGTGACGCAGGCAGAGACAGCGGGACAAAAAAGGAAAAACCGTTCGGCCATGCAGATGCGAATCTCTGTTGCAATGCCTTGCGCCAACCTCATTCCCCTAAAATTTGTTCGTAGTCAGGAATCTATCTTTGTCCGCTAAACGATAAGTGTTGAGAAGAAGCAATCAGGATTGACATTGTATCGTTGGCAAGGGATACAACGAACTGTTTTCGCGTTCGCGCCTTGCTCATCTTGTGCACGGTGCTCTTCCATGTAATGACCACTATCGAGATCTTTCCTTCAACCGATGCAATACGCAGCACAGCATCAAGAGAAATGACCATGACAATCCCGCTCACCGACAGCACCCTGACCAGAACCAAAGGATACATCAATGGCAACTGGATTGCCGCCAGCGACCGCCGGGTATTCCCGGTCACCAACCCAGCTACGGGGGCCCTGCTCACCGAGGTGGCCGATATGGGCGTGGCTGAAACAGAGATGGCGATCACGGCGGCCAATGCGGCTTGGCCAGCCTGGCGCAATCTGACCGCCAAAGCACGGAGTACCATACTCAAACGGTGGTTCGACCTGATTTTGATCCATGCCGAAGATCTGGCCCAACTGATCACCGCAGAACAGGGCAAGCCGCTGGCAGAGGCGCGGGGAGAAGTCAGCTATGGCGCCTCATTCGTGGAATGGTTCGCCGAAGAGGCCAGGCGTGCCTACGGAACGGTGATTCCGGCCAATCAGGACGACCGCATGCTGCTCACCATCAAGCAGCCGGTCGGCGTCTGCGCCGCCATCACTCCTTGGAATTTCCCTTTAGCCATGATCACCCGCAAGGTGGCTCCGGCCTTGGCTGCCGGATGTACCGTGGTCTGCAAACCCGCGGAGGCTACCCCCCTCACCGCCCTCGCCTTGGCCGCGTTAACCGAGCAGGCCGGTTTGCCGCCGGGAGTCTTCAACGTCATCCCCTGCGACGAATCGCATGTAGTTGCAATCGGTCGTGTTTTTTGCGAAAGCCCACTGGTGCGCAAACTGTCGTTCACCGGTTCCACGGCGGTCGGGCGCCTTCTGATGCGGCAATCGGCCGACACAGTGAAAAAATTATCGCTTGAGTTAGGCGGCAATGCGCCGTTCATCGTCTTTGACGATGCCGATGTGGAGGCGGCGGTTGACGGCGCCCTGGCCTCGAAGTATCGCAATGCCGGGCAAACGTGCGTCTGTGCGAACCGGATTTATGTTCAGGATGGCGTATACGACGCTTTTGCCGAAAAGCTGGCGGCCAAGGTCCGTACCATGTCCGTGGGCGCGGGCACAGAGCCAGGAGTGATGGTTGGTCCACTGATCGATCCACCGGCCCTGGCCAAGGTCAAAGAGCACATCGCCGACGCCCTGGCTCAAGGCGCGCGGCTATTGGCAGGAGGAGGCGTCCATGCCCGCGGCGGTCTCTTTTTTGAACCGACCGTCCTGACCGATGTCACCCAGCAGATGCAGGTGGCGCGCGAAGAAACCTTCGGCCCGGTTGCGCCGCTCTTTCGTTTTCATACCGACCAGGAGGCGATCGACATGGCCAACGCGAGTGAATTTGGCCTGGCCGCCTATTTCTATGCCCGCGATATCGGTCGGGTGCTCCGGGTGGCGACAGCCATTGAGGCCGGTATGGTCTGCGTCAACAGCGGGCTGCTTTCCACCGAAGTGGCGCCGTTCGGCGGGGTCAAACAATCGGGGCTTGGCCGCGAAGGCGCCAGGGAAGGACTGGAAGAATACATGGAAGTGAAATACATTGCCCTGGCGGGAATGTAGGATACTGCCGGCCTTGGAACATTCGGATACTTTGGCCGCAGCACCTATGAGCTAACTCAAGGAAAAATCGTTGGGTTGCGGTCTGGGCGCTCTGTTTGCGCCGGCAACGACAGCCAAGATGTTCAGATTGAATGAATTGCGACCAGGTGTAAATGGGAAAAGGCTCCGGCGCGCATCCAGGGACCAGAAGTCCACAGAACAGGGTTTCCTGGCAGGGAAAGAGCACACCCTGTTCGCAGGATTGCACCTGGTGATATTCTGAACAATACCCAATATAAGGCGCTGCCATTGACCCGAGGATTTTTCGGCATCGCTCTGGTTCGACACCCTCCCATCCAGCCCAATCAGTCTATCCTATGGAGATCATCTATGGCAAACCGGCAACAAGGGCATCAAAAGACCGGATGCGGCCAACGCTCGGCATCTCCTCCTTCTTCTCCGTCAGTCGGGATGGCCGAACAAAGTCCGCTGCTCGCCCTGGCTCGATCCCTTGGCGCGACCGATGCGGTCCTATTGCCGGCAGAGACCCTCGTCATCGAAGACCGGTATGCGGCCATGTGTGGAGCCCCGTATCGATGCCCCAGCTACGGTTTGGCCCCTGGATGCCCACCCCATGCACCATCACCGGCGGATTTTCGCGCCCGGCTCACTGGTTATCGTTTTGTTGTGGTGTTCAAAATTGATGCCCCGATCACAGAGTTGCTGGACGAAAACCGGCTGCACATCACCCGGGCCATCCATCGGATTGCCGCCGGTCTGGAGCGGGCCGCCCCCACCTTCGGCTTTGCCCAGGCATTCGGCATGGCCGCTGGCTCCTGCAGGGAACTGTTCTGCGCCAATGAAACGGCTTGCCCGGTGCTGGACGGTTCCCGGTCCTGCCGCCATCTGGATCTTGCCCGTCCTTCGATTTCAGCCGTAGGGATCGACTTCGCCGAGCTGGCCGCCCGGGCAGGGTGGCCGTTTGCCAAAATCGATACCGATGCGGCAAGCGGCGGCACGCCAACCATGGGGCTCATGGCCGGGATCGTGCTGCTTGCTTGAGATTATGCACCACAAGCTCATCTTTCCTTTTGACCAGAAAAGAAAATGATGCATACCGACGAATACGAAATTTCCATTGGCCGTGAGTTGAACCATCACCAGCAGGTGGTCAGGAAAATTCAGGCCAGTCTTGCGGAGCGGCAATTGCGGTACAAGATGGACTATGCGGAGGCGGCCAAGGCCGTGGCGGAAGGACGCCTTGCCATCGCCGCCAAGGAGCTGGCGACGTGGCATGAAGACGTCGAGGCGTTGCCCCAATGGGAACAACGCCTCGAAGAGTATCGCAAGGCTCTGGCCATGATGCGGATTTCAGCCTCGCGGTCTTAGGCAATATGCGCAGATCAGTGGCCTGTCGGGAAGAGCAGGCGGCTCAACCCGTAGAGGATGAACAGGGCAACGACGCCGATGCCGATGGACCACCGAATCAATGACAGTTCGGCAGGCAGCAGGGGTTCATATTCCATTTTTTTTATTTCGTCGGCAACCTGTGGTTGCTGTTGTTTTTGTTCCATGATGTTGCCTCCGTACTAAATAGTTGGCGGTTTGACGCCGTGGAAAAAGAGCCATGAGATGAGCAGACCGACCCAGATGATAAAGCCAAACAGGCTGAGACAATAGACCGCGGCCAGTTTACCCAAGCCTTCCTGCATCAGTTTCTTGAAATTGGACACCAGGCCGATGGTAAAGAAACAGAACAGGAAGAACAATCCCCTGAAGACTTCGCCCTGGTTGCTGGCCGATTTAGCCAACCCCAAGAAATTCCTAGGCTCCTTGACTTTCTCGTTGATCTCTTTCTGCTGGGCCTTGACCCCATCGAGATCTTTCCTCAGAGCGGCCAGCGCCGTGCCATCGGTGGTGGCCTGCATTTTCTTCTCGATCGAAATGGTTGCGGCCTTCAATTCGGCCAGCTCCTTATCGGCCGGCCCCATGATCTTGGCCGTCGGCCAGCACATGACCACCAGGATGACAAAGGTGAGCACGTAGCCGATGACGAACTTGGGGAAACGGTGCCAGATTTCGCCGGCATTCACCTTCTGGCCCGGTTTGACGTCGATCTTGGCCACCCAGATGTAGGCCAAAAGAAAGGCCCAGGCACCGATGAAGATATCGATGAACATCTTGACCGTGGTGGCGGTCATGGTGATCCAGCCCTCGGCATAGTGAATGCCGGCGGCATCCAGGGCTTGAGCCCGGATCAAGGCATCGGTGATTGCTCCACTGGCAATGGCACCTCCGTCTGACTTCACTGCCAAGCCCATCCAGGCGCCCGCGACCAGCGGCTCGGTCCACAGGAAAAATTTGGCCAAAAGCGGCAGAATCACCATCTCAATGGCCACGAAAATGACGACCAGCGAGGAGACCATGATCGGCACGATAGGCCGGGCGCGGATGGCGCCACCGGTGGCAATGGAAGCGGACACGCCGCAGATCGAAATACCGGAAGCCAGCGGAGCCGCCCATTCCCGGCTGAATTTGAAATATTTACGCGCGATGTAATAGACCACGGCCCAGTAAATGAGATAGGCCTCGACAATGGCACAGAAGCCCCGGAACATGATGTTCGAGGCCAGTCCGAAGGACTCGGCGGCCTTGATCCCTAGGCCGGCACCCAGGATGACGATGCCGGTTTTGATGTACAATTCCGGCCGGGCCGCCTCTTTCATCAAATTGGCGAGCCCCGGAAAAAGGTTGCCGATAATCAGGCCGAGGATCAGGGCAAGAATAAAACCGACTTCGCCGCTCATGCCCAAAGACCAGGGAATACCGAACTTGGCTGCCTGCTCTCTCGAAGCGGCAATGTATCCCCAACTGCCCATGAGCCAGCAGAGGTAGCTGAGCCAGAAGACCAAGGTGAAGCCGAACATGAATTTCGGCACGTTGGCTCTCAGACCGATCGCTCCCAAGGTCATGATCACCAAGGCGAACAGATAGGTCAGCACCACCGACACGACGGGCGACATGCCCGCCTTCGTGTACTGCTGTCCGACCTGCAAGGTGGAGAGATTGCCTTCAACGGTGACCGTCGATTCTTTGCCCTCCTTGTTTTTCAGGGTCAACTTCTGGCCTTCGATCTTGGTGATCTCCCCTGCCACCCCATTGTACTTGGCAGATATGGTGCTGACCGCCTTGTTCAGATCGACCCAGATATCTGTTTTAGCCCCCCAGCCCAGGATATCCACTCCCTTGAACGTACCCAGGCTGAGGCCGAAAATGACGAGACCCAGAATCAGCGCCAGCCAATCTTCGCTGATCCAGCCTCCTCCCCCTTCCAGCTTGCCACGTGTGCTTGCTTGCGACATAGAGCCCCCCTTGTTGTTAATGGCAATTTCGTGAAACCGATTATGGCCTCACCGCTTCCCCCTTGTATGCTCCCTGGTGCCGGCAAATCCGCGGCACACGGAAAAATATATGTGATTGGCTCCTGCCCCTGCAGACGGCCGCCTGCCCCAGCCATGTCAGGAATTTTTTTTATCGCCGGACCATCAATGCGCATGCGGAAGCCGCTGCGCCAACAGCCGGCGCAGGTAGGTCAGCCACCTGAGAAAACCATCACCGGTGGTGGCGGAAAGGGTGATGATCTCGAGTTCCGGTTTGAGCAAATGCACCTGGCTGGTAGCCTCTTCCACAGAAAAATCGAAATGGGGCAGCAGGTCGGATTTCGTGATGAGCACCAGATCGGCGCTCTTGAACGTGGCTGGGTATTTGGCCGGCTTATCCGAGCCTTCCGGACTGGACAGCAGCACCACCCGTTGATGTTCGCCGAGGTCGAAGGTTGCCGGGCACACCAAGTTGCCGACGTTTTCGATGAAGATCAGATCAAGCCGCCTTCCTTTGGCCAGATGTTCGAGCACATGCAGACCGCCATGCACCATGGGGGCGTCAAGATGGCACGCCCCTCCGGTGGTCAACTGGACAGCTGGAACGCCTTTGGCACGGATGCGGTCGGCATCGCGCTCAGTTTCGATATCGCCCTCGATCACCCCGATACCGCAGCTCTCCTTCAATTCGTCGATGGTCCGTTCCAGCAGCGTGGTCTTGCCCGAGCCCGGGCTGGAAATCAGATTGATGGCCACCGCCCCCATGTGTTCGATATAGTGGCGGTTCGCCTCCGCCTGTTTCTGGTTGGCTTCCAAAAGGCTCCGGTTGACCTCGACCACCTTGGGGTCATGATGGTGGTGCTCGTGCAGTTGACAGCCACAGATATCACACATGCCGCTACTCCATTTCAAGTTGATTGAGGATCAGTTCGGTGCCGCCATTCGGAGAAAGCCGGTTCGAACCGCACCATGGGCATTTTTTCGTCTCCAGGCTGCAACTGGCCAACTCCAGGCGATCGTTCTGGCGAGTGAGAGGGATGCTGACGGTTTTGTCGCAATCGAAACAGATATATTGCGGATCAGGGGCCAAAAGTTCAAGGAGCGCGTCCTGCACCGGCTCTTGCTCTCGTTTGAGGATGTTGAAGCCAAATTCGAACGAATCGCGCACCACCCCGGAAAACGGCCCCAAGGTCACCACCACCCGGTTGACCTTCCGGGCCTGGTGTTCAGCGGCAAGGGCCAGTATCTGCTCGATCAGATTGTGGGCCAGAGATAATTCATGCATACTTTTTCCCTTCGCAATAAAACGCTCTCAGCAAATACGCGGCAACGGCTGGCCGGTGAGTGGTTCGAGCAGCCGGCAACCGCCGATCCGGGTGGTGAGGCTGACCCGCCCCTCAGCCCGTCGTCCTTCGCTCACCCAGCCGATCAGGGCGGCATCTCTCCCTTCAGGCAGGTGGCGCATGGTCTGCAGGATCTCCTCGGCTTCATCCCGGTCGCATACCACGATGCATTTGCCCTCATTGGCCAGATACAGCGGATCAAGCCCAATGAGTTCGCAGGCGCTGTTGACCGCCGGCCGGATTGGCAACCGATCCTCCTCGATGACGATATCGACCCGGGAGGAGGTGGCGATTTCGCACAGGGAGGTCGCCAATCCGCCACGGGTCGGGTCGCGCAGCACATGAACCGCGCCGGCATCGTTTTCGAGCACAGCCCCTACCAGACGATGCAGGGGTTGGGTATCGCTGGCGATGTTGCCGCCGATATCGATTCCTGCCTGGCAGCTCATGATGGTGATGCCGTGGTCGGCCAGGGTGCCGGAGAGAATGACCGCATCGCCCGGTTGGGCATTTTTGCCGGAGATGTTGTAGCGGTGCGAGGCCAGGCCGATGCCGCTGGTGTTGATGAACAGCCGGTCGACCTTACCCTTGGGCACCACCTTGGTATCGCCGGTGACGACCGCCACCCCGGCTGCCTCGGAAGCAGCGGCCACGGAGGCGATCACCTCTTCCAGACTGCGCAGGGAAAATCCCTCTTCGATGATCAGTGCCAGGCTGAGGGCCAATGGCCGGGCACCGCGCATGGCCAGATCGTTGATGGTTCCATGCACCGCCAGGCAGCCGATGTCACCGCCGGGAAAAAACAGCGGATCGACCACATAACTATCAGTGGACAGGGCAATGCGGCCAGCGTATTCGCCCAGCACGGCACAATCTTCCAAATCGCGCAACTGCGGGCTGGTGAGATACTTGAAAAAGAGGTCACCGATCAATTTTTGGCTGGCCAAGCCGCCGCTGCCGTGGTCAAGGCTGATGAATATATCCATGCAATCGTCAAAAAGTCAGGTTGTTGAGCATAATGGCTAGCACACAATCCGCATGCAATGCTTTTTGGGCGTCGTCTCGGCCACAGAGCATTACCCGCAGCCAAAAAAGGGGCAGCAACAGAATGCCCTGTACCGAACTGCACAGAAATCAGTCAGATGCTGCATGCCGCTCTTTGCCTCCTCCACTGTAGCGGAAATAGGCCGCGCAGGTCCCTTCATTGGAGACCATACAGGGGCCGATTGGTTGCAGAGGCGTACAGGCCTTGCCGTACAGCGGACAATCCGGCGGCAGCATCCGGCCCTTGAGGATCTCCCCGCAGCGGCACCCTCTGGGTTCCTGTGCGGGTTGCACTTTGAGCCTCAGCCGGGAGGAACCGTTGAAACGGCGATACCGCTCCCGCAGCCGCAGACCGCTGTCCGCAATTGTACCCAGACCGCGCCACTCGCTGTCCGCCGGTTCAAAGACCTGATCGATCAGATTCCGGGCCCTGGCGTTGCCTTCGGCGCTCACTACCCTGGTATAGCAGTTCTCCACGCCGGGCTCGCCCGCGTTGATCTGCCGGATCAGACTGAGTAAACCGGCCAGGATATCGGCCGGCTCGAATCCAGCCACGGCACAGGCAAGACCATGACGTTCGGCCAGCGGCCGGTAGGCATTGCTGCCGATAATGGCGCTGACATGCCCTGGGCAGAGCAGGCCGTCGACCTTGAGTTCCGGATCGCTCATCAGGGCGCTCAACGCCTGGGGCATGGTCTTGTTGGCCTCGATAACCACAAAGTTGTCGATGCCCATCCGGTCGGCCGCAAGGATAGTGGCGGCGATGGTCGGGACTGTGGTCTCGAAGCCGATGGCCGGAAAAACCACTGTCCGCGCGGGTTCACGCTGCGCCAGATCCAGCGCATCCATGGGCGAATAGACGATCTCCACCCGGGCGCCCTGGGCTCGCGCGCCGGCCAGCGACCGGGTGCAGCCCGGCACCCGGATCAGATCGCCGAAGGTGGCGACAGTCACCTGCTCCAGATCGGCGGCGGCGAGCATGGTGTTGATATGGCTGGCCGGGGTGACGCACACCGGGCAGCCCGGCCCTGACAGGAGACTGATGCCTTCGGGCAGCAGCGAACGGATGCCATGGCGAAAAATCGACATGGTGTGGGTGCCGCAAACCTCCATGATCCGGACCGGATGTTCCAAAGAACGGGCGATCTCCGCCACCAGCGGCGCAGTGACCTCCCTGCTGCGGAATTCATCGGCAAGATTCACTGCAACGCTCCAGACGTATTGTTGTCCTCGTCCAGCATCTCAACCATCCGTCGCATCAGATCGAGGTTGTATTCGGCCTCTTCCGCCGTCAAGGTGCGGATGGCAAAGCCGGCGTGAATGATCACGTACTCGCCCACCATCGGTATGCGGTCGACCATCTCCAGCCGGATGGCCTTGCGGATTCCATCGCTTTCCACCAGGGCTACCTGAGGGTCGAGCACGTCATCGCTGCCGCCGTCAATGGCGACCACCTGCATGGGAATGGCTAAACACATGGAAAACCTCCGATATAGGCCTGACCCAAGGCGATGCCGCCGTCATTCATCGGCACCATTTCGCCGCCATGCACCGTAAATCCAGACTGGCGCAGCCGGATGGCCAGGGTTTCATAGAGTAATCGATTCTGCATACAACCGCCGGCCAGCACCACCGTCCCCAATCCGGCCCGCTGGCGCACATGCGCAAGGAGCGTTTCCAAGGAGGCGACCAGCCAGAGATGAAAGCGGCGGGCCATCACCGGGACCGCAACGCCTGCCAGGAGATCGCGGCTGAGCAACCCGGCCAGATGCGCGCTGGCGATCACTGTCACGCCGTTTTCCTCATCCAGCACGACCGGATAGGCCGGTGCGGCATCACGGTCCGTGACCAAGGTTGCCTGGCGTTCAAGGAGCATGGCGGCCTGGCCTTCGTAGCCGCTTTCCAGGCACAGGCCCAGCAAGGCCGAAACCGCGTCGAACAGACGGCCGCAACTCGAGGTCAGCGGACAGTTCACGCCTTTGACCAACATCTGACCAATCATCTCCCGCGCAGTACGGGCAACGCTCATCAGACTGGCCGGCAGTGCCGGTTCGGCAAGGCCGTCTGCCCCCAAGCCACTATACAGCAAGGCCATGGCCATGCGCCATGGTTGTTCTGCGGCCCGATCACCTCCGGGCAGAGGCAAATGGGCCAATCTGGCCAAACGGACAAAGCCGCCGCGATCTGCCTGATAGATTTCACCGCCAAAGACCGTGCCGTCGCCGCCGTAACCCGCGCCGTCGAGAACAAGACCCGCCACCGGCCCTTGCAGGCCATGTTCGGCCATGACCGCGCCGATATGGGCATGATGATGCTGCACCTCGTGGCAAACCATACCCCGGTCATGGGCATAACGGGAACTGAGGTAGTCGGGATGGCGGTCACAGGCGGCTTGTTCCGGCGTCACTTCGAGCACGGCCTGGAGATGGTCGATGCTCTCCCGGAAAAAGTCAAATTGATCGGCTCCGGTCAATTCGCCGATATGCTGGCTCAGATAGGCCTCGTTGCCGCGAACGATGCAGAAGGTGTTTTTCATTTCCCCGCCGCAGGCGAGGATGTCGGCGGTCGGCCAACTGAGCGGCACAGGAACCGGTGAATACCCGCGCGCCCGCCGCAGCAGCCGGATTCGGCCATCCATGATCCGGGCCACCGAATCGTCCACCCGGGTAACGATGTCCCGGTCGTGGAGCAGGAAAAAATCGGCCAGACCGCGCAACCGGCGGAGCGCCTCCTCGTTGCCGGTGCAGATCGGCTCGTCTCTGCGGTTGCCGCTGGTCATCACCAACACCTGTGGCGATGCCGGTTGGCTGAGGAGCAGGAGGTGGAGCGGCGTGTAGGACAGCATCACCCCGATGCAGTCCAGACCGGGAGTGATCGCCTCGGCCAGACCGGCATGTTCCCTTCGGGACACCAGGACGATCGGATGTTCCGGTGCGGCCAGCAACGCCGCCTCCTGGTCGGTCACCCGGCAGTATTGATGGGCAGCCGCCAGATCACGGACCATGATTGCCAAGGGTTTGGCCGGTCGCATCTTGCGCTGGCGCAACGTTGCCACCGCTGGCTCCGAACTGCCGTCCACGGCCAGGTGAAATCCACCCAACCCCTTGATCGCCACGACCTTGCCGGCGGCCAGGGCCTGGGCCGCTTGGGTGAGACAGTCACCCGGCAACAACCGCCCTTCGCTATCGTGCCAACTCAACTGCGGGCCGCAGACCGGGCAGGCATTGGGTTGGGCGTGAAAACGGCGATCGAGCGGGTCATGGTATTCACGGCGGCAATCCTCGCACATGGAAAAACGATGCATCGAGGTATTGGGCCGGTCATAGGGAATCCGTTCGACAATGGTGAACCGTGGACCGCAGTTGGTGCAATTGGTGAACGGATAACGGAAGCGGCGGTTTGCCGGGTCGAGAATTTCGCGCCGGCAGTCGGCGCACAGGGCGATATCCGGAGCGATCTGGGTGGATGGGCGGGAACCGCACCGGCTTGGCAGGATACGAAAGGTTGTTTCTTCAGGCAGGCTCTCGACACAATGCGTCTCGATGCGGCCGATCCGCGCCATGGGCGGGGCATCGGTGCGCAACGCCACCACAAAATGATCAAGCGCTCCGGCCGGGCCGCCAATATGGATGATGACGCCGTCGCTGTTATTGGCCACCGTGCCCGTCAATCCGTGCCGCATGGCAAGCCGGTAGACAAAAGGCCGAAATCCGACCCCTTGCACGATCCCATGCACGGAAATATGCAGCGCCCGGACCGAATGCGAGGTGGAATGCGAGGTCACAGTCATGGCATCTTGATGCACGAGAAAAATATAAAACCCGCCAACGTAAATATCCTTGCCCGGCTTCATCTTAGCAAGGAACAGGGCGTTGCACCACTATTATTTCAGCGGGCATCCATCCTGCCTAATTCGCACAAAACGAGGTCGCGGAACAACCAAGTCCACCGCGTCAGGATTCGGCCTCAGCCTGCCGCCGAATCTCCCGGTACCGCTTCGAATAGACCACCTTCTGTTTTTCCAGCTCTTCGATCTCTTCGCGGCTGAGGTGAATCAGGCCGCACACTGGACAACTGAGGTCCATATCGTCATGGGCGGCCCGTTGCTTCAGTTCGTCGACAGTCATGTGGCCGACGAAACCGCAGGCGCAGCTTGGCGCCTCAACCCTGACCAGCCTTCTGTTGTTGCGTTCTTGTTTTTCGTACACAGCGCAGCTCTCAACGAAAGGGATTCCACGAATCACCGGTGCAAGGTGCGAAGCACCATGCCGCGATGATCAACGAGGGTGACAACAAGTGGCAGCCCGCCATCCAGGCGGTGCGTGGCGCAGGAAATTCAGGGGTCGTAGGCGCGCACCGCCATTTCGATCCGGTTGAGGAACATCGCGTCGGCCGTGGCTTTGACAGCCAAATTGGCCGCAGCCCGGCGGACATTCATGTTCATTGGTGCGATATTGTGGGTAGTGCCCACGATCAGGTTGGCGCGGACAATGCAGCCGTTGTCGTCGGTCGTGTAATCGTGGATCAGGGTGCCGCGTGGCGCTTCGACATGACCAATTCCACGCCCTGCCCGCGGTTCGGCCGGAGTACGGATGAGCGGCCCGGTGATCCGTTCATCCGCCAGCAATTCCAGTACGCGCTCACAGGCGTAGACCAATTCGATCAACCGGGCCCAATGAGCCAACAGGGTGCCCTGAGCCGGACGTCCGAACCGGGCGCGAAAGGCTTCCAGCTCAGCCTGAGCCAGCGGGGTGGCTATCCGGTCGCAGACATTGAGCCGGGCCAGGGTATTCACGCGGTAGATTCCCCTGGGCGCATCGGGGTCCAGAGAAAATCCTTCGTTCCAGGCGCTGGCATAGACCATTTTGGCCGTGGACCATGGTTCAACCCACTCAGATAGGTGGCTGGCATAGTCCGGCGCCGCGAAGGCGGTCACGCTGGAGTCGGCCCGCATCAGGCGCAGCAACCCTTCATAGAACCGCAGGTTCCCCTGCCCGTCGACCGTGCCGAGAAACCCGGTGGTGATCGGGTTCAGCGCCGACTCTTCATCGGCAAACCGGCAAAAAACTTTCTCCTTGGCATACCGCAAGGCCCGACAGGCGAAATCAAGCAATATCCGGCCGTCTGCCAGCAGACCCTGCCGCTCCTCCCCGGTCATCGGTTTGGCGAAGCCGCCCACCACCGCGGCCACCGGATGGACAGCCTTGCCGGCGATCCGTTCGAGCATCATGAGGCTAAGCTGGCGCATCCGTACCACTTCGGCGGCCAGTCCGGGCTCGCGGCGGACCAGTCCCATGATGTTGCGCACCGAGAAGTCGCTGTCTGGCTCAAAAATGAAATCCGGAGAGGCAAGAAAGAAAAAATGAAGAATTTTATCGTGAATATGAGCCAATACATGACACAGTTCACGTAAAAGATTGCCAGCGGGCGGTGGCGTGACGGCAAAACAGCCATCGATGGCCTTGGCTGCGGCCAGATGGTGCATCCAAGGACAAACGCCGCAGATCCGGCTGACAATCCGGGGGATCTCCTCGGCTGGCCTGCCGACGACGAACTGTTCGAAACCGCGCAAGGCGTCGATATGCAGCCGAGCGTCGGATACCTGGCCGGAATCGTCAAGATGGATGTCTATCCGGGCGTGCCCTTCGATGCGGGTCACCGGATGAATACTGATCACCTGGGTCATGCGGCTCTTCCTCTGGGGGTGGATCGTTCCCATGGCTTGCCAGGGCGTAAGGTGACCTTTTCCTGAACAACCATGTTATCCTCGTATGCGTGGCTTGAGCAGACCGTGGGCCCCGCTGAACCGCAGCAGGGACTGGCGGTCGACAATAGTCCGATAGTCGATGCCCTTGCTGGCCAGGGCATTGAGTATATCGAGCAACTGGTTGCTCTGGCGCCGCACCGGTCCATAACAGCCCCGGCAAGGGACACGGGCCCGGATGCACTGCGGCGTTTCCCTGCCGCCGCATCCGCTGGCGGTCACCGGGCCCATGCACAGCAGTCCCTGTTCGAGCAGACAACGCGTTGCGCTGACCGGTTCTGCGGGATCGTAGTCGGCATTGTTCAAAAACCGCCGCACGGTCGGCTGGCTCGTGCCGGTACGGACCATGGGGCAATGTTCGCACACGCTCTTTTCGGTGCAATGCGGCTGTTGTCCGCTCACCAGAGAACCCACCGCCTCAATGATCGTTTCCGGATGGGGGGGACAGCCGGGCAGAAACAGATCGACCTCCACCTGTTCATCGATGCTGTAGACTCGATCCAACAGAGAAGAGTCATCGAATGTGGCTGAACTTTCATCTCCATCTTGATGAAAAATCGTATGAAATGCCTGTTTAGCTGTCCATTGATTCCGCAGGGCGGGAATGCCGCCATGGGTGGCGCAGGTGCCAAAGGCCACCAGGGTTTGGCACTGGGCACGCATGGTCCGCAGTATTTCCAGATGCTTCTTGGTGGCCACCCCGCCCGATACCAGGCCGATCTCGGCCTGGGGCAGGTCAAGCCTCTCCTTTGCCCCACCCGCGTATTTGTGGTCCATGATCAGCGGGAAATGGACGATGGCCACCTGCTCCAACAGGCCAAGAAACAGGTCGCCGCTGTTGATCAGCGCGACCTCGCAACCGGAACAGGCGTGCAGCGATTCGCAACTCAGCCGGGGCCGCGGCGGCGTATCATTCATCGATCAACCTCTCCGCATCGGCAGCATTCGGAGTTTTCGCGGCACACAGGCGCTCGTCCATTTCCCGGAAGGCCTTGACCAATCGTTCCGGTTCGGATGACGACACCCAGACGAGCTGAAACCGTTCAGCGGCAATCCCCAGGTCTTCAAGGGTATCGGCGATGATTTCGGCCCGGGCCAAGGCCATCTCGTTCCCTTTGATGTAATGGCACTCGCCGAGGTGGCAGCCGACGATGATCACCCCGTCTGTACCTTTGTTCAGGGCATGAAACACCATTTCCGGATGCACCATGCCCGAACACATGACCCGGATGATCCTGACTGAGCCGGGATATTGCAGGCGGGTGATCCCGGCCAGGTCGGCGGCGGCATAGGAGCACCAATTGCAGCAGAAGGCGACGATGATCGGCTCCCGGTTCATGCCACGCTCTCCGGCGGCGCGGAATCTTCCAACGCCGCGTCGATCTGGGCCTCGATCTGGGCCGTGGTGAACCCGGCCACGTCGATCCCCTGTTTGGGACAGGTGCCCTGGCAAATACCGCATCCTCTGCACAGCACATGATCCACGGTCACGGTCGTACGGACGGCGCCTTCCGCATCCTTGTACTCCGCCAGCTTAATTGCCTGGTAAGGGCAGACGTCGATACACAGCGCACAGTCGTCGCATCGTTCCGGATCGACCAGGGCGATGTTGGGCTCCAGGGTGATTTCCTTGCGCGACAGAAGCCGGCCCGCCTTGGCGGCCGCGGCCAGGGCTTGGGAAATCGACTCCTCCAGCGGCTTGGGATAATGGGCCAGCCCGGCGACAAACACGCCATCGACATGGAACTCCACCGGTCGCAGCTTGGCATGGGCCTCCTGAAAAAAACCGTCCCGGTTGAGCGGCAGCTTGAACATGCTGGCCAGGGCCACGGCTTCTGGATTGGCCAGAGTGGCGGCGGCGAGGATCACCATGTCAGCCCGGATCTCCAGGGGCCGGTGGAGCACATGATCCCACACCTCCACCAAGACGTTGTTGTCCGATCTTTTGATCCGGGGCGGGCCGTGTTGTTCGTAGTTGATGAACACGATCCCCATTTCCCTGGCCTGGTTGTAGATCCGTTCCCGCTGGCCGTAGGTGCGGATCTCCCGGTAGAGAATGTAAATCTGACGGTCCGGCGCCTCCTTTTTCAACTTGATGGCGCTTTGGATTGAATGGGTGCAGCAGGATTTCGAACAGTAGGGCCGCTGCTGATTGCGCGAACCGACGCACTGGATGAAAACAAAGGCTTTGCCGTTGACCACCCTGGTCTCGTTGTGCATGTGCAGCTTATCGAACTCGATCGAGGCCACCACCTTGGGAATCTTGCCGTACTCGAACTCCTCGGGGATATAGCGTTTGGCGCCGGTGGTAATGATGACGGCGCCATGGTCGATGGTTCGTTTACGATTCGTCCCGATGCGGATCAGGCTGGTGAAATTGCCCACATGCCCGCTGACCGCGGCGACCGTGCTGGCGTAGCTCACTTCGATCCGGGGATGCTGCTGGACCGCCTCCTTCAGATCCTTGAGAAAGCGGGGCACATGCTCGCCACCCCAGGTTTGGTACAGATGCAGGGCATTGCCGCCGAGTTGGTTGGTTTTTTCGATCAGATGGATACGATACCCCTGTTTGGCCAGATTGAATGCCGACGTCATCCCTGCCACGCCACCGCCGATGATCAGCACCGAAGGGGTAATGGAGATGCGCAGCGGTTTGCGGGCCGCTTGTCCGCTCACCTTGGCCACTGCCATGCGGATCAGATCCTTGGCCTTGGCCGTGGCTGCTTCCGGTTCCTGGCTGTGTACCCAGGCATCCTGGTTGCGGATATTGGCCATTTCAATCAGGTATTCGTTGATTCCGGCCGATTTGAGCGTTTTACGAAACAGGGGTTCGTGGGTTCGCGGCGTGCAGGCGGCAACCACGATCCGATTCAGCCTCTTTTCTCTGATCTGCTGCACCATCAGATCCTGCGTATCCTGGGAACAGGTGAAGAGGTTGCGGGCCACATGCGCCACCTGCGGCAGGGTCGCGGCATAGGCAGCCACCTCTGCAACATCGACCACACCGGCGATATTGGTGCCGCAATGGCAGACAAACACGCCGATGCGCGGTTCCTGCCGGCTGACATCCTGCTCCGGAGGAGGCGGCAGGCTCCGAGTCAGGGTATGGCGAACCGGATTGAGCAGCGCGGCGACGCTGGCCGCCGCCGCCGAACCGCCGATCACTGCCTGAGGAATGTCGCGTGGTCCGTTGAAGGCGCCACAAGTGAAAATACCCTTGAGGGAGGTGTGAACCGGCATGAAGGCTGAAATCGAAGCGAAACGGTCCGGCGTCATGTGAATGCCGATCTTCTCAGCCAGCCGGACCATGGCATCCGGGGTTTCCAACCCCACCGACAGCACGACCAGATCAACGGTTTCCTCCACCTGCTTGCCGTGGGTGTTGATGAAGTGCAGGCGCAAATCGCCTTTTTGCCCCTTGGGTTCGACCCCATGGATACGGGAACGGACGAAACGGATGCCATACTCGTTGCGAGCCTGTTCGAAATAACGCTCGAACTCCTTGCCCGGGGTGCGCATGTCCATGTAATAGATGGTCACTTCCACCTCCGGACAGGCTTCCTTGGCGGTCATGGCTTCCTTGATCGCATACATGCAACAGACCGTCGAGCAGTATTCGTTGTTGCAACGGTTTTTGTCGCGGCTGCCTATGCACTGGAGGAAGGCGATCCGCTGCACCGGCTTGTGATCCGAGGGACGGGCAAGGACGCCGCCAGTGGGGCCGCCCGGCGACAGAAAACGCTCGAACTGCAGCGAGGTGACTACATTGGGATAGAGACCGTAGCCCCAGGCCTTGGTCTTGCCAGGATCAAAGGGCTGGAATCCGAGCGCCATGACCACCGCCCCTATCCGGAGATCCCGCTCCTGGCCACGGTCGGCAAAATTGACAGCGCCGGACGGGCAGATCTCGGCGCAGATGCCGCATGTCCCCGGTTGCTTCAGGCGAATGCAGGCTTGAGGATCGATCTGGTATTTGAGCGGGACCGCCTGGGGATATTTGATGTAAATGGCCTTGCGCTTGGCCATGAAGATGTTGAACGAATCGTCGACGCTCTTGGGGCAGTGACTGCTGCATTGGCCGCAGGCAATACATCTGGCCGGATCGACATACCGGGGATGTTCCAGCACCCGCGCGGTAAACGCCCCTGCCCTGCCATTGATGTCGATCACCGTCGTCAGGGTCATGATGCAGATGTTGGGATGGCGGCCGCACTCGACCAGCTTGGGCGAGATGATGCACATCGCGCAATCGTTGGTGGGGAACACTTTGTTGTACTGGGGCATGGCCCCGCCGATGGCCCCGGTCTTCTCCACCAGATACACGAAGTAGCCGGAATCGGCGAGATCGAGCGCGGCCTGCATCCCGGAGATGCCTCCCCCCACCACCAAAACCGCCCCGATCATGTTGTGCTCAGTCATGGCGCACCTCCATCGCATCCGGCGAGTTCATGACCAGGGCATTGGCCACCAATTCCCAGAGGAATTGCACCTCGACATTGAGATTGAACTCGCGGTTGAGCGCATAGCGGATCTGATCCCGACAGTTGAGGCAGGAGGTCACCACCAGCTTGGCGTTAGAGACGCTGATCTGGCGGGCCTTGACCCGGCCGTGATAGATCCGTTCAGCTCCGAAGGGGTCGGCCCAGGCACCGCCGCCAGCGCCGCAGCAGTAATTTTCTTCCCGGTCCGGAACGAGATCGACGTACCGTTTGCAGCAGGCTTTGGTCAAGGTGCGGGCTTCCTCGAAATAGCCGTGTCCAAACGCCTCAAGCGAGTGGCGGCCGTAGTTGCAGGAATCGTGAAAGGTGGTCAATTTGGTATGGACAGAGGGGTCGAGCTGGATTCTGCCCTCATTGAGATACTCGAGCAGCAGGTCGAATACCGTGTATATCCTGAACTGTTGCAACGATTCGGGAAACCAGCGCTCCAGGGCGTAGCGGGTGGCGTAGTAGGCATGACCACACTCAGGCAGGAGCAAGGCGGTGCAGTTGAGCCGTTCGACATTGTCGATGATCCGTTTGACGATGGTGCGCATTGCCCCATAATCGCCGGCATACAGCCCCCAGTTGATGCCTTCCCAAAACTCGGAGGAAATCGTCCAGGATTCGGCGGCGGCGTAAAAAATCTTCCACCACCAGGTCATGGCCTCTGGTTCGGCAAAGGGAAGTTTCGAATTGACCGTCACCAGGAGACGGGCCCCGCGGATATCGATGGGGGTGACGAAACCGGGGCAGGATGTCCGGGCCAGTTCTTCGCCCATCTCCCTGGCCAAAGCAAGGAAATCGTCCTTGGGGATGCCGAGGTTGTTCCCTTTTTCCAGGCAGGTGACCACCCCTTTCCTGATGGCGGCCGGCACCTTGTCCCGTTCGCACAGCGCCCGAATCCGCCGCAGCAGTTGCACGATCTCCACGTTCATCGGGCAAACCACCTCGCATTTGCCGCACAGGGTGCATTTCCATGGCCAACTGCTGGCCACCAGCTCGTCTTCCAGGCCCAGAAAAGCCATCCGCACGATTTTGCGCGGATCGAGCTCGTCAACCCCGGAGATCGGACAGGCGCCGGCGCAGGAACCGCAAGTCAAACAGAGGTTTATCAGGTCCAGCGGCGTGTCCAGGGAATTGGCTTTCACGTCCAGGCGAACCGGGCTCGAACTCGCCGCAGCCGGCAAGCGCGGCGCTGCCGCTGATTCGCCAGGGGTCGCCGGATCAGGTATAAAACGAGGCTCCCGGCCGTACTTGTTGCACAGCCGCTGGTAATCCTCCCATTGAATCAGGTAGCGGCGGCCCGGGCCTTCCTGAGCTGGGAGAATGCCGGTGTTGATCCAGTTGCGGATCGTGTTGCGATGCACTCCAAATTCTTCCGCCAGATCGTTGACCTTGACTTCATAGATCACGGCGCTGTTCCCTCCAAGGCGGCAAAAGGAGCGATGATCTCGGTGATCCGGACGCATGCCTCGTCGACAGCAATCCGCACCGGCAGCGACAGCTCCTGGGTGCACAGTGCGCCGGGAGGATCGATGCCGGCCAGCAAAAGCACGATTTCAATGTCGGTTGCCTGTGCCAATTCCCGCAGGAGATTGACCGTGGGAAACTGATGCAGGGAAAAGTCGTGGATCTTCCGTGGCGGCAGGTCGGCGGGGGTGCACACTCTCACCTGCCCGACAGCAGCCCCCTGCCCCGGGTCGGCATCGACAACGATCAAAAGGTCGGGCCGCTGGGCAGGCGCGAGCAGATAATCAAGCAGATATTCCCTGATACCGGTGCCGGCGTCGATCAAACGGATCGTTTCCGGCAGGCTGGAACGCGCCAGTTGCTCGATGACCGCCGGACCGAAGCCGTCGTCACCGAGCAAGAGATTGCCGCAACCGAAAATCACCACCGGCGGCGACGTGACCCTGGTTTGCCTGTTGTGCGAGATGTGCATAATCTTGACATTATGCCATTGCATCCTGTTCCGCAAGGCTAAAAATGGGTCGCATCTTTTTCCGGTCGCGCGGCTGTTCGGTGCGGACATTGCGCTACAGCGTTCCGTCGGCCGGAGCATGGTGAGAAGAAGAAAAAGATGGTGGACCGGTTCTCCCCATACGGTCATCCATCACCAAACAACATCCCTTGCCTCGTCATTTCGACTAAAGGGGGAAATCTCCTTGGCTTGCGCGAGAACTCACGGAGATATTTATAGATTTCTCCTCGCTGCTCGTCGAAATGACAGAAAAAACTCTGGTCAGTGTTCGGTGCATAACGTACTCGTCAAGAAACAATCAGCTCCACCTCTGGGCGCGCTAAAACTCATAACGAAGACCGAGGTTGCCGCTCAGGGCATGACCGCCAGCACTGCTCAGGGACATGTTGTAATCGCCCATCGCAAAGAGCGTGAAGTGCGGGGCGATCTCGGCAGCAACGCCCACACCTATCTGATCCCAGGTCCCGCCAAGATTGGTCGTCAGGTTCGTGCCCGCAGCGCCGTCCAACGACGAAAACGATGTGCCCGGATCAGAACCAAATGCATGCCACACGTTGAATCGTGCCCAAACACTCCTTTTCCTGCCGTCCTTGCGCAGCCAGTCCTTGGTCAACCGCGCACCCAAACGGCCATACCACGCTGTTATGTCATCGAAATTCACATGGCCAAACTGGTCATTATCATCGTTGAGCGTAATCCACTGATAGATGATCTGCGCCTGTGGCTCCAGCGACCAGTTATTCCCCAAGGCAAACGGATGCCCGCCTTCCAGCGAGGCCGCAACACCCCAGCCATTGGGCTGAATCTTCCCGCTCTGCGCAAGACCCTCGGAACGCGCCTCGGCATCGGCATAGCGCGTCCCCTGCAGCACGACATCGATATACCACTCGGAAACGCCCTTGTGCGTCCAATAACCGCCAAACGAATACCCGTCCATATACACCCGGCCGGCCTTATTGCCGCTGTACACCTGTTCCACGTCCGCATAGCCCTGCATCATCCCCAGGTACCATCCCGCGATGTCCCGCGAGCTGTCTCCATGCTTGGCGCGCAGAAGATCAACGCCCACCTGGATGGCACCCATGCCGTAGTCATACGACGGACCGTCGGATCTGAGGCCGCTGGCCGTCTTGTCATAGCCCGCTGAACCGTTCTCGCCAAACACACGGCCCCAGCCCGCCATTTCTCTCCTGTTGCCCGTTGCATTTTGGCCGGGCTGCGTGCCCTCGTCCGCACCCCACTGATCGGGACGATCCTCGCTGACACGGTCATGATAGGTGCCGAGCATGAACAGCCCCATCCGGTTCGCCAAGGCCGGGGCCGCCATATAGACCGGGACTTCCGCGCGGTAGTCGGCACTGCGCAGATACCAGTCATCGGGTGTGTCGCCGGCAACACCGCCACGATACAGTTGGTATTCATAAGCGCCGGCAGCCACGCGGCTGCCCAACACAAACGTATCCGCAGCCGTGGTCGCGCCATTCTCCGTTTCCACCAGGCGGATGCCGTCACCAACCGTCAACCCGCCGAGGCCGCCCGCATTCCTGACCAATACGCTCGCCGTGCCCGTGGCCGTGCCGTGGTCCAAGACGAGCAGATCGGAATGTTGCGTCGAGCCATCGTTCAACATGGTATTGAAGATGACCTGGGAACCGGAATGGAATGTCACGGTGTTGGCGTTCAAGGTGAAGGTGCTGTAGCCCGGAGCGGCGGTGCTCCAAGCCTGACGCCCCGCAATGTTCAGCATGCCGCCGATGTTCATGGAGTCTGCCACAATGGTGCCCGCCGAGCCGCCCTGTACCGTAGTGCCCGCCAGAGCGGTGAAGCTCGATCCGGCCATGGGCGTGCCGTTGACGGGATCAGTCCCGATATAGGCGCCGTATACCGCGTTGTTGCCGACCTCGAAGGTGCCCGCCTTCACCGTGGTGCCGGCATACACAGCCGAGTTCAAATCGGGGAAATTGCCAGGGACGAAGTCTTTGCCGTCGAAGCTGACCATGCCTGCGCCGTCTTTGGTCACGGTGATGAGCCCATTGTCCGTGTTGTTGGCGATCGGATCGTAAAAGATGATGGCATTGCCGGCAGCCGCGTTCAAGGCCACAGTGGTGCTGGGATCAGCCGCGAGGTTGTCGATATAGACCGCGTTGGCCACGCCGCCCGCTGTGTTGCCGACAAAGACGATGTCGCCGCCAATGGCGTTCAGGTTGAGCGCCACAGGGTCCAGATAGATCGCGCCGCCAAGGCCGCCAGCCGTGTTGTTGGCGAAGGAAACCTCACCTCCCAGGGCGTTCACGCTCACCGTGCCGCCGGACCACAACGCACCGCCATCGCCGCCGGACGTGTTGTTCGAGATGGAAGATGATGCCCTGGTGGTGATCGTTACGTCACCGGGCGTATAGATCGCGCCGCCGTCTTGGCCGGCATTGTTGTCAGACAACGTGAGATGGTTGGCATTGATCGTGACCGCCCCGAGCATGCCATAAAGGGCTCCGCCGGTCGTACCGGCGCTGTTGCCGGACACCGTGACGGTGCTTGTACCGTCAACGTTGCCGATCGATACGTTTGCTCCGCCCGCCCCCCCGCCAATAGCGCCGGCGTACGTATCGGCGCTGTTGTTCGCCACCGTGATCTCGCTGCCGGTGAGCGTTACCGCACCGCTAGAGGCATAAATCGCGCCTGCATAGGAAGTACCGGCGCTGTTGCCAGTTATCGTGACTATGCTCCCGTCATTGCCGATCGATACGCCGGTACTCCCATAGATCGCGCCGGCCAAAGTTCCGGCGCTGTTGCCCGCGATAGTGATCCGGCTAGCGTCGATCGTCACCGAACCACTAGAAGCATAGATCGCGCCTGCGTACGTACCGGCGCTGTTGTTCGCGATAGTGATCTGACTGCCGTCGATCGTCACCGCGCCGATGCTATAGATTGCGCCTATTGAGGTCACAGCGCTGTTGCCGGACACCGTGACTGTGCTGTCGGCGTTGCCGATCAATACGCCGGTGGACCCATTGATCGCGCCGGTGTCGCCGTCCGCGCTGTTGCCGGTTATCGTGACTATGCTGTCGGCGTTACCGATCAATGTGCTGCCCTCTACGGTCCTGTTTCCTTGAATCGCGCCGGCGGCTGCACCGGAATTGTAAGCGTGGTTGTCGGTTATCGTGATTATGCCGGCATCAATCGTCAGATTGGCGTTCGCCTGAATCGCGCCGGCATTGCCGGTAGTGAAGATGTTGTTGCCGGTCAACAGGAGGGCGTCAGTGGTGATCGTTACCGCACCGAGCGTATAGATCGCGCCGCCGCTTCCCCCTGCCGGTGCGGAGTCGTTGGTGAAAGCGAGGGTGCCGATGCCATTGATGATGATGTCGCCGGTGGCGACGATGACGCTGCCACCGGAGCCGGATCTATTACCCCCAGTAAAAGCCACATTGGAGAGATTAAGCTCTCCGCCTGTGGACAAATTGATATAGGCAAAATGGTTGTTCCCGTCATTCATGGTTATGGTGCTGCCGTCCGCAGCGCCGTTGATGGTCAGTCCTGATGTCAGTCGTCAATAGTGGACACCAAAATGAATATCAGGCGGCCAGTTTTTGTTCATAGTATCTTCGTTCAAAGGAAGCGGGAGAGAGATAGCCGAGTTTTTTCTGTATTCGCTGCCT
>Ga0123357_10000549_pt1 | contig 36961 bp, 31 predicted proteins | sample TergutEmb28metaG_FD_89873 | JGI IMG/M metagenome (GOLD analysis project Ga0123357, IMG submission 89873) | Embiratermes neotenicus P4 segment gut microbial communities from Petit-Saut dam, French Guiana - Emb289 P4 | ecosystem: Host-associated > Arthropoda: Insects > Digestive system > Gut ... | reverse complement strand
ACTATCTCTCCTGAAGCAGAGGGCTGGATTTCACAAGATGCCCTTAAGCCTCCCAAAAAAGGCCCCACGCTTCCTGAAAAAGAAGTAAAGGTCACAGGCGATGGACTTACCGACGCACAGATTGCAGCGCTAAAGACAGCGCTCAGTACAACCCCTGTACCTACTGATGACATTACCGCTTTAGGGCTTAACAATGCCAAGCAGGTCTATCAGGCAGCACAGCTTGCACAGGATGCGCTTAACGCTGAGATTGCTAAAGGTAGTCCTGATCCAGCGCTTATCGAACAGCTTGCCCGTGAGGCTTCTTCTCTTGAGGCGCTTGGGGATCGTATGACTGATCAGTATCCGCCGGATGGGCAGCTTCCGACTGGTACGGTTGCTACGGTGGACGCTAATGGCTTTGCTAAGGCAGCGGATGCGGCTACGGGGGATACTCTGCTTAGTGCGCTGAACTTCCCGGATCCGGGGCTTTTGAGTGTGTTGCAGAATGGAATCGCGACAGCAATATATAATCCACAAGGTGCAACTAGTCCCTATACTATAGTTTCGGATATTTCCACAGCGAGCTATGCCAATTACGACCAACCTGCTATTGATCCAGGTACCGGCAAGCTCAGCCAATCTGAGCTTGAGGCTGTTACCTCGCTCTATTTAAATAATTTACGGGTTGTCGGTCTTAGCAACGTGACAAATTACTATCCCGCCACTAATATTACCTCCCTTGATGGCTTAGAGCTATTTCCTAATTTGGAAACTCTCCAAGCGATGTTTTATCAGATAGGCTCTTTTAATCCACAGAACAACTTAAGCTTGAAAGATCTTGATGTAAGTTGTGTTGATGATACCAGTATTGATTTAACGCATAATACAGAACTTGAGTATCTCTCTGTTATTGACAGTAAGATAACTAACTTTGATCTTTCACAAAACACCAAGCTGAAAGCAATTAATGTTGCCAATAGTAGCAATTTGAAATCAGTTAACTTTAGTGCAAATAAAGACGTAGTAGAAGTTAGAGTAAATCAGTGCCCCCAGTTGACGAGTATAAATGTTAATGGGCTTGATAAATTGGAATCTCTTATTATGTATAATTCCGGCATAACAAGCTTTGATGCAGTGGCTAGTGGATTAACCTCGGTCAAAGAAATAAGAGCTTATTGGACCGTAGCAGGCTCAGACTCTTTCGGTCCTTTGAGATCGCTTAACGTAGCAGGACTTACTAATCTGCAAACGCTGCAACTTTACAATCAAAGCCTGACTTCGCTGAACCTCACCGGTTGTACTGGGCTGACAACTATGAACGCTTTTGTCGATGACTCTACCTTCGGTAACTTAGGCAATGGGTCGCTAACTTCAATTACCGGTCTTACAGATTGCACAGCACTGACAGGACTGCAAGTGTATAACCAAAGCCTGAGCTCTCTTGATATAAGCGCACTAAACTTTACCTATAACAATTCTGCTGCTCGGTTCTATAACAACAACCTGACCTCACTGAAAGTTCCAACAGGTACTTTGGCCAATTGGCAAAATACCACCAATGCAGCCAATGCCTACTATCACCTTAGAGGTAACTTTGGTGGAGCTCCCAGCGTAAATGCGCCTGGTGCGCCTGGTGAAATATCAGGAGTTGATACCTCGAAGATTACCGAGTAACTTCGGCACTGGTAATGCCGGAATCACCCAGTAGTTGCTACTGAGTGTTTCACTCACGCTCGTGGCTCTGCTCGCAATCTCCCCCTTCGTGGGCAGGGCCACCCCGGTGACAAATACCCCAGGGGTATTTGTCACCAGGCGGGGGTCCCTCGCTACCCCGGAGCAGCTCGTGTTCGTTGTCTTGGCCGGGCTGTTCCAGAGTGGCGAGGGACCCTGCTTTATGCTTTCGAGCTATGAGGGCGCCGCGACGTGGGTGCTCGCTGACGCTCGCAAATTACTGGATTGCTGCGACGCGGCTTTGCCGCTCCTCGCAATGACGGAGGGAGAAACGGATTACCGCGTCGCTGCGCTTCTTGTGGCGGACGAGGGGGAAACGGATTGCTGCGTCGCGGCTTTGCCGCTCCTCGCAATGACAGGGAGGGGAATGATGGGGTGCGTTACCTTGCTTTCACTCGGTTTGGTGACAGATAGACTTGCTCTCTTTGTCGTTCTTTCTGCTGGGTTTTACTGACAATGAATATTTACAAATGTACTTCAATAGTGTTACATTGTTATATGAATTGAGGTGACGGTGATGCCAAAAACAACTACTATGACGATCAGGCTTGATCCGGAAGTAAAATCGCAGGTTGAAAGTCTCTATTCGGGCTATGGAATGACTCTTGCTGAGGCGGTGAATGTGTTTTTTCATCAATCGCTTAATGTGAGGGGACTACCTTTTGACTTGCGTCCAAATCCAGAAACCCTGAGCGCTTTGCGCGAAGTCGAAGACATGCGCAAACATCCTGAGAAGTATAAAGGTTATCACGACGTAGCGGGCATGATCGATGATATTCTTGCCGAAGAGGATTGATCCAAGGTGGCAGAAACTTACTATACGATCAAACCGTCATCAGTCTTTAAAAAGGACCTGAAGCGGATGGTCCGGCAGGGTCGTGATGTTGGTCTTTTGAAAGAGGTCCTTGATAAGCTTGCTGATAACATACCGCTGGAGGAGTCCTGTCGCGATCATGGATTAAGTGGCAAATATAAGGGCTGCCGAGAGTGCCACATACAGCCAGATTGGCTGCTCATCTACCAAACCGATAATGACATGCTGTACTTGTATCTTATGCGCACCGGCTCACACGCTGAGTTGTTTTGAACAAGCTCAATGCTATTCTGCGTGGATGCCACAGGGCTATGCTCGACGCATCGCCTGTTCGGGGTGGCAGGGAGAACAAGGTGCCCTATTGCCGGCCCGGGCAGGGCTTAACGCATATCGCGTTGCTGCTCCGGGCAAGGCGCGCCGGGTCGTCGCGCCCTACAGGGCGGATGCCAGCTAAAACGTTCACCGGCTGGCGCCAGTGACAAACGCCCCTGGGGTGTTTGGCACGAGTGCCGGAGGGGCGTGGTTCTCAAGAATTGAAGGCCGACAGGCGTTTAATTTTCTGGCTTTTAGTCTATGTAGTAGTTGTGTTGCTCGCGATACTTCTGGCGCTCGCTGTAGCTGGGCGCTTGGAGGTCGTTGATCTGGACGTGGGCGTGGTTGCCTGCCTCTCCCGTGTATTGCGCCAGCTGGTTTACCAGAAACGGCGTGAGGTCGCGCACCTGGGCGATGGGCGTGACGCCGCCAACGACTCGCTCGCCAACCTTGACCTGGACGTTTTCCTCATGGATCATGACCACCTCGTAGCGCGCAAGCGCGGTCGCCTCGAAACTCATGTGCACTTCGTAGTCCTTGCAGCCGTTCTCGTAGTTATACTCGCGCACGGCGGTGATGGCGCCCGTGATGGGGGCGTAGGTCACCGATCCCGCCGGCGCGCCCTCATCGATGGAGGTGCGCACCGGGATGCTCCCCGTGTCGGTGCGCCACATCTGGATGTAGCTGCCGATCAGGGGGACCGCGCCCGCGGGCTGCTGCGCTTTATCGCGTCCGGTGGTTCCGGCGGCCCGGACGGCGCCTGCGTCGGCGGGCGTCAGGGTGGTGTCAAGCACCATGGCGTAGGCGTTGCTTGCGGGGTGAAACCCGACCTCGGTCAGGTCACGCAAGCGCACGGAGAGGTGAAGCGGCGTCCCCTTAAAGCTTGCGACCACCGGGGTCGGCAGGCCGGTGGTCTCTGTGCTGGCAGAGGCGGCGACCGTAGGAGCAGCGGAGTTCGCCGCCGGTTGTTGTGAGGCCAGAAGTCGCGTGAGTATGTTTGCCTGGTTGTTGGAGTAGCGCATCCAGAAAAGCCCGGCGCCAAAAATTGCAGCCAGGCAGAGGGCCACCAGGATCGTGACGGCCTGCCGCCGCCGCCTCTGACGCTTGCGCCGACGGTCCTGGCGCGACCTCACATCCAGCAGCATGTCGTCGCAGAGCGTACGCTCAAGGGCCTGCCCCGACCCTTGCCCGTACCCCTGCCTGTACCCCTGCCCCTGGCCGCTTGCCTCGATAAGCAGCGGGTCTCCGCCGATGGCGGCGTCGTCAGGCCTGCCTGCAAGCAAGTCCCCCGTACCTTGCCCGAGGCGGATATTGCGCGAATTGATGGTTACCGGCTGCTTGTCATCGCGTCGCCGGGCCGGGCTGCGCACCACATGGCGCGTGCGACGCGCGACGCGCGACGTCGGGATGCTTTTGGCCTGATAAAAAGTATGTCTTTGCTGATTGGGCATAGGTATAATCTAAAAAGAGCTTGCAGGAGGGGGCGATCAACTTCCGGTAAGTTTACAGTATAGCGTATTGGCGAGTTTTTCGTCGCCCGCTCCTGTTAAACTGGGTACTTATGATAGATTTTATTTTGCATATTGACGCCCACCTCGCGGCCATGATGGGTTCGTATGGGATATGGGTTTACGCGCTCATGTTCCTGATTCTGTTTTGCGAGACGGGGCTGGTGGTCACGCCGTTTTTGCCGGGCGACTCGCTGATCTTTGCCGCAGGCGCGTTGGCGGCGGCCACCCTGCATTCCACCGCGGGCCGCATGGACATCTGGGTGCTGGTGATTATTGTCCCCATCGCGGCCATTGGCGGCGATGCGATCAACTTCGAGATAGGCAAGAAGTTTGGGGAGAAGATTCTGGCCCGTTTTGAAGGCAAGCTCATCAATCGCAAACATATTGCAGAGACCGAGGCCTTCTTCGAGCGCCACGGGGGCAAAACGATCCTGCTTGCGCGCTTTGTGCCCTTTGTGCGCACCTTTGCGCCTTTTGTGGCCGGCATTGGCGAGATGCACTATGGGCGCTTTGCGCGCTTCAATATCTTAGGCGGACTGCTCTGGTCCTGGGGCTTTTTGTTCCTGGGCTTCTTCTTTGGCAACTTCCCGATCGTAAAGAACAACTTCGAGATCGTCATCGTCGGCATCGTTATTATTTCGGTGGCGCCCATGCTGGTGAAGTTTGCGCAGAGCAGGCTGAAGGCGCGGCGCGGCGCTGGAGGTCCGGAAGACCCAGATCAGCCGGAGACAGACGAGCCGGCGTAAACCCGCCTTGATGATCATGGTGATCACCCTCACCCCGCAGCAAACAGAAAAAGAGCGGCGCCTGCGCGCCTTTATGCGCGAGGCGGGCAGCGTCCTGGTGGCGTTTTCCGGCGGAGTTGACTCGACCTATCTGCTTAAGATCGCCCACGATGAGCTGGGCGCGGGCGCGTTGGCAGTGACCTCGGCCTCGCTGCTGGCGCCGGCGCGCGAGCTGGACGACGCGCGGGAGTTCTGCGAGCAGGAAGGTGTGGAGCTGGTCATCTGCGACACGGCGCCGCTTGCGGTCGCCGGCTTTGCCGCGAACTCTCCCGAGCGCTGCTATCTGTGTAAGCGGGCGCTGCTGACGACGTTTGTCGAGGTGGCGCGCGCCCGCGGGATCACGCAGGTGTTTGATGGGAGCAACCTTGACGACACCGGTGACTTCCGCCCGGGCCTGCGCGCCGTGCGCGAGCTGGGGGTAAAAAGCCCGCTGATTGAATGCGGCTTCAGCAAAGACGACATCCGCGCCTGCGCCCACGCCTTGGGGCTGAAGGCCTGGGATAAGCCCTCGGCGGCGTGTCTGGCGTCGCGGATCGCTACCGGGGAGCGCATCACGCCGCAGCGCCTGGCGCGCATCGATGCAGCGGAGCAGTACCTGCGCGAGCAGGGCCTGCGCCAGGTGCGCGTGCGCGTGCTGCCGGGTGGCGAGCTGCCGCCGCCGCCGGCGGCGGGCGCGGCAGAGGCCCCGCCGCTGCCGGCGGCGGGCGAGGCGGCCCGCATCGAGGCTGACGAGGAAGGCCGCGCCCTGCTGATGGACTCGCCAGAACTGTGGCAGCGCGCCGTCGCCCACCTGCTGGACCTGGGATTTGCCGCCGTAGAGCCTGAAGCTACTCTCTACCGCACCGGCAGCATGAACCAGTAACAAAAGCCAGGCCAGGTACTTTTGCTACCCCAAAGGAAAGCGTAGCACACTAACATGACAATAAAGCGCCCTGCCACGGAGAGATCAGGCAAGAAGGCTCGGGAGCCCTGAGGAATAGTTGTATCTACAGGGAAGACGATATAATGACAGAGGTGAAAGGTACTCAGAGTAAGGGACATGACAGTGAGCAACGAGAGCGGATATAAGGAGCTGGAGCCAAATACTGATCCGCAGAAGCGGCAAGAGTATTGGGATGTTGCTAAAGGTCTGCAAAAGGTCGATGGCCTCCACACCTCACACTATCTTGAAACTGTCATTCAGGATACGCTTGAAAATAAGTATGATACTGCCACTGCGGCAGAAAAGGTCGCGCGCTATTATGCGGATAACAAGGATGCTGATGAGGCTACCCGTGAAGCCGACATCGTTGCCGCGCGCATCACGGCCTATCTTGAGATTGAAGATTTCCTCTTGTCACCGATAATGCTTATTGGGATCCACCGGACGCTTTTTCAGGGTGTTTTTGATGAGAGTTGGGTCGGCGTGACCCGCTCACGTGATTTTGGAAAAGCGGAGCCGGTGCTTGAGGGCAAATCAGTTGCTTACGGGCATTGGCAGTTTGTTGACGAGGCGCTTAATCACGAGTTTGCGGAGGAGAAGAAGAAATCATATAGCACTCCTTTTACCCGTATCAGTCTTGACTCGTTTGTCCGATTCATCAGCGCTCTTTGGGAGATACATCCCTTCAGGGAGGGCAATACCCGAACAGTGGCAGTGTTTGCCATCAAGTACCTGCGGCGTCTTGGGGTCGATGTTGATAACACGCCCTTTGAGAGCTATTCGCAATGGTTCCGTGACGCGCTTGTCCTAAACTGGGCAGGCAATAAATCTTACCTGAGTATGTTCTTTGAGAACATCGTCATGGGTCCTCGCCATGATCTAAGCAAGTATAATCTCAGGTAAAATGGCCTGGCTGGGCAGGGGCAATAAGAAAAGCGCAGCACAATAGCAGAGCATAGCGAGGAGTCAGATCGTGTAGATGTGGCTTGCACGCGATCTTGAGTGCTTGACGTTCCCGGTCTTCATCAACTATACTACATTACATGAGTAAGGTAGTTGTGGAGGTGAAGGCGTGCGGATTGATTTTGAGAGCATCAAGCCTCTTTATCTGCAGATCGCAGAAGCGATTGAAGATGACATTCTGACAGGACGCCTCCAGGAAGGCGGGCCTGCTTATTCGCAACTTATCCTTTCTAACGAGCTTGGCGTTAATCCGGCTACGGCGGCCAAGGGCATCACTGTGCTGGTGCAGGCAGGCATACTCGAAAAGAAGCGCGGCCTGTCGATGGCGGTGGCCACAGGCGCCCGCGCAAAGCTCATTTCAAGCAAGCAGAAAAACAGCCTTCAACCGCTCGTGCGCGATCTGGTTGCAGAGGCACGAAAGATCGAGCTTTCAGAAGAGGATGTGGTCAAGATGCTTCAGGACGGCTTTGCCGCACAGGAAGGAGGCGCCGCGCATGAATGACGTTGCCATAAAAGCGACCGGCCTGACAAAGGCGTATAGCTGGAATAAACCTGCGCTCGAAGACATCGGCTTTACGGTCGAAGGCACGGGCATTACGGGCCTGGTAGGCAGAAACGGCGCTGGCAAAACGACGCTGCTGAAGCTCTGCGCGGGCCTGCTTGACGCTACCGCAGGCCAGCTGGAAGTATGGGGTGAGGATCCCCGGGACAACCTGTCGGTGCTCTCCCGGCTGGTCTACAGCTATCCCAACCTGAAGTATGGTCAGGTCCTGAAGCTGCGCGACATCCTGCACGACTACGCGACTCTTTTCCCGGCCTTCGACCGTGAGTTTGCGCAGGGGCTGATATCCTACTTTGACTTGAACGCGAAGCAACGATACAAGGCGCTGTCGCAGGGCATGGCAAGCACTTTCAACTTCATTTGCGCCCTTGCCTGCCGCACGCCCCTGACTCTGTTTGACGAGCCAACGCTGGGCATGGATGTGACCGTGCGCCGGGCGGTCTATGAGATCCTGCTGCGTGAATACAACGAATATCCGCGCACCTTCATCGTGTCGAGCCACCTCATGTCAGAGCTCGAAGGGATCTTGACTGACGTCCTGCTGATCGACGAGGGCAAGCTTGTGTTGCATGACACGATAGATCATCTGCGCCAGAGTTCCTATCTCCTGGAGGGCGACAGTGAGGCGCTTGACAGGTTCTGCCAGGGCAAGAACGTCATCTACCGCAAGCAGGGCGAAACCGGCGCCGCAGCCGTCATATTTGAGGAGGCAGGCGAGGGCTGCGTCCAGGAGGCGGGCGCCCGTGGGCTGAAGCTCTCCGCCGTACGCCCCGAGGACCTCTGTGTCTACCTGACACGCGAGAACAAGGAAGGAGAGCTCGAATGTTTGTGGCAAAAAGCGAGCTAGTTAACACCTGGAAGTTCTTTAAACTTCGCTTGCGCGATGCGCGTATTGGCATTTGGATAGTGCTGGCGGTTATGGCATTTGTCTGTGTGTGGACGAGCGTGCAGATTTTGATCAACACTCTGGGAAGCACCGATCCGATCAACATATATACACTATCAGATTTCTCTTGGTTTTTGATTGCGGTTATGTCTCTGGCCCTGGTGATATTGATGAGCAGGGATAAAAATTCACGTAAACGCTACGCCGTCTACCCGCTGACGAATATGAGCAGGTTTCTTTCTACACAGCTCCTCTGTTACTTTTTGATTGCGTTAGGGATCGTTGCAGCAGTATTCTTCTATTTTGTGCAGTACTTTCTTTTTGTTCTTGTGAGCGTCCGGAAGCCGGATGTTACTCTTGCGTTCAGCTTGGGGGCAAAATATCTTGTTATCGGTTCGCTTGTGCTTTTTGTCTGGCTCGCGCTTTTTGTAGCGCTTCTGTCAGTTTTGGACGTGTGTGTCAGGGTATTTAAGCTCATTGCCTTTATACCGCTTGTTGTTGCAAGTGCGATTCTTCTCCAAAATCAAAGTTTTCTGTCTGTCTTGTCAGAGCGACTCGTCTTGCTGGTTCCACGAACCCTTGGAATTTTTTTCCTGAGAGGCTTCATCATATGGCTCGTTCTTTTCGGAATAGCTTTTGTTCTCAATAAGCCTGCTGGTCATTTGAGAGTTCTTGGTTCTGCCTCTTGGTCATCTTGGCTCATATATGTTCCGCTTATTGTTGTGACAGGCGCTTTTGTTCTTTCCGCCAGTGGTACTGCTTTGGGCGGTAGATTTTTCCCACTTGGGCTTTCCAACTATACTACTCCCGGTATGAAAACCATCACGCTTGATGCGTCACGGGCCTCCGGGAGCTCCGCGATTGAAATAAGGCAACGGGTTTTTCAAGGGGACGCATCTAATCCTTCTGACTTAGGTGTCCCAGGTGGTATTTGCCTGCATGGCGATCAAGGTCTCTTCTTTGAGGGTGAGTCACCGGGGGAAGGTGATGTTTTCACCGGTCAGAAGGTGGTTGTCACCTATCAGCTTCCTACTTATTTAACTAATAATCCAAAGCTTATGGAATATGCTCGGCCTGAATTGGCTGCCCAGCTAAACGGCACTGTGCTCAACATCGATTATCGCTATGCGCATAAGGTCAATGTGATATATCCGAGCACTTGGGTGGTATTGAACGAGTTTACGAAATATGACTACGAGAACATCGGGAAAGAACTGGGTACAAAGCAAATGCCATTCAGTAATGGATTTATTGAGGTGAGTGCAAAGTAATAGTTCTGTGGTCTGCAGACCGGAAGCGTCTTTGCGCGCTGCTCAATCGTGAGTCTGGCTTGACTCCTTCGCCTCCTCCTCGCAATACTCACGGATAACTCCGGTGAAGACCTCGCCGTAGGCTTCCAGTTTGGTCTGGCCGACGCCGTTTACCTGCGCGAAGTCTTCGAGGGTCCGTGGCAGCTTGGCGCACAGATCGCTGAGCGTGGCGTTGCTGAACACGATGTAGGCGGGTACGTCGGCCTCATCAGCAAGCTGGCGGCGCAACGCGGTCAGGCGCTTATAGAGCGCCGGATGCTCCTGCGCCCCTGCTCCCGCCTGCGCCGCCGCTTTCGCGGTCTTCTTCTGCTCCTTCTTGTCGTGCTCGACTTCACGGGGCAGCTGCATGATGATACGCGCGTCGCCCCGGATGACCTCGGCCGAGGCGTTAGTCAGCCCCAGGGTCGGGTACTCTGTATTGCTCTGGGTGATCCAGTTCTTTTCTACCAGGAAGTTGATGATGTCGATGATCCGTCGCAAAGAGAGCTCAGACATGATCCCGTAGGTGCTCAGCTTATCTAAGCCACGCGCCGCGATCTGTTTGTCCGTGCTTCCCTGCAGCGATTTTGCGATCATGACCTTGCCAAAGGCCCGGTTCTGGCGCGCCAGGCGGATGATGCAGGAGACGATCTTTTGTGCATCGATAGTCACATCCACCGACTCAAAGGTCGTATCGCAATTAGAGCAGTGGCCGCAAAATACGGGAGCGGTCTGGCCAAAGTATTTCAGGATATAGCCGCGCAGGCAATCGGTGGTCGTGCAGTACCACGTCATCTTCTTGAGCAGCTCAAGGTCCTTTTCCTGCAGGGCCTGGCGCGTCTCCCAATCGTAGTCCTCGCTCTGATAGCTTTTAGAGATCAGGAACTTCCCGGTCTCGACGTCTCCGCCGCTGTACAGCAACAGGCAGATGGCCGGCTCGCCATCACGCCCGGCGCGCCCGGCCTCCTGATAGTAGCTCTCGATGTTGCGTGGCATGTTGTAGTGCACGACGAAGGCGACGTTGCTTTTGTCGATGCCCATCCCAAAGGCGTTGGTTGCGACCATGATCCGGCTGCGCTCGTAGACAAAATCATCCTGGTTGCGGCGGCGCTCCTCGTCGCTCAGGCCCGCATGATAACGGGTCGCAGAATACCCGCGGTCCTTCAGCTCGGCGCAGACCTCCTCGACGCTGGCCCGCGTGGCGCAGTAGATGATCCCGCAGGCGTCCTTGTCTTTGCGCTCCTTCAGGAAGCCGCGCAGCGAGGCCATCTTGTCGTGTGTGTGCTTCACGCCAAAGTAGAGGTTTGCGCGATCAAAGCCAGAGACCCTCACCTGGGCGTCGTGCAGCGCCAACAGCTCAATGATGTCTGCCTTGACCTCGGCCGTTGCCGTCGCCGTCCAGGCGGAGACCACCGGGCGGCTGGGCAGCGCCGCAATAAAAGGCGCGATCTCCCGGTAGCTGGGGCGAAAGTCATGTCCCCACTGAGAGACGCAGTGCGCCTCATCCACGGTGACCATGGCAATCTTTACCGAGGCGCAAAGCTGCTGAAACCCCGGGTTCAAGAGCCGCTCAGGCGCCACGTAGAGAATCTGGTACTTCCCTTGCCGCACGCTGCTAATAATTTCGTCTGCCTCCCACGGGAGCAGAGAGCTGTTGATGGCCGCCGCCGCAACGCCTGCCTGCGTAAGCGCGCCCACCTGGTCTTTCATGAGCGCGATCAAAGGAGAGATGACCAGCGTGATGCCGTCCATCATCAGCGCAGGCACCTGGTAGCACAAAGATTTCCCCGCGCCGGTAGGCATGATGCCCACCACATCGTCGCCGCCCAGGACGAAATCTATCAGCTCTTCCTGTCCGGGCCGGAAGGAGTCATACCCAAAATAGGTAGAAAGTATGTCCTGTTTAGAAGGCGTCAAAGCGTCCGCTCCTTTTCATGGTGATTGGCAAGACCCTTCCTGTATCCTGACTCTCTCAGCTGCCGATGCGTGTATCTCTAAAAAAGAGTAGCACAGTACTGCGACAACACGACGTCATACCATAAGATCGGCAATTTGCCCGGCGCCATCGTATTCGGATTTGCGGAAGTCAACTATTCGGATTTGCGGAAGTGACATATTCGGAAAACCGGAAGTCAACTATTCGGATTTGCGGAAGTGACAAGCAACATGTTCATAAAATAGTAAAGTATCTATTGTAAAAATGGTAGAGTAAGGTGAACATAATGTACCTGTTTCCCTGTGTTATCCTCCTGCGTTAATGGATATCATGCGCGTTAGTTCCAGTTTTCGCTTCCAGTAGAAAAATAATTGCAAATCGTTGCTTGCATGCGGACACAAGGTGGGCGTATAACTATTAATGGATTACCCTGTGAAAGTAAATATGCGGAGAAGGGCAAAGGGTATCAACCGTTGGAGCAGGCAAACAAGACGGAAGGAAAGCAAAAATGAACTTGCGGAAAAATGTCTGGGCTTCACGCTCCCCAGTCTTTTTATGTGCCCTTGTTCTGGCGTTGCTGCTTGCTGGGTGTGGGCGGAAGCCTCTGGATCAGCAGTCTGCTCTCGATGTAGCCCAGCGCTATGTGATTGCTCTTTCTACTGGCGACGAGGGAAAGGTTCGTCAGCTGAACTTTCCGGATTATCATGTTTCTCTTTCGGAGCAGATTCAGAAGGCCTTCAATCTTCCGATGACCGATAGTGCAACATTTCCTGGGGAGGTTTCAGTTGACAGCATCAAGATTTTATCGACATCACAAGAATATCTTGATGCGCTCAACGAAGCGCGCCCCAGTTTCCTTATGCTTGGTTCGTCTCAGGCGTTTGTAAAAATGCAAGATCAGGCAATGAAAAAATTTAGTGCAAAACAGGCGGAATTTCTTGTAGTGACAACTCATGAAATAAATAACTCAGAAAAGAAGAACAAAGCTTACGTTACCGTGTTAGATGACGGTAAGGGTGAGTGGCGTGCTGCACCCGGCATTGAATTTTTGGACCAATAGATGCCGTATGCGTTAGTTTGCGTGTGCCTGAGGCATGTATTTTGAACACGAAGCGTTGCTGAACAGACGGTACAATCCGCTACAATTGAGTGGTCGCATTGAAAGGAATCAGAAGAGGTGCATCTGTGAGCATTGAGCCGCTGGTACGCGAGCTACTAAACTTGCCAGCCGAGACTGAGTGGGTTGAGTTCAAGCACGACAACGCCGATCCCACAGGGATTGGAGAATACATTAGCGCGCTTGCTAACTCGGCAACCTTACACGATAAGAACAAGGCGTATGTTGTCTGGGGAATTGACGATAAGACGCATGAGATACTCGGTACAACATTTAATCCCCATAAAGCAAAGTCCAATAACACCGAGCTGGAAACTTGGTTGCGTAAACGGCTCAGTGACTATGCAAACTTTTGGTTTTATATTGAAGAGATCAATAACAGGTCCATTGTCTTGCTGGAGATCGACCCTGCACAAGTAACTACCATTCAGTTCGAATCCAACTCTTGGATCAGGGTGGGAAGCTACAAGAAAAAGCTCAAAGACTTTCCTGCGTTAGAAGCTGAGCTTTGGAAGAAGCTCAACTCGGCCAAATTTGAAGAACAGCCCGCTAAAACTGATTTAACCATGCGAGACGCGTTTAAGCTGTTGGACTATGTCTCCTACTTTGACTTGCTGGGAATAGAGCAGCCAGAAAGTCAATCACAGATGCTTCATTATTTGAAAGAAGATGAGGTAATTCGCAAGCAGGATAACGGGCTGTATACAATAACCAATACAGGAGCTTTGCTCTTTGGCAAAAAGTTAAGCAGTTTTGATCGCGTCTGGCGCAAGGCATTAAGAATCATCCAGTACAAAGGTGTGAACCGTATTGAAGGAGTACGAGAGGAAATTCTGGATCGTGGCTATATTTCTGGCTTCGAAGAGATGATTCGTTTGATAGAAAGCATCCTGCCATCCCGCGAAGAGTTAATCGGCGGCATTACGCGCGAGACCATAACTGCCTATCCAGATACTGGAATCAGGGAGTTGGTTGCAAATCAACTTATTCATCAGGATCTAGCCGAAACAGGCTCAGGACCAATGGTAGAAATCTTTGATGGGCGCATTGAGTTCACTAATCCCGGTGCTCCGCTTGTTGATATCAATAGGTTTATTGATAGTCCGCCCAAATCCCGCAACGAGAAGATGGCTGCATTGTTTCGCAGGGCTGAACTAAGTGAAGAACGTGGCAGCGGCTGGGATAAGATTGAGCTGGCTTGTGGCGACTATTATCTTCCCGCACCAAAGATAACTGAATACCCAGCTGCAACACGAGTGATAATGGTGGCGCATAAAGCGTACAAGGATATGACTATTGAAGAGCGGCTCTGGACTTGCTATATCCATGCCTGCTACCAGCAGACCGAAAGTAAGCATCTTACCAATGCGTCACTTCGCAACAGACTTGATTTGCCGGAAAGTAGCCAGGCAATGACGTCGCGATTGATCAAGAAAGCTGTTGATAAGGGACTCATCAAACCTTTCGATCCAGAAGCCAGTGCGAAGACTAAAAGCTACGTGCCATATTGGATGTAATTTTACTTGCCCGTTACTTGCCTCTTGGCGCTAAGAAGATATTGTTTACATGGACTGTAGCCGTTTTACCTGCGGAAATGCAATTCCGCAGGAGTAAGTATGCTGTAGTTTTACTTGCCCGTTACTTGCCTCACGATCAATTTTTTAAGGCATGCATCCCGCTTGGTACAGGACGGATTGCTTAGTAAGGATGAGTGGCGTGCTGCGCCAAACGTTGAATTTTAGACCAATGAATATCATGCGCGTTAGTTCAAGTTTTCGCTTCCAGTAGAAAAATAATTGAAAATCGTCACTTGCATGCGGACACAAGGTGGGCGTATAACTATTAGCGGATTACCCTGTGAAAGTAAATATTCAGAGAAGGGTAAAGGGTATTTAGAGTGAGCAGTAGCAATCTCCTGGTGGCAACCGAGGAGCATCACACGAGCAAGGGGTTGATTATGGTGGTCGGACAGCGAAGAAAATTATTAGTTCTGGTCATACTATCAGTTCTCTTGGTTGCTACTTGATTTCCTCAACACGCTAGAACAGTCAGGCAAGACAGAGGGAAAATGAGAATGAACTTGTGGCTCCACAATTCTGAAAGGTGGACAATACTCCGCAGCCATTGAACTGAGAAGCGCTGCGGGTCGCGAGGCCGCTGATTGTGCGTTTGCTCTATTTGGGCGCGAGTTATCCGGCATTGGCGCTCTTTCGGTATAATCGTATTTCTGGTAAAGAATACGTTCGCGTAAGAGAGAAGAGCAGAATACGGTGCCGCCTATCCTTGCTATAGAGAAGCTTTCGAAGTCGTTTCCGGCTGTGCGTGCCGGCGATGACGTGCGGGCGCTCAGCGATATCGACCTTTTCATCGAGGAGGGCGAGATCTTTGGCATCATCGGCAAGAGTGGCGCGGGTAAGAGTACGCTGGTCCGCTGCATTAACTTTCTGGAGCGACCAACCTCGGGGGAGATCGTCTTTAATGGGGTGTGCTTGTCCTCACTCTCAAAGGCGGAGCTGTATCATACTCGTCAGTCGATGGGGATGATATTTCAGCAGTTCAACCTGCTTGCGCAGCGCAACGCCTTGCGTAATATCTGTTTTCCGCTTGAGGTCGCTGGCTGGGACCGGCAAAAAGCGCGCCAGCGCGCAAGCGAGCTGCTTGAGCTGGTGGGCATGAGCGACAAGGCCGGCGCGTATCCCGCGCAGCTTTCTGGCGGGCAGCGTCAGCGCGTCGCGATTGCGCGCGCCATTGCCGCAAACCCGCGCATCCTGCTCTGCGACGAGGCGACCAGCGCGCTTGACCCAGAGACGACGCACAGCATTCTGGCGCTGCTTAAAGATATCAACGCCCGCTATGGCATCACGATCATCGTTATCACGCATGAAATGCCGGTTATCGAGCAGATTGCAACCCGCCTGGCGGTCTTAGACGAAGGCCGCATTGTCGAGGCGGGGCGCACCTCAGAGGTGTTTGCGGCCCCACAAAGCGAGGCGGCACGCCGGATGCTGGTCCGCCCGCAGCACGAGGACGGCTTGATTGCGGCGGCGGCGCGGCGCTACTTCGAAAGCCAGGGGATGGCGCTGGAGGAGGTGATCAGGGATTATGCTCAGTAGCTTTTCTGTCGATGGCGGCATGCTTTTGGCAGGCATTGGCCAGACGCTCTACATGACCCTGGCCTCAGCTTTGCTGGCCTACCTCATCGGGTTGCCGCTGGGCGTGCTGCTGGCGGTCACAGCGCCGGAAGGGATCCGGCCTCTGCGCATGCTCAATACCGTCCTGGGATTTGTTGTCAACGTGCTCAGGTCCGTGCCGTTTCTGATCCTGCTCATCTTGGTGATCCCGCTGACCCGCGCGATCATGGGGACTTCGCTGGGGCCTTCTGCCACAGTCGTGCCCTTAACGGTTGCCGCAGCGCCCTTTGTGGCGCGCCTGGTCGAGGCCTCGCTTGCCGAGGTCGATCAGGGCGTGGTCGAGGCAGCCTGGTCGATGGGCGCGTCCCCGTTTAAGATCATCATGAAGGTGCTGCTGCCTGAGGCGCGCTCATCTTTGCTGCTGGGCGCAACGATTGCCGCCATCACCATTTTGGGCTACTCGGCCATGTCTGGTATTGTAGGCGGCGGCGGGCTGGGTGACATCGCCATCCGCTATGGCTATTATCGCTACGAGACCAGCGTCATGTTTGTGTCGGTTGCTCTGCTGGTGGTCATCGTCATGGTGCTGCAGGCGCTGGGTAACCGCTGGGCCCGCAGTATCGATAAAAAGGCGTCAGCGCCCAGCGGTATGGCGTTTGGGCTTTTTGGTTCCGGCATGCCCCTTGGGGGCAGAAAAGCGGAGAAAATCGGGCAGAGCGCAGTGCCCGCTGAAAACAAAGACGAGGACGCCGCAACGTAGCGCAACAGACCGGCGGCGCCCCCGGATACTACTGGTAAGGACAGATCCGTACGAGAGAGAGATCAAGGAGAACGCAATGAAAGCATTACGGAAAACGAGAAGGATCGGAGTAGCTTTTGTGCTGGTTCTGCTGGTACTGGGGCTCTCGCTTGCCGGCTGCGGCAGCAAGAATTCCGGCTCCGGCTCGGCAGACAGCAGCAAAAAGGAAGTAACCCTGGTGGTGGGGGCTTCGCCTACGCCGCATGCAGAGATCCTGCGGCAGGTGGTAGGCGACCTGAAGGCGCAGGGTATTGATTTGCAGATCAAAGAATACACCGACTACGTCCAGCCAAACCTCGCCGTGCAAAACGGGGACATCGAGGCTAACTACTTCCAGCATCAGCCCTACCTGGATGACTTCAACAAGCAGAACAACACGGACCTCGTCTCTGTTGGCGCAGTCCACTATGAGCCCTTTGGCTTGTATCCGGGCAAGAAGAAGGCGCTTGCTGAGGTGGGTAATGGCGCGCAGGTCGCCGTGCCCAATGACACGACCAACGAGGCGCGCGCGTTGCTGTTGCTGCAAGATATTGGCTGGGTCAAACTGAAGGATGGCGCGGGGATCAACGCGACCAAGCAAGACATCACAGAAAACCCTCATAACCTCAAGATCGTCGAGGTGGAGGCGGCCCAGCTTCCGCGCTCGGTCAAAGACGTGGACTATGCGATCATCAACGGCAACTATGCGATCGAAGCCGGATTCAGTGTAGAAAAAGACGCGCTGGCGACCGAGAAAAAGGACTCCCTGGCTGCAACGACTTACGCAAACATCGTCGCGGTAAAGAAGGGCGATGAGAATAAGCCGGAGATTCTGGCTCTGATGAAGGCCCTGAAGTCTGAGAAGGTCAAGACCTTTATTGAAGACACCTACAAGGGGGCCGTTGTTCCGGCTTTCTAGGGGATGTGTGCAGAATGAAGAGCAGCCGCTGGATTTTTCTGGCGGCTGCTTTACTTACTGCGTTGCTTGCTGCGCTTTGGCAGAAGTGCGATAGCGCCAGAGCGCGATAAACACGCTGCTGATGAGCAGCAGCGCCGCCAGCCAGAAGGCCGGATGAACAAGGTCCCCGGTTTTTGGCAGATGGCTTGAATCCTTGGTGCCCCCGAGGATGGTCTTCCGGGCGCCCTCGTAGCGATTGACAAATGACAGCGAATAAGGCAGGGAGACCTGCTTGCCGCTGCGGTCAGTGACCCTGCGATCGACCACCAGGCGCCCCGCGCGGTCGGTTACCACATCGGTGATGGTGTAGACCTCCGTGTCGTAGGTGTAGTTTTTCAGCGAGGTGTCAAGCTCGGCGATTGTGTAGTGATAGGTCCCGTCGCTGCTGTAGCTCCAGACCCCAAAGTCTTTCTGGCCGGCGCCCATGATCCAGATGGTTTTGGCGCCACCGTCGCTGCCCGCAGGCATCGGATAAGAGGGATCTTCTGCCTTCAGGATGAACCCAAAGCGGCCCTTTTGGGTGGGATTGCCCGTTACGGTCTTTACCACGGGGGGGTCTACCATGACCCGGCTGTCGCTGGGCAGTACCCGATAGCTCTGATCAAAGCTCATCTGGGAGACTTTCTCGCCTGCGTTGTTCCGGATAATAATAAGCGTGGTGAGGTCGCTTTTGACATAGACCGTGAGGCGATAGACCTCCGTGTCCCCGGTGATATTTACGTCAGAATCGTCCGTGCAGCTTAACTCATAGGAATAGATTCCGGTCGAATTAAAGGTGAGTGGGCCGACCTGGACCTCTCTTGTTCCCTGCAGGGTAAAGCTCCAGCTTCCTGTGGCGCTGCCATCAGGCAGGGGGGCGGCGCCCTGGGCGACCAGGCGGTAGCTGAAGACGTCGCTTGCCGGGTTGGAAGAGCCGTGCGAGGTAAAGGTCTGCTTTACGGGCAGGGTGACCTGCGCCGGGCCTGCTCCATAGGCCACAGAGCTCAGCAGCAGACAGAGGCAGAGCGCGCAGAGCAAGGCCAGGCCAGACGCAAGCGTAAGCGCGAACAGGCGCTTGCTGCGATGCGTCTTGCGTGTCACGTTGCGATGGATCAGTATCTGGCCGGTGTTCATTATTCTCTCCCAATCATTACCGCATCGTCTTTTTGGCGTGCGGATATCTTCTTCTTGCGCATAACGGCGATCACGATCACTATCAGGATCAGCAACAGGGGCAAAAAGCCCAACAGTATCTTTACCCACACAGGGGCGCTGGCCCAGAAGTTTATCAGGCGATCAATAACGGGGTTTCGGGCTTTGCTCAGCTCTCCTGCAAACGGATCACTATAGGTCGCATCGGTGATCCTGCCTACTAAGATGTCGCGTCCGTTGGTCGAGCTCCCAGAACACGTAGAGAGCAGCACCAGCCGGTCAGCAGAAGTCACCTTGACGGTGCTGCGCACGTTCACCGCGCGACTGAGCAGGAGGTCCAGGTAGGCCTGACGATCTTGCGCGTCGTCCCCGAATTGGGTGCGATACACCGTGCTGTCATAGGCGTCTGCGTGCATGAAGGCAAAAAACTCAAGGCCGTACTTTTTGTCCCCGTAATAAAGCGAGCCGTAGGTGCGTTCGTCAAAGTAGCTCTTGTGCACAAACAGCCCGATGTCTCCAAACATCGCCTCTTCTTCCATGTGATGTCCGTAGATGATGGAGGCAAAGTCGCTGAAGTCCCTTTTATTGTTGTAATCAAGAAAGAGAGCGCCGGAAAGCGAGTAGCGACCCTCGGCGTTTGTGTTGGTGTACTTGAAATTGTCTGTGCCCTGCACTACCGGATAGTCGATGTGTGTGCCATAAACCTCAAGCCAGGCACACACATCCTTATTCATTGACTGGAGTTCCTGGAAGGAGAGCTTGCCAGCTTCAGTAGTGGGTTTGTATTTCGCGTACTGTTTTGCGTCAGCTTGCGAATAGACCTGTTTGGAGTCCCACAGAGCGTAGCAGCTAAACGCCAGAAGAAGCAGGATGGCTGTCAGCACGATCAGGTTGATCGCACCGTTTGCTGTCCGTACGGTTGCTCTTCCGATTTTTACTGCTACGCTCATAAGGATTCATCCATTCAGGCTTCAGGCCCTGCTCTTATATAAGAACAGAAGCTTAACTATGCCTGCGCTCCAGAGTTCCGCTTGCGGGATTTGGCTACCACAAAGGCAACAAGAGCTGCGACGGCCAGAGCAATCATGCCAACAAAGGGCAGGTTTGCCATGCTGATGCCGGTAAACGAAACATCGTTGCGGTGGTTGTTGTAGTCCGCGCTGTTGGCGCCGTCGCCAACATGCTGGCTGACGATCTTGAAGTCGCTATTTGGGTCACCGGGGGCGGGTGCGTTTACCGCGTTGCCGCCGGTTACCACGTTGGCAGATGTGGTGTAATCGGTGACGGCTTTCTCGGTCACTTCATAGGTCATACCGACCGGCGTGTCGATAAACACCAGTTTCTGACCGTCCTTAAGCTTGAACTTGGTATCGGCGTTGATGTTTATCTCAATATATTTGCCAATGCTGTCCTCGTCAATGACGGCGTCTGTGCCCTGGTTATCAACAGGATCGATGATGGCCCCGTTCTCCACCACATACGCGCGCTTGAAAACCGGAATTACATCGGTAGGCGTAAGAGAATTTGGAGTAAGCTTGATGGTGAAGTCGAAGTACCAGGTGTCGTCGGCAAAGTCGCCGCTCACGGTTTTGCTGACAGACAGCGTGCCATCGGTCAGAGGGTTATCCCCGCCGTTGACCTTGAGGTAGGTATTGGTAAACATCATCTTTGAGTAGGCGCCATCGATGCCCGGGGTTGGATCGACCTTGGTGTCTTGCGTCTGGCCATCGTTGTCAATGACGGTAACGAGCGAGCCGACCGCATAGACATACAGCTCGCCATTTTTAGCCGCCTTTACATAGACGTTAAGCGTGTACTTGGCGCCAGAAAAGAGCATCATTTCAGAGTCAGGTCCGGGAAAGACGTTCTTGTCGGAAAAGGTCTGGTCATCTTCTGTGATCTCATACACGTAGACGCCAGCATGCGGCCAGTCAACGCCCTCAAAAATGTTTTCGGTCTGCAACAGAACGGTTTTAACATCGCCGTTTGATGTTGCCAGGCTGCTGGTGCTAAAAGGAATGCTCAGGTTTTTGAGGTCGGGCATACCGGCAACAATCCCGGGGTCAGTCTCGTTATCCACAGATATCTTTTCTGCCAGGAACTTAAAGGTGGTTCCCGGAGTCTTTGTACCGATAGGCATTTGCAGGACCTTGGTGATGCCAGCCTGCGCCGGATAGGCTTCTGAGCCAATGATGGCGCCCGAATCACCCTCCTCTGCAAATGCGGATGGCATGCTTGCAAAGCACAGAGTGAGCGCAAGTGCAAAGATTAGTACTAATTTAAATTTGTTCAACATAGTTCTCTCTCTCCTTAATGTTTTGCTCGTTATTGCTTTCTTGCTATATAAACATGAACATGAGGTTACGGGCATATTGACGGAGTGTCTTCGCCCTTGTTCATGGTGATTTATGTTCAGTGTTGTCTGCATTACAGGTGTCGTCTCCTTATAAGCGAGATAGCGGTACCCTGGGTGTCTTTGGTGTTTACCGGCCCATAGACGCGGCTGTCCGTTGCGTTTTCGCGGGCGTCGCCTAAGACAAACACCTGCCCCGGGCCCACCGTGACGGGAAACGAGATCCCTCCGTCATAGGGTTGGGTCTTTTGGTAGATGTTTGGTTCTTGCTGCAGGGCGCCGTTGATGACCAGACCGCTCTCCGTGATATCGACGACGTCTCCTGCCCCGGCAACAACCCGGCGTACCTGTGTCTCTCCTTTAAACTCAAGCAAAAGCAAGTCGCCAATGGCGTATTTTTTGTCGAGGCGATAGGTTATGACCAGGTCGCCGTCTTTGACTGCCGGATTCATGCCGGGCTCCATGCTGCGATGAATGCCATAGGCAAAGGTGAAGAGCAGCGCGAAGGTAAGAACGATCACCGCGATTTTGATGAGCAGTGCGATGGCCTCACGCCACAGCGAAGGCGCTTTGGCGGGGCTTGCTGGCGCGGGCGCGGGCGCGGGGGTTTGCGCGGGCGCTTGTGCTTGTGCTTGTGTCAGCGTTTGCCGTGCGTTCATCTTGGCTCACTCCCTCTCTTCTGTCGTTGGCGTTTGAGCCAGGCCAGGAGGAGCAGGGGCAGCGTTAACAGGCCCGCCAGCAGGGCATAGGGGACTTCTGTCCGGGCTACGGTCAGGCCGGATTCTGGCGCCTCGGTACGCTTGTTGAAGAAATCGAAGACCCGGGCGCCTCCGGTCAGAAGACGCCACCCGGTGTTGCTGTTAGAGGTTGTGTAAGTGTCAGCGCTGTCCTTAAAAGACACCGTATACAAGGGGTCAGGGCTTTCGACAATGCGCACCTGGGTGTTTCCCAGAATCTGCGCTATGGTGATGGACTGGTGGCTCCTGAGCACAAAGGTCGCCTTGCCCTCGTCGTCAAGTATGAGTGTATCGTCAGGGGGAGGCGCGACGCTTGAGCCGGCAACAACGCCGCCGGTATAGTCGAAGCGTGTGTCGGCAGGCAAGGCCTTGCCCGTGCTGTCAGCACCATAAAGCGTAAAGCTGAAGTCCCTGAGCTGATTGCCGTAGTCGCCTGTTACCGCCTTGGAAATGGTCAGCGCGGTGGCGATCTTTTCGTAGACAAAATACACGGTCAGAGAGCTCTTCACGCTGGCTGTAGCGGTAGTGCCAGGGGTATAGTTGGGCGGCGTATAGGCGCCGACCGCAAAGCCCACTACCTTGTAGTCAGTAAGAGCAGGGATGACTTTTAAATAGCCAGGATTTGTTGTAGGGAGGACCGTTACCGTGTCGCCAGAGAGGGTTTTGCCGTTGACGTCAACGTATTTCTCGGTGACGGCATATTGAGTAATGAGCGTGACGGGTAGTACTCCGTTATTCGCATTGCTGTTGTGGGCATTGTAGTCAGCAAGTTTGGAGATCGAATAAATATCCGGACTGGCGTCGGTATTGCGTACAATGCTTCCCAAAAATGTTGAAGTTGTAGCATTGTACGCATAGATATTGTCGGTCCGCGACGTCGTAGTGCCGGTACTGTAACCAACACAATAATAGTTTTTGGGCAGCGTCAAGGTTCTGCGCAGCGCGCTTCCCCCAGGGGCATATACCTTCAGGGTTGTGTCTGCGCTTGCAGAAAGCGGCGTGGTGTTGGCGCCTGTGTAATACCGCGTGTTGACATAGGAACCGTTGCCGGTATTGTCAGAAGCGGTAATGGCCGCGTAAAGCGTACTGCTGGCGCCTGAATACGCGGTCACATCCGCCTTTGCGTCAAGATAGAGTTGCACGGGAGTAAATCCTCCTCCCATGCCGGGTCCCCCAATGCCGGAGCGCGTATCGCTTGAGGCAACCACGGTTCCGCCCGTAATGGTAAGCACGCCCCCCAGGGGATCATAGAGGTAGCCGACGCCCACGCCTTTTCCTGCTTTTGAGGTCACGGTACCGCCCGTAATGGTGATGTCGAGGGGAGAGGGGGCGCCCCCTACGAGGGAAGAGTATTGCTGTCTGCCGATCCCCGTCCAGTCGCTGGTTACGTTTACCGTTCCGTCATTGATCGTAATGCTGCCTGGCCCCGGTGTGGTAGACCCCGCGCCCGTCCCAATGCCGCAGGTACCCTGATTGGCGCCTGGGGTATAGTCCAGTGCCTGTGCGGTGATGGTTCCGCCATCTATGGTGATGTCACCAGAAGGTCCAAAGGTACCGCCGCCGATACCCGCGCCGCGCGTATACTGGGTGACCGACACGGTCCCGCCGGTGATGTTGATTTTGCCCCCGCCGCCGCCACTGTTACCACTACCGCCGCCGCCGCCGCCAATACAGGCGCCGCCAATGCCCGATCCGTTACTGGCCCCCTTGCCGTACTGCGTTACCGATACGATTCCGCCATTGATCGTAATCGCACCGCCGCTTCCGCCATAGATAGCAGCAAGACCGGTGTCAACACTCGAGCCGCCTCCGCCGATACCCGCCCCGGAAGAGGCGGCGGCTATAGTAATCGTTGCGCCGTTGATTGTGATCGGGCCCGCGTCGCCGCCGCTGGTTGTGGTTGTGCCCGAAAGGCCGCCAATACTGGCAAAGTTGCTGGTGGCGCCTACGGTTAAGGGCATGTTGAGCGAGTCATCTGCGTCGCGCCCACTATAGCTATCAAACGTGATCGCAGCGGCCGGAGGCACCGCGATATAACCGTTCCTGATATAGTTCGCTCCATCGATCAGCATCGTTGTCTGGCTTGTGTCTGTCAGGAAGATTTTGCCTGTCAGGTCGATCTCGCTGAGTACCAACGTGATGTTTACTCCGGCGGGGACCTCAATACCCATATATAAGGATGTGCCCTGTTTGGGAGGATTGGTTGCGGGGCTCCTGAGTCCCGTCTGGATGATGTTGTAGGTCTTGTTATCGGCTGCCTGCGTAAACGACAGGACGCGATCAGGGTTGCTTATGGCGCCACCGGTAAGATTGGGAAGCGCGTTGCCGCTTACCAGATAGCCGGGATTATCTGAGCTGATGGTCTGAGACAGGTCGATCGTGCCATCAAAGGAGCGCGTATTTGTGGGCTTGACCCCCGGGCCAGGCGCCTTGCTGGGTTTATCGGTGTTGACAGGAGGCGTCGGGGTGTCAGTAGTATTTGTGGTGTCCGCGCCGTCTGTGACGCCAGCTGAACCGCTGGTTTCAACGCTGGCAATGCCCGTGTCGTTTATTGACAGCTTGGGATCTTGTGCCAGAGCGCTGGGGCTTGAGCCAAAAGCGCTGAACAGTACGCCAAGCAGCACAACCGAAATCAACATCAGGCGTAAGAACCCCAGACGATTCTCCTTCTGAATTTTGTTTGCTATTCCATGTTTCATAACGCTCGTTGTTTTCCCTCCCTCTATCTGCTGAACGCTTAAATGTTCTCTCGTCCACCAGGTAGTATGAAATGAAACTTTAGTATTTGTAAAACAGTTTCCAGTTTCAGTTCTCCAATTGCGAGTGGAGACACACAGTATGCCCCTACCTATATTTAATAGAATTGAGAGGGCGCTGTCAATACTTTTCTATAAAACTGTTTACTATTTCGAAAGTATATTTTATAGTAAGCATTGATATGTTATTAGAAATTAGCATTAACTACGCAAGGATAAACGCGACTCCGTGGCTGTGGTTGATATATCGTGGTGAAATATTCAGGGGGAATAATTCTGCGTTTGTGTTCATGATGTGTGGTTGCTGCGGGGAACGCTTCACTTGTCATTCTGCGCGCAGTCGCAGAATCCAGGCTCTGTCTGAGTTGATACTCTGCAGTCTCTGTTGCGGGCTAGCTCATTTGCGCAACTTTAAAGATCAGGTACGTATTAAGGTTGCCCGTGCGACCATCTGAGGTGAAGCGTGCGATGAGCGTGGTGCGGTCGGTGGCGCTGGCGATGAGCTGGTCGATCTCTGCATCCGAGAAGCTGTGGCAGTAGCGATAGGTGTGCGCGATATCTTTCCAGCCGAGCAGGTAGTCGCCGTCGCCCAGCTCCGGGAGGCCAAGTTCTTCTCTGGCACGCGTGTGGGTGGCCTGCGCCTTCTTATGGCGAGTGGGATCGTTCAGGAACTGCCAGAGGGACACGATGAGGTAGCCGCCGGGCTTGGTTTGCTCGATCAGGACGTCAAGTATCTGCGCGCGCTGCTGCGGGAGCGGGACATGGTGCAGAAAGCCGAAACAGACTGACAGGTCGCAGGCAGGCGCGGCAAAGCGGGTGGACAGCGGCGAGCTCTGGTTCTGGTCGAGCGCAGCCAGGATATCGAGGTGCTGATAGTGTGCTTCGGGCGCCGAAGGGAGGAGCTCATCGCAGTTATCCGCAGCGAAGAACGTGAAGGCGGCTTCAGGCAGCGCTGAGGCCAGGAAGGCCTCAAACCTTAAGTTGCCGGATGCCAGGTCAAAGACCGAAAGTTCCTGCGAAGTGTTTCCGTTGCGATTCTCCCGCAGGAGGGCCAGGCACTTCTGCCAGCCGGGCCAAGGCGTTTGACGCGTTTCCGCGAACGAAGCGCACTGCCTCCGGTAGAAGTCAGCATTGAGTTCGCGCAGTCTGTCAGCCGTGTCGCTATCCATAGCGACCATTGTAGCTGACAAAATTACCCCAGGGGTAATTTTGTCAGCTGGAGTATAGTAGTTGTTATCGTGGAAGAGATACTGCTGGACATACTGGACGCGTTGCGGCGGGGCGAGCGGTCTGATGACGAGGAGCTGTTCTCGTGCGTCATTGGTAACCCGCGCAGGCGCTCTGAACTGAGCGCGCAGCCACCGGCAAAGCGCAAGGTGCTTGCGTACTACCTGCACGTGCGCGAGTCTGACCCGCAGCGCTGGGCCAGTTGGGGCATCGATTCGGAGACCGAGAAGCGCCTGCTGCAGGCGCTGCAGGTCAAGCGCCGCCGCACTGCATCGGGCGTGGCGACGATCACGGTGATCACGAAGCCCTGGAAGTGCTCAAGCGCCTGTCTCTACTGCCCCAACGACGTGAGGATGCCCAAGAGCTACTTAAGCGATGAGCCAGCCTGCCAGCGGGCGGAGCGCAATTACTTCGACCCTTACTTACAGGTGGCCTCCCGCCTGCGGGCGCTCACGCAGATGGGCCATGTTACGGACAAGGTCGAGCTGATTGTCCTGGGCGGCACCTGGAGCGACTATCCGCGCGCCTACCAGATCTGGTTTGCGACCGAACTCTTCCGGGCGCTGAGTGACGGCGCCGCGGCGGTAGCGGCAGGCGTGCAGAAGCGTCGGCAGCGCTATAAGGACGCGGGGCTCAGCAACAATCGCGAGGAGCTGGCGGCGCGTGTGAGCGCGCGGCAGGCAGAGATCGACCGCGGCGCGCTCACCTATAATCAGGCGATCGAGCAGCTCTATCTGAATGATGCGATCTGGCGGGGCATTTCTGCGGAGCAGACGGCCACGATCGACGGGCTTGTCCGACAGCAGGTCCGCAACGAGACCGCCGCCCGTCGGGTGGTGGGGCTGGTGGTCGAGACGCGCCCTGACGCCATCACCGTGACCAGCCTGACGATGCTGCGCCGTCTGGGCTGCACCAAGGTCCAGATGGGCATCCAGAGCCTGGACCCTGTGGTGCTGCGGCAAAACGAGCGCGCCGTGACCGTCGACAAGATTCGCGAGGCCTTTGAGCTGCTGCGGGTCTTTGGTTTCAAGACGCATGTGCATTTCATGTTGAATCTTTTGGGCGCTACGCCCGCAGCAGACAAGCGCGACTATGCGCGCCTGTGCACGGACCCGGCGTTTTTGCCCGATGAGGTGAAGCTCTATCCCTGCTCTCTGGTGGCGGGCACGGGACTGTGCGCTTGCTATGGCGAGGGGACCTGGCGCCCCTACAGCGAAGAGGAGCTGCTTGAAGTACTGGCAGCCGATACGCTGGCCACACCGCCCTATGCGCGTATCTCGCGGATGATCCGCGATATCTCCGCCCATGACATTGTGGCGGGCAACAAGAAGGCCAACCTGCGGCAACTGGTCGAACGTCGCATTGAGCAGACAGGCGCCAGCATCGCAGAGATCCGCTCCCGCGAGATCGCGGCAGATGCAGTCGATCTTGAGAGTCTGCGGCTTGAGTCGGTCCCGTACGCGACCACGGTAACTGACGAGTACTTCCTGCAGTGGGTCACGCCGGAGGACCGGATCGCGGGCTTCCTGCGGCTGTCGCTGCCTGAAGCGGTGTATGTCAGCTCGCGCCAGTCAGGGCTGCCGGTCGGCCCCGGCGAGGCGATGATCCGCGAGGTCCATGTCTACGGCAAGGTCGCCGCGCTGGATGAGGCGGGCGGCAATGCCCAGCACCTGGGGCTGGGCCGGCGGCTGATCGAGGCTGCCTGCCAGATCGCGCGCGACCGTGGCTACACGGCGCTCAACGTGATCAGCTCAGTAGGGACCCGCGAGTACTACCGCAACCTCGGTTTTCGCGACCAGGACCTGTACCAACAGCTGCCGCTGCAGTGATGTTACCACCCCGAACAAGGCGCGCCGAGGTCGTCGCGCCCTACACAGCTTTTACCAATTATCACTTATACTACTGATGCCAGAATAAACGTCTGGCGCTAGCTGGTGAATGCTGTAGTTGGCAAGATCTCGTAGGGCGCAACGACCCGGCGTGCCTTGTTCGGAGTGGCAATGATTCCCCTTAATGTGTGGGATGCGTGGGTTGCACTGGTTGGTATCTGAGGAGAAACGGGGGAGGGGGAGCGCTTTGGCGTTAGAATTGAGAAGCGGCGGGGCAAAGTTTCCACGCCGGGCGGCTGCGAAGAGGCAGTCGGGCTCAGTATACGCATAACGAAACAGCAAGGTGGTATGAATCGTGAAAGGTAAGCTCATTGCGATCATTGGTGGGTCGGTAGCTTTATTTATTGGTTTGACGGGAGCAGTAGGTTCGGCTCTTACGATAGCTTTGGATATCCGCGGCTACGACTGGGGAGGCTATACCTATACGGCCCCCTTAACGGTGCATGAGATCACGATGATTGTGCTTGTGATAGTGTCGGCGCTTCTTTTTCTTGCAGGTTTGGCAGTGCTGATTATCGGCCTTGTTATGCGGTCGGGTCCCAAACAAGCGGCTGCTTTTGGCCCGCAGGCCTCGGGTTGGCCCCAGGCGCCGGGCGGGGTGTCTGCCCCGGGCGCGGCGCAGGTCCCGGGCACGTCGGGTGCGCTGCAGGTCCCGGGTGCGGCGCCTGCTGCTCCTGCTGTGCGTGAGTGGTATTGTGGCAGTGAGGGAACAAGCACAGGGCCGTATTATCTCAGCGAGCTTCAGCAGATGGCAGTCTCAGGCCAGATTGTGTCCGGGACCTGGATATGGAAGCCGCAGATGACCAGCTGGGCAGAAGCAAAAACCCTGGCCGATCTTGCCCCCTGGCTACGTGCGTAAAATTTACTGAGCAAAACTCGCTCCCGTTTTTAGCAGCAGGGGTTACTTGCCACACCGCGGGAGGACCGCCTTGTCAGAGACAGAAGGCGGCGTAGAGAGGAACGGTCTTTTTGCCATCTGCAAAGCCGAAGTTTCTGGTGGAAAGCTTAAGGGCATAAGGTGGCTTAAAGATATCTCGGTAGACGTTCAGGCTTTTTGCCTGGGTGTTATCGGCGCTCTTCACTTCGACAGGGATGATCGCGTCCTCGCGCTGGATGATGAAGTCTACTTCTGCCCCACGGGCAGACTCCCAGTAGTAGGTGGCATACCCGTTCATTATCAGATGGACGTTGACATAGTTTTCTACCATGCCACCTTTGAAGTACTGAAGATCGTCTGACATGAACAGTACGTCGGCGGCTGGCAGATCCTTCTTGGCGCAGAGCAGGCCCAGGTCTGAGATATAGATCTTGAAAGCATCGATGTCTTTGCTGTCGTCAAGGGGTTTATGCGGGTGCTCGACCCGGCAAACCTGGGAGATAATTCCCGCCAGGCGGAGCCACTCAATAGCGTTCTCAAACTCTGCGGCCCGTCCGCCTTTCTTAATCAACTTATACTGAAATCGCGTGTTCTTTTTGGAGAGCTGGACCGTGATATTGTTGTAGGTGAGTCGTGTCTTCTGTATCTCATTTTCCTGATTATACTTACTCATGTCATCCAGATAGTTGGTCAGGATAGTCGATTGCAGGGTGCGGACAAGCAGATAGTCGCCGGTCTCAGCAAACTGTGTGACACATTCGGGCATGCCGCCTATCACCAGGTATTGACGGTAATAGTTCAGAGCGCTGTCATGAAGAGCGGCAGGCAGGGGCGAATCGTTGTTAAAACAGGTTCTGATTTTTTTTGTTAGCTCACGTTCGCCCAGCGCAATAAGAAACTCTTCCATATCAAGAGGGTAGAGAGTCTTCAGGTCAACTTTGCCCACTGGGTAGGAGAATTGCTTGCGATTGACAGCAACACCAAGCAAGCTTCCCGCCGCAATAAGGTGATAATCGGGGGCCTCTTCGCAAAAGTACTTGAGGGAAGTCAGAGCTCGTTCGCAAGCCTGGATCTCATCGAACACGATCAAGGTTTTCTCTTTGACAATGGTTTGCCCAGAGATATGCGAGAGGAGCGGGATGAGGTACGCGGGACTGATGTCTTCGTCGAAGGTCTGTGCGAGCTTTGCGTTCCGTTCAAAATTGAAGTACGCGACATTCTCATAGTGGGTCCGCCCAAACTCAAGGATAGAGTAGGTTTTGCCCACCTGTCGCGCCCCCTGGAGGATGAGCGGCTTCCGATACCTGCTTTGCTTCCAGTCTTCCAGGAACTGGTTGATTTTCCGATACATGAGCGGACTCCCTTACTGTTACATAAGAGGAGTATAGAGCAAAGTGGTGTGAATATCAATTGATTTTTGGTTGAAATTCACATTATAGCGCACGACTTTTTTGCCGGAAGTAACACTGATCGACATGACTTATGCTGGGTGGTGCGGGCTTTTGACGCTATTGAGGCGTATGTCTGGCAGGCTCGGTGGCAGGCTTGGCAGGCTCCTCGGCAGACGTCTCAGCGTGGCTCTTGTTATCCATGAGCTGGACCATCAGGACGCCGGCGATGGCCAGGATGGCGCCGATGGCGACCAGGTGGCTGGGGACTTCGCCCAGCCAGATCCAGGCGATGGCTGCGGCAAACAGGGGCTCGGCATTCAAAAAGACCGTGACCTGGGTGGCGGGCAGGCGCGAGAGCGCCACGCCCCAGAGCGCGTAGGCAATAAACCCGGGAAAAACGCCGATGTAGAGCGCCGCCATCGTCGCGCCGGTTGAGGCGTGGCGCGCGTCGCCTATCAGCTGCGGCGCAAAGATCAGCAGAAACAGCGCGCCCGCGATGATGGCGTAGCTGGTGAGCTGGATGCCGGAGTAGCGCTTGAGCAGCTCTTTGGATAGCACAAAGTAGATCGCGGTGGCAAGCGCAGAGCCCATGACGGCAAGCGCATGGATGTTGATACGAAACCCCGCAGCTCCCGTAAAGCCAACCAGGCAGACGCCGGCAAACGAGCAGACTACTCCCAGCCAACCCCACCCTCCGAGGCGCTCTTTGAGGAAGCGCGCAGATATCAGCGCGACAAAGATGGGCGCAAAGGCGATGATGATTGAGGCAGCGCCAGCCGGTACGACCTGCTCGCCAAAATTCAGGCAAAAGTGATAGACCGAGATGCCGAGCAGGCCCGCCAGCGCGATGCGCCACAGGTCACGGGCGCGCGGCAGACCCTGGCGTGTGATGATCAGGTAGCCGAGGGCCACAACTGCTGCGGTCCCAAAACGGAAGAGCGCCAGCGCGCCGGGGTGAAATCCGCCCGGGTTGGCGGGCGAGGCAAGCCCGTAGCGGATGACCGCAAACGACGATCCCCAGAACAGCAACGTGGTCAGGATGCAGAGGTAGGTAGTTTTCCGGGTGGTTGGTTTCACGAAGTCTTTCTGGTTGCGAGTGGTTGTGTCGGACGTTCTATTATCACGTATATCAGCGAGGGCTATCAGCGCAGGCCGTATTTTTTGCGGACGCGGGTCAGGGCGCCTTCAAGCGCAGGGCCAAACAGGGCAAGGAAGACAAAGGTCGAGGCGGCAAAGATTGCGTTGAAGGAAACGCCCGCCGCATAGATGGGCCAGGCGGTCTGCCAGCTGAGGTTCTGCGTGAAGAGCAGCACCGAGGCGGTGTCAACGATCGGCCCGTAGAGGGCGAGGGTCGCCAGGCCGCCGAACGCTGCGATCAGCCAGCGGCCACGGGGCAGGCGCGCGGGCGCGAAGGCTGCGCCGGCCAGGCAGCCAACCAGGCCAAAGGCAAGCATCTGCCAGGGTGTCCAGGGCCCCTGGCCAAAGATGAAGTTCGAGACAAAGCCCGTCAGCGCTCCGATAGCAAAACCGTTGCGTGCGCCCAGCGCGACGGACGCGATGATGATGACGGCCATGACGGGTTTGACCTGTGGCAGGAAGTAGAACACCGCGCGGCTGACCACCGCAAGCGCAACAAGCACCGCGATCAGCACGAGCTCCCGCGTGCGGGGACGCCGCCGCTCGAAGTTCAGCGCGAACAGCCCCAGGGCGAGGGTCACCAGTATCAGGCTGACGGCATAGTAGTGGCGGGTGAAAAAGGCCGTCATGCAGGGCGGCTCTCTTTTTGCGCGCCCGCAACGATGTCGCCGGTGGTGATGGCGCCGGGCAGCAGGCCGCGGCTGATGCGGCGGGCTGCGGTAGTGTAGTAGCACAGGTTCGCAAAGAACGGGCGCGGCGGTGCGCTGGCGGTGATCTCTCCGTTGAAACACAAGACGCAGCGATCGGCGTGGCGCGCGCAGAACTCGATGTCGTGCGAGACCATGACCACCGTCAGCCCTTCTGTGGCGATCAGCGTGCGGAGCAGCTCCGCAAAGCGCCGCTTAAAAGCGGCGTCCATGCCTTTGGTTGGCTCGTCAAGCAGCAGCAGCCGGGGGCGCGCGAGCAAGACGTCAGCCAGGGCGATGCGCTGTGCCTCGCCGCCGCTCACGTCGAAGGGGTGGCGGTCGAGCAGCCCTGCGATCTCGCAGCGGCGGGTGACCTCTGCCAGGCGCCCGGCGCGCTCCTGCTTGCTGGCGCCGGCAAGCGGAAGGGTCGCCTCAAGCTCCTCGCGCACCGTCTTGTGAGTAAACAGCAGGCGCGGATCCTGCGGGAGCAGCACGGTGGCGCCGGCGCCCGTGCCAGCGGGAAGCGCGCGCGGGTCACGCTTGACGCGACCGCGGTAGGGCTTGAGCAGGCCGGCGATCACGTTCAGCGTGGTAGTCTTGCCCGTGGCGTTGCCGCCGACGATCGCCGTAAGCTCGCCCGGGTAAACATCAAGGGCAAGGCCGCGCAGCACATCAGGAGAGTTGCGCTCATAGCGAAACCAGACTTCATGAAGCGAGAGGAGGGGAGTGAGGCTACTCTTCCTGTCATTCTGCGCGTAGTGTAGCGACGCGAGACTACCCTTTTTGTCATTCTGCGCACTGCGACTGCGCGCAGCGCAGGCTCCGTCGCAGAATCCAGTCTGGCCTGTAGCAACTGGATCCTGCGACTGATGCGTAGGATGACCGGGCTGCTGTCTGTTGTTGCTGGTTTGCAGCTTCTCCTGCAAATACGTGCGAGCGGCGCGAACGGTGGTGGGCGCTGGCGCGCCGACGCCTGCCTGCTCGCTCTCCAGCCTGTAGAACAGGCGGATGGGGGTGGGCAGCGCCGCAAACATCGGGCTGCCTGCCGCAAGCAGCTTGGCGCCAATGCACTCTGGCGCGGCGTCGGCGACGAGGCGCCCGTTCTCCAGCACCAGTACGCGGTCGGCGCACGGCACGACTTCTTCCAGGCGTTGCTCGGAGACGATGACGGTCGTGCCGATCTCGTCGTTGATCTTTTTCAGGGCAGCCAGAAAGTGAGCGGCGGCGATGGGGTCGAGCTGCGAGGTGGGCTCGTCGCACAGCAGCAGCGCGGGGCTGCCGGTCATGATGGCGGCGAGGTTCAAAAGCTGCTTCTGGCCGCCGGAAAGCGCGTTGCATGGTTGGTCAAACCACTCCTGGATGCCAAAGAAGCTGGCCATCTCCGCCACGCGCAGGCGGATTTCATCGGAAGGAACGCCGAGGTTTTCCAGCCCGAACGCGAGCTCATGGTAGACCTGGTCGGTGACGATCTGGCTGTCGGGGTCCTGCGCGATAAATCCGATCTGGCTGGCGTCTTCACGGGCGGAAAGCTCCGTGAGTGGCCTGCTGGCAAGCCGGATTTGTCCTGCGCGGTGGTCGCCCGCCGGGGTCAGTGATGGCTTGAGCTGGCGCAGCAGGGTCGTCTTGCCACAGCCCGATGTGCCGCAGAGCACCACGAAGGCGCCGGCGTCGATATCCAGCGTGAGGTCATCTAAGGCCGGGACCGTCGCGTCGGGATAGCGGAAGCCTAAATGGTCGAGCGCGAGATACGCCATGCGACCTCCTCCTGCAGATTAAAGAGAGTGGGCGCCAGGCAGAGCAGCCCGAACGCGCCGTAAGCGCCAGCAGTGATCGCGCCGCGGACGGCGCCGGGCAGGCCGGCGCCCTGGTTCAGCAGGAAGGCTGGCAGGTACTGTGCCGACACGACAGTCGAAGTCAGCGCGACGATGACCACTGCCGCGCAGGCAAGCATCAGCGCCAGCGCCCCGGCGTCACGCGCGCTGAACCGGAAGGGCTGATACGCGCTGCGCCCGGGCAGGCCATAGCCACGGGCATGCATCGAGTCTGCGGTGTCAAGCGCGGACTCCAGCGCCCAGCTGGTCAGTATCGACAGGACGGCGAAGCCACTGCGCAGACGCAATGAGACAGGGGGACGGTCTGAGACAGGGGGACGGGTACACTGTGAGACAGGGGGACGGTTCTTCTGTCTTATCTCGGATAAGACAGAAGAACCGTCCCCCTGTCTCACAGTGTACCCGTCCCCCTGTCTCACCCGTCCCAGCCCGCGCTGGGCGGCGGTGATCGTCTTGAGCTGGCGCAGATAGCGGCCTGCAAAGCGCAATGCCATCGAGGTGGTCAGCGCAAGCGCTGGCGCGACCCTCCCAAAGACGGCCAGGAATTTCTCATGGGTTACAACCTGGTTGTAGCAGGAAAACCACAGCAGGACCGCGACCAGCATGGCCGCCAGCGCTACGCCGTAGAGCAGGGCTTCGCGGGTCAGCGGGTTGCCGTCGATATAGCCCAGGATGGTGACGCCCTGATGGTTGAACAGCGGGTTGATCGCAGCGGCAAACAGCGCCAGCCCCGCAAGTCCCACAAGGAGCTTTGCGGTGGCGCGCAGGCCGCGGAGCTGCAGGGACAGCAGCAGCGCGCCGAGGACCGAGCAGGCCAGCAGCACCGGATGCGCCGTGAAGACCGTCACACCAATGACGAACACGAAGTAGCCGATGCTGAGCGCCGGATGCAGCGTGGCAAAGGCGTTTGCACGGCTGCTATCAGCGGGCACCGCTTGCTCCTACGTCTGCGCCGCCGTTGCAGGTGTAGCGGAAGGCGACCACATCACCGGCCTTCAGGACGTAGGTGCTGCATCCCGTGCTTGAATAGGCGCCATTGACGCTATAGACCCAGCCCGATTGCGGCCCGCAGTCGAACTCTTCCAGGTTACCGATGCCTTTGATGTAAGCGCTGTAACCGGGCATCTGCGAATAATCCAGTGAGACCCCGGCGGCCTGACAGGCGCGCTTCAGCACAGAAAAGACCGTGTCGCCGCTTTGCAGGGTCACGCTTCGGCTGCCAAGGATGACGCCGCTTGAGGGGACGACCGACTTCTTGCTGGCCTTAAGCTTATCCCTATTTGAGAGTACCGTACGGCAGCTGACCGAGATCGTGACGGTCGCGGGTTTTGGCTTTGGCTTTGGCGCAGGTGCGGGAGCAGGAGCAGGAGCAGGAGCAGGGGTCGAGGACCCTGCTGCGCCGCCGCCCTTGCCGTTGGAACCCGACGCGGCAGAGCCTCCGGCGCCTCCAGCGCCAGCTTTGCCCGAGGCGTCAGCAGGACTGCCAGCAGCGCCGCCTGATCTGTTGCCCGATGAGGCGCCGTCTGTCTTTGTAGAGGAGGACGTGGCGCCGGAGTCAGCACTGATCCTTCCCGATGACGCAGAAGGCAGGGACGTGCCTGACTCGCCGCCTCCGACAGTCACGCCGGCGTTGCCCGCGTCTGCGCTCTGCGCCGTGGCTGCAACCTTGCTCTGGTGCGCCAGTGCCAGGCCAACGGCAGTGGCCCCGCACAGGACCACTGCCACACAACCCAGGATGAGTATGAGTTTGGCGTGCTGCTTCATGAGAGCCTCCGCTGCCCGGAGCGCTTGCGCAAAACACAGAGCGCAGCGGTCGCGCCCAGCAACAGGAGGGCGGTTGCGCCCAGCTGTGACTGCCCCGTGGTGTCCCCGGTATTGGCCAGGGTGGCTGCGGTTGCGGTGGAGGCGGTCGACAGCGGGGTCGATGGCGCCGCCGTCCCGGAGCCCGTTTTGCCAGCACCCAGCTTCTTCTGCTTGCTGGCGCCGCCCGTTTTTCCGCCGCTTGTCCCGCCCTTATTTGCCGGCGCGTTCGTGTAGGGCTTCAGCGCAACATCGCTCATGTCATAGAGCCGGTTAGCGCCCGTCAGCGCGCGCCAGTAAGCGGCAAGCGCATACAGCCCTTGCTCGGTGGCCATGGCGTCAGGCGCGGGATAGGTGGCGTCGCTCTTAGCGTTAGCAAAGGCTTTGCTGCCGGAGCCGCCCTCGACCAGGAAGCTCGTAAGTGAGTCATAGATGGTGCTGCCGGTCTTTACAAAGCGGGCGTCATCGACCGGGATGCCCAGCGCGCTCAGGGCGGTCAAGGCCTGCGCGGCGCTTTCCGAGTTGGGGTCAGGCGTCCAGAGTGGGAAGGGGATAAACCCCGCCGTGGCGCCGTCCTGGATCTGCCCCAGCGCGGTCAGAGCGGTGTCAATCGCCCCGTCAACTTGCGCATCGCCCTTGCCCTGATAGGGGGCAAGCGCCTGAAGCGCCATGCTGGTCACATCAGGATCCGGGTCGGTCGCTCCCCAGCCCCAGTTCCAGCCGCCTGTGCCGGGGAGTTGCTGGCTCAAGAGGTCGCTGACAAGTTTGGCGCGCGTGGTCTGGACGCCTGCTGCTCCCGCTTTGAGCTTCGGCATTGCGTAGGGGTGGCTGTCAAGCGCGAGCAATGCGTTGATGCTCCCGCTGACTCCCGGAGCGGTAACGTCGTCGAGGTTTGCGAGAGGGGCCGTCAAATTGACGCCATTGAAACTGGTTGCGTCAACGCCCAGCGCGGTCAGCGCGAGGATAACGCGGTCATAATCGGTTACCGTGCTGCCCAGGGAGTTCTTGTTGTCTTTGAGGTACGTGCTCAGATTGGCGAGGTACTGCTGCTTCAGCGTGCTGGGCAACTTGCCTGCGCGCGCAAGCGCCATAAGGGCCCACTCGTTGCCATAAGTGGCGCCGGTTTTCTGAGCTTTCAGGCAAGCGACCTCGTAGGCTGACACCTGAGAGATGGTGGTTTTCACCCGAGTTGCGCTGGGTGCAGGCGACGCGAACGCCGTTGCCGGCAGGCAGATCGCCAGCAGAAACGCCAGGATGAGCGCGGGGCGCGACCTCCTGCTTTTTGTTTTGTTGGATGTTTTTGAACTGTTCATAGTCGCTTCCTTTCTTCTTTAACCCAAGAACATTGCGTGTGATAGGCGGAAGGTAAGTCTCCTGGCTCATGCCCGCGGCGGGCGCCTTCCCATTGCTCCGCTACAGAGTCAACAGTGGCATTGTGCCCGCTTGACGGCATTTACAGTTGTGGTTT
>Ga0123357_10000548_pt1 | contig 36968 bp, 25 predicted proteins | sample TergutEmb28metaG_FD_89873 | JGI IMG/M metagenome (GOLD analysis project Ga0123357, IMG submission 89873) | Embiratermes neotenicus P4 segment gut microbial communities from Petit-Saut dam, French Guiana - Emb289 P4 | ecosystem: Host-associated > Arthropoda: Insects > Digestive system > Gut ... | reverse complement strand
CGCGAAACCCCGCTCGCGCTCGTGCATTTCCGCACAACGGAAAAACTCGACACCACCGTCCACTGCGAAGCGACCGTGCGCATCGGCAACAACGCCCCGCAAAAACTCACCGCGCAAGGCAACGGCCCCATCGACGCCTTCGTGCGCGCCCTCAATGAACACACGGAAAGCACGGAACGCACGGAACGCACGACGCACCCGGCGCTCCCGAAATTTGAAATCATCGATTACAGCCAGCACGCCCTGGGCAAAGGCGCCGAAGCGCGTGCCGCCTCCTACATCCAAATCAAGACCGACCGGGGACGCTCCTATTTTGGCGTGGGCATTCACACCAGCATCGAGCTAGCCTCGATCAAAGCCATTGTCAGCGCGCTGAACCGGGCCGCCGCCCACGAAGTAAAGTAGCACGGGCTTCCAGCCCGTGGGTTTGCGTGGCACGGGCTGCCCGCCTGTAAGCGCTAACTTTGCATGTGATTTATTGAACCCGAAAAGCGCGATTGGGTTGAGTGGCACGGGCGACTCGCCCATGTGCTTGGACGGCGCATCGGTTTGCGCGTGCGAATCACGGGCGAGTCGCCCGTGCCACGCGACCCACATGGGCGAGTCGCCCATGCCACTCGATCCGCCCAATCGCGGAATTCAGGTTGAAACGGCGCTTGTTACGGCGAAGCCGTTGCCTCCTATAGCCCGAGGTAGCGACGAAGGCGCTACCTCGGGAAAATAGACGTGTTGGGTCATGGGAAATCGGTTGATTTTCGCTATTTTTGCTGCTCCGAAGGGCCAACGGCCCTTCAGAATCAACTTTGCCTTTCGGTCACAAAATCCCCGACTCCTTGAACGAATAAAATCCCGCGCCCGACGGGTCGCGCGTTGCCTCGCCCACGATCACATGGTCGATCAAATCGATGCCGAGCACCTTCGCGGCCTCGCGCACCTGGCGCGTCACCTGGATGTCCGCCGCGCTCGGCAGCGGGTCGCCGCTCGGATGATTGTGGACGCACACAATCGACACCGCGCCCTCGCGCAACGCCTCGCGAAAAATCTCCCTCGGCCGCGCGAGCGCCTCCGTCGCCGTGCCCGACGAAATCTCCACGCGCTTGATCAACCGGTTTTTCCGATTCAGGCAAAGCACCCAGAATTTCTCCACGTCCAGCCCCGCGCAAAACGGACGCATCCACGCCGCCACCGCGTCGCCATGGTCGAGAATCGGGGCCTCGCCGTTTTGTTGCGCGAGCACGCGCCGCGCGACCTCCATGACGGTCATCAACTGCAACGCCTTCACGCGCCCGATGCCCTTGAGTTTGCGAAAATCGTTTTCCTTCCACGCAACCAACGCGCCCAGCGAGCCTGCCTGCGCGAGCAACGCCGCCGCGAGCGAAATCACGTCATGCCCGCGCGTGCCGCTGCGCAGCAGCATGGCGAGCAATTCCACGTCGCTCAACGCCCCCGCGCCCAGCCGCTGCAACCGCTCCTGCGGCCGCTCCGACGCCGCCAGCTCGCGCAACCGGCTCGCCGCCGGCACGGGAGGAATGGGCGGCATGGGAGCGATGGGCGGCATGGGAGCGATGGGCGACATGGAAAAAATGGGAAGCGCGCGAACCATGGGAAGTTGCCCCCGATGCCAAGGCAACCCGAAACCTCGCCGCACCCGCGACCTGGGATTTCCCACTTTCCACTTCCTACTTTCCACTTCCTGCTTTCTACTTTCCCCATGTCCCGCATCGCCGACACATTTGCCAAAGCACGCTCCGAAAACCGCGCCGCCTTCATCGCGTATCTTTGCGCGTGCGACCCGGACTTCGACACCTCGCTCGCCGCGTGCTCCGCCGTCATCGAAAACGGAGCCGACATCCTCGAACTCGGCGTCCCGTTTTCCGACCCCGTGGCCGACGGCCTCACCAACCAGCTCGCCGCGCAACGCGCCCTCGAAAACGGCGCCACCTCCGCGCGCGTGCTCGAACTCGCCAGCCGCCTCCGCCAGAAATTTCCGGCGGTTCCGCTCGTTTTCTACACTTACTACAACCTCGTCTTCGCGCATGGCGTGGACGCCTACGCCGCGCGCGCCGCCGCCGCCGGGGTCGACGCGCTGCTCGTGCTCGACTTGCCGCCGGAGGAATCCGCCGAACTCGCCGCCGCCTGCGCGCGCCACGGACTCGAGAGCGTTTACATCGTCGCGCCGACCACGCCCGACGCGCGCATCGCGAAAATCGCCGCCGCCGCGACCGGATTTATTTATTACGTCTCGCGCGAAGGCGTGACCGGCGTGCGCGACCAGCTCGCCGCCGACATCCCCGCGGCCATCGCGCGCATCAGAAAACACACCGCGCGCGCCACGCGCGCCGCGCCTATCGCGCACGACGCGCACACCACGCGCACCGCGCACGACACGCACGACACGCGCACCGCTCACACCACGCGCACCGCTCACGACGCGCACGACGCTCACGACGCTCACGACGCGCCCACGGCGCTGCCTGTTGTGGTCGGCTTTGGCATTTCGACGCGCGAGCACGTCGCGGCGGTCGCGGCGCACGCGGACGGCGTGGTTGTTGGCAGCGCGCTGGTGAATTGCATTCGCGACACGCTCGGCGCGCGCGGCACGACCGCGGCGGCGCTCGCCGCGAAAACGCGCGACCTCGCCGCCGGGTGCCGGACATGACATTGTCACGCATTATATTACAACGTCATGTTAAACCGGAACCCGCGATTGGGTTGAGTGGCACGGGCGACCCGCCCGTGGGTTCGGAAGTAGCACGGGCATCCTGCCCGTGAGTCCGAGTGGCATGGGCGACCCGCCCATGTGCTTGAATGGCGCACTGGTTTGCGCCCGCGCAACCTTCCTCACCCTTCTTGCCTCGCTCGTTGCCTCACTCGTCGTCTCCGGTGTCGCCGTCGCCACCTTTTTCGGCTTTTTTCTTTTCCTTGTGGGAATCAGGGCCGACGTCGGTCACGAATGGGACGTTGTTTTTCGGAAACCATTTCGCCAGCTCCGTTTTCACGGAGGCGTGCTGGGGGTTCTTGGCAAGGTTCGTCCATTCCAAGGGATCGGTTTCGTGGTCGTAGAGTTCCTCGCCGCCGTCGTCGTAACGGATGTAACGCCATTTTTCCGTGCGGGCGGCGTGGTTGTTGTATTCAAAGGTCGACACCGCGGGGCGGTCCCACGCGGCGGCGGGGTTTTCCAACAGCGCGCGAATGCTCACGCCTTCGAGGTGCGCGGGCGCGGGGATGCCCACAAGGTCGCAGAGCGTGGGGAAAACACACGAGTTGTCCACGGGGCGGTGGCAGGCGCCGCCGGGTTTTGTCACGCCGGGCGCCGTCCAGAGCAGGTGCGTGCGCGTGGCTTCCTCCCAGAGGGTGGATTTGCGCCAGTGGTGCTTTTCGCCGTGATGCCAGCCGTGGTCGGACCAGAGCAGGATGAGCGTGTTGTCTTTGCAGGCGCTGGCTTCAAGCGCGTCGAGGAGGCGGCCAATTTGCGCGTCGAGGAAACTGATGCACGCGAGGTAGGCTTGGAGGGCTTCTTTCCAGCGTCCGCTTTTGAGCATGGCGGCGTGAATGCCGTCGTGGTCGGCCCAGCGGCGCGCGGTGGGCGGGAGGCCGTCGAGGGTGGGTTGCACTTTGGGCAGCTCGATTTTGTCGAGCGGATACATGTCGAAATACTTTTGCGGCACTTCCCACGCAAGGTGCGGTTTGTGGAAGCCGCAGCCGAGGAAGAGGGGTTTGTCGTATTTGCGGCGCAGTTTGTCGATGCACCAGCTCACCGATTTGTAGTCGGCCATTTCGCTGTCGTCCACGGTGGAGGGGCGGAAGACGATTTGTTTCACGCCTTTGTCCTTGGAGAGGCTGGGGAGGCCCTTGGGGTTTTTGGGCTGGTTGTAACTGTCCCAGTCGGATTGGCGTGTCATGCTTTCGTGGGTGATTTTGCCGGAGGCGTGGGCGGTGTAGCCGTGCTGTCGGAGCCAGAGGGGGATGTTGGGCAGGGTGCTGGTGATGCGGTTGGAGCGGCGCCAGTCGATGTCGTTGTTGTAGACGCCGGTGGTGGAGGGTCTCATGCCGGAGAGGAGCGCGGCGCGCGAGGGGTTGCAGAGGGGCGCGGTGCAATAACTGCGCATGAAGGCCACGCCTTTCGCGGCGAGGCGGTCGAGGTTGGGCGTCTTCGCTTGCGGGTGGCCGAGGTAATTTGCCCAGTCGCGCAGGTCGTCGATGGCGATCATGAGGATATTCGGCGCGCCGGCGGGGGCGGGGGTCGCGTTGGTTATCGGGACAACGTCAATGACTGGCGAGGTTTCGGAGGTGGGGCGGACGGCGGCGGTTTTTGCCTGGTCCTTGTTTTTCGCGGCGCGCGCGACGGTGGAGCCGAGCGCGAGGCCGGCGCCGGCGAGGGCGGCGGTTTTGATGAAGGCGCGGCGGTCAATGCTGGCGCCGGTGGTGTCTTGGGCGGATGCGGGTGCGGGTGCGGATGGTTTCATGGGTGCGGGTGTGCGGATAATCTGGATCAGCCGGCAAGCGTCAGGGTGTCGCCGGTTGTTTCCTGCATGCGGTGAATTTCGGCGGTGAGTTTTTTCACGATGTCGCGACAGGCGGGGTCGCGATAGAGGTTGTGCATCTCAAGCGGGTCGGCGCGGTGGTTGTAGAGTTCGGGGATGTCAACGTCGGAGAGCGTGAGTTTCCAGCCGTCGGGCGCGATGGCGCAGCGGTTCGAGGCGTTGACGTATTTGCGCAGGCTCGGGTCGCGGTCGGCCATCGCGTATTTGGGTTTCTCACTGTCGGGGTTGTCTTTCTTGGATTTTTTGTCGGGTTTGCCGGGCTTGGCGGGTTTGTCGGTTTTTTCGGGGTTGCCGCCGGATTTCTTGTCCTCGGTTTTGTCTTTGTCTTTCTCGCCCTTGTCTTTTTTTGACTTGTCCTTGTCCGAACCGCCGGGGCTTCCATCGTCTTCCTCGGAGTTGGGCGCCCATTCGGAAAAGATGGTTTGCGCGGGCAGGGGGTCGCCTTTGATTTCGGCGGAGCGGTCGCGTCCGTGGCGGTCGGCGGGGATTTTGGAGGCGGCGCCGAGGAGGCCGAGTATCGTTGGCGTGAGGTCGACGTGCGACCAGGGCGCGGCGATATGCGTGCCGCCGCGCACGCCGGGCACGCGCACGAGCATGGGCACGCGCATGGCTTCTTGCAGCATCACTTCCTTATACCAGAGGCCGTGCGCGCCCATCATGTCGCCGTGGTCGCTGGTGAACATGACGATGGTGTTGTCGGCGAGGCCGAGGCGTTCGAGTTCGGCGAGGATGGTGTTCACGCTGCGGTCAACGACGCTGACGTTGCCGAGGTATTGGCGCGTGATGGTGGCGAGTTTTTCGGGCGGGCCGCTGAATTTCGGGAGGTGCTCGAACCAGTCCTGCCTCATGCGCACGCGCCATGCCTGGCCGTCGGGGTTGTCATGGCGGTGGAAATAACTTTCGGGCGGCGGGAGCGGGTCTTTGTCGTAGAGGTTTTTGAGTGGCGAGATGTAGGGCGTGTGCGGTTCGAGGTAGCTGACGTGCATGATGAAGGGGTTGTCTTTGTTGCGGCGCAAAAACTCGACCGCTTTCATCGCTTGGAACGCGGGCTTGCCGTTTTCGATGGGCTGGCGGCACGCGAACTCGCGCGAGAAATAGGCGCCGGAGTCGGGCTTGAGGCCTTTGTCGGCGAGGAAGCGCCAGTAGTCGCTCTTGGTCTGCCTGTCATGGCCTGGGCTGAAATGTTTTTCGTATTTGTCCTCGGTGCCGACCCATTCCTGGAAGCCGTGTTGCGCGAAGAGTTCGTCGCCGAGGTGCCATTTGCCGATTTGGATGGTGCGGTAGTCGGAATCGGCGAGCAGTTCGGGGTAGCATTGGGTGGTTTGCGGCAGGGCGATGTTGTTGGCGGTGACGCCGGTCTGGTGGGGCCAGAGGCCGGTGGTCATGCAGCCGCGCGAGGGCGTGCAAACGGGATGGCCGACGATGGCTTCGTCGTAAATGACGGATTGCGAGGCGAGTTTGTTGAGCGCGGGGACGTCGGTGAGGCGGTTGCCGTAACACGCGAGAGTGTCCCAACGCATCTGGTCGGCCATGATGAAAAGCAGGTTGGGCTTGCGGGCTTGCGGATTGCGGAATGCGGCTTTCCGACTAATCGCGGTATCGGTGGTATCGGTGGTATCGGCGGTATCGAAAGATGCGGCGGCAGCCGCTCCAAGCGAGCGGCGCGGCGCGAGCGCGAGCGCGGTGGCGCCGAGGGCGGAGGTGCGGAGGAATTGGCGGCGGTTCAGGTTCATGGTAAGAAATGCGGAGCGAGAAATCGAGGTTTGGAGGAATCGAGGTTTGGAGGAATGGAGATTTGGTTTGGTGATGCGTGCGCGGCGGTAGATTTATGATTCGCATTCTCGCGCACAATAAGAAAACTGCAACCCGCGCCATTCACAAGGCGTCAGAACTTTCACCATCCTCCATCTCCACCACTCCATCTCCACCACTCCACTGCCACCACTCCACTCCACTGCCACCACCACTGCCACCATGCGCCGCCAACACCTCGCTCTTATCTCCGCGTTCGCGTTTTTGTTTTTCCTCGCAACCGCGCCCGCGCCATCCCTGCTCACGCCCGCCGCCGCCTCGACCCCGCCTGCCGCCGCGCGCGCCGCCGAAGCCGTCCGCGCCGCGCAATCCCCCGCCGCCATCGAAGCCGAGCTGCGCGCCCCGCAACCGCCCAAGGCCGTCCTCCATGACTTCATCGCCATCGACGAAGGCCTCGGCACCATGCTCCGCATCAACGAAAACGACCCCTCGCAAAACTGGCGCGTCACCGGCCTCTCGATGGCCCGCGACATGCAACTCATCGGCCACGGACGCCTCCTCGTCAGCTACGACGACGGCTACGCCGAATACGACATCGCCACCGGCGCGCTCCTCAAAAAATTCACCGGCCTGGTCAACGTCGCCTCCGCCCGCCGCCAGCCCGACGGCTCCACGCTCCTCGCCGGCGCCGACCTCGCCGGAAAAAAAGGCGTGTGCGTCCTCCGCCTCGACGCCGACGACCAGCCCCTCGATTGCGTCGCGTATCCCGGCGACTACGTCCGCCTCATGCGCCAGACCGCGCAAGGCACCTACCTCCTGAGCAACGACACCGAAATCACCGAAGCCGCCCCCAACGGCAAAATCCTGCGCGCCTTCCCCGTCGACGGCTTCCAGCACACCTGGAAAGCCGTGCGCCTCGCGAACAACCACATCATCGCCTCCGCCGGCTACGGCGCGTTCATGGCCGAACTCGATGAAAACGGAAACGTGTTGCGCAAATTCTCCGGCAAAAGCCAGCTCCCCGCCGAGTTCAACCCGAATTTCGCCGCGACATTTCAAATCCTCGCCAACGGCGACATCGTCCAAGTCAACTGGCAAGGCCACGGCCCGCAGCACGGCGCCTCGGGCGTGCAACTCTTCGAAACCACGCCCGACGGCAAAGTCGTCTGGCAATGGAGCCGCGCCCCGCTGATAGGCTCGCTCCAAGGCATCATGGTTCTCGACGGCCTCGACCTCTCGCGCCTGCACGACGAACGCGAAGGCGTCGTCGTCCCGATGGACACCACGCCCCCCGCCTCGACCGCGAGTGAAGCCGCCTACACCGGCCCCGGCGCCGTGACCGAAGCCCAAGTCGCCGCCGCAGCAGCCGCCGCCGAAACCGCGAAAACCGCGAAACACGCCAAACCCAAATCCCCGCAAGCGCAAGCTGCCGCGCTTGCGGCCACCAGGGAAGATCAGGAAATGCGCATGCGCAATGAAGAGATGGCCCGCAAAAAAGCCTGGGACGCAGCCAATGAGGAAGCGCTAAAACGCATTGCTGAAATCAACGCAAGAACAACGCGAATCGCCGACGAACGCGACATCGCCGCCGCCGTCGAACGCCTCCGCGAAGCCATGCTTGCCTCGGACGGCCCCGCCCTCGCCGACATCGCCGGCGACAACCTCCTCTACTGCCACTCCAGCGGCAAACAGCAAAACAAACAGGAATTCGTGGACACCATCGTCCAAGGCCACTCGGTATTCCTGACCCTCGAATTTTCCGAGCAAGTCATCAAAATCACCGGCGACACCGCCATCGTCCACAACCGCTTCACCTCCGACACGCACGACGACGGCAACCCCGGCCACGTTGACCTCGGCGTGCTGCTCGTGTGGAAAAAAATCGACAACCAGTGGAAACTAATCGGACGCCAGGCGTTCAAATTGTGATAGAAGCCAAACCACCATGCGCTTCCTCAAATCCCGCTCCTCGCCCCACCTCGCGTTTCGCCTCGCGCTCCTGCTCCTCCTCGCCAGCGCGCCCCCGCTGCTCGCCGCCACCACCGCGAAAACCACCGCCACCGGCACCGCGCTAAACGACAAGGACATCGTCGAACTCGACACCATGACCGTCACGGAAAAAGCCGAACTGCCCCCGCCCGAAGTCTGGTATTACGCCAAAATCCCCGGCCTCGACGTGTTCTCCAACGCCTCCATCAGCACGACCAAAAAACTCCTCAAGGACTTCGAAGACTTCCGCACCGCCCTCGACGCCGCCTGGCCCATCGCCACCAAACCCCGCCAACCCCTCACCCTCGTCTTTTGCGCCCGCAACAGCTTCGAACAATTTCTCCCCAAGGACACCTCCTCCACCCAAATGGCCCGCGCCAGCGTCACCCTCGTCGGCCCCGAACACGCCTTCATCGTCGTCGACCTCGGCACCCCCACCATCATGCTCGACGGCACCCAACTCGCCCTCGACATGGACCTCGGCTCCGACCCCGGCTTCAGCAATAGCTTCGACGTCGATTATTTCCGCCTCCTCGACCGCGAATACGTCCACTACCTCCTCAGCCAGTCCGACTCCCCCCCGCCCGTCTGGTATGAGGAAGGCCTCCTCCAAATCATCCAGAAAATGGACGTTGAACCCACCGGAATAAAATTCGGCGCCATAAAAGCCGTTGACAACAAACCCCCGAAAAACCCCCTCGGCCTCACCCCCGCCGCCAAACCCTCCACCCTCGCCACCGACGACGACAACTCCATTGACGACCTCACGGCGGACACCTCGATGGACACAAACTCCCCCGGCTCGGACACGATTGCCGACGGCGACTTCAACATCGTGCTCGCGCACCAAGCGCTCCTCAACTTCAAGAACTTCTTTGGCGTCACCCGCGACTCGCCCGAGGCGAACAACCCCATCGGCAACAACGTCTGGGCCAAGCAATGCTACGCCCTTGTCCACATGTGCCTCTTCGGCACGCCCAACAAATACAAAACCGCGCTCGCGAACTTCGTCGCCCGCTCCGCCAAGGAACCCGTCACCGAGCAACTCTTCGCCGAATGCTTTGGCAAAACCTACAACCGCTTCCTCGTCGAACTGCGCGGCTACATCGAATTCACCACCTACAAATACGAAGACTACGCCATCAAAGGCAAAGACCGCATCGACGCGCCCCAACGCGAACTCGTCCAAATCAAGGAAGGCCTCGGCGCCCGCATGAAAGCCGACGCGCTCCTGCTCGCCAACAACCCCGTCCCCGCCATCCCCGCGCTCCGCGGCTCCTACGGACGCGGCGAACGCGACCCCGATTTCCTCGCCGCCTACGGCCTCATCATGCGCGCGACCAACCAGACCGACAACGCCCGCCGCCTCCTCTCCATGGCCACCGCCGCCAAGACCACGCGCGCCGCCGCGTATCCCGCGTATGCGAACATCCTGCTTGCCGACGCCGCGGCCAAGCCCGCCGCCCCCGACCGCGCGAGCATCACCCCCGCGCAACTCGCCCCCGTGCTCGAACAACTCTTTGCCGCGCGCAAAGTCCCCCCTGCCCTCCCGCAAACCTACGAAACGATAGCCGCCGCGTGGCTGAAAAGCTCGGTTCCCCCGACCGACGAAAATTTCTCCGTCATCACCGAAGGCCTTGTATTATTTCCGAACGACCCCGAGCTGATCTATCGAGCCACGCAACTACTCCAGCGCATGCACGACACCCAAGCCGCCACCGCGCTCCTCGCCCACGGCCTCAAAGTCGCCCCCGACGACGCCACCCGCGAAAAACTCACCAAGCTCAACCTCAACGCACAAATCACGCCGCCGCCTGCCAACTAATTCTCATGAAACCCACCGCCAAACCTGATTCCGGTTCCGCTGATTCCGCCGGCTCTCCTCAATTAACCCGCCGCGATTTTCTCTACGCCGGCGGCGCGGGCCTCGCCGCCGCGCTCATGCCGCGCGCGCTCGCCTCCGCCGCCAACACCGCCGCCAACGCCGCATCCCTTCCGGGTAACGCAGGCGTCCCGCCTGCCGACGAGGGGCGTCCCGCCCCTCGCCCAATCCAAAATCCCCAATCCAAAATCCAAAATCCCAACATCCTCTACATCTGGACCGACCAGCAGACACGTTACGCCATGAGCAACGCCGGCAACCGCCACCTCTCCACGCCGGTCATGGATTCGCTCGCGCGCGACGGCGTGGCCTTCGACCGCTGTTACAGCTCCAACCCGATTTGCATGCCCTCGCGCGCAAGCTGGCTCACCGGTCGCATGCCCTTCGAAACCGGCGTGCTCACCAACTCCAGCGCCGAAAGCGGCACCAGCGGCAAGCGCCCGCTCGCCGCGAGCGTCACGGAGGCCGCCAGCACCATTTCAAAAAAAGACAAAAATGCCGAAAAAGGAAAAGTCGACAAAAAGGACAAAGCCGCCAAGCAAGCCGACAACAACTCCACCCTCAACCCCGCCCTGCTCCCGCTCAGTCACTTGATGAAGGAAGCCGGCTACGACACCGGTTACGTCGGCAAATGGCACATCTCCCACAAAGTCACCGACACCGCCTGGAGCGGCTTCGATTACGCCGAACCGCTTTCGTCGGGCGACGGCGGCGTCGACCCGCGCGCGCCCGCGTTGTGCGAGGAATTTTTGAAACGCAAACGCGACAAACCGTTTTTCCTCGTCGCCGCGTTTGTCAACCCGCACGACATCTGCGAATGGGCGCGCCTCGCCACCGGCTTTGGCAGCCCCATGAAAAACGGCGCGCCCGTGTCCACCAACCCGCCCCTCGACCAATGCCCCCCGCTGCCCGAAAACCTCGCCATCCCCGACGGCGAACCCTCGGTCATTCGCGAAGAGCAACGCAGCACCCGCGACGTCTATCCCGTGCGCGACTGGCCCGACGAAAAATGGCGCCAATACCGCTGGGCCTATTACCGCCTCATCGAAGCGGTCGACGCGCAAATCGGAAAAGTCCTCCGCGCCCTCAAGGAATCCGGCCAGGACGACAACACCCTCATCATCTTCTCAAGCGACCACGGCGACGGCACCGGCGCGCACCACTGGAACCAGAAAACAATGTTCTACGAGGAAATTTCCGGCATCCCCTTCATCGTGCGCCCGCCCCGCGCCGGCGCCGGCGCCGCAGCCGCGAAAGCCGCCGGCCTCGGACGCCGCGACACGAAAAACTTCGTTTCGATGAACCTCGATTTCTACCCGACCATCTTCGACTACGCCGGCGTGACCGCGCCCGCCGGCCTGCGCGGACGCAGCGTGCGCCCGCTTGTCGAAGGCCGCGCCGGCGCGAAGGGCCACGACTTCGCCTTTTCCGCGAACCACCTCCCGCACATCGGCGTAGATGACGCGAACAAAGCCGGCTCGCTCGGCCGCATGATTCGCACCGAACGCTACAAGTATGTGCATTTTTCCTCCGGCGAAAACCGCGAGCAATTATTCGATTTGCAAAACGACCCCGGCGAATTGCGCGACCTGAAAACCGACGCCGCCCACGCCACCGCGCTTGCCGAGCACCGCGCGCTCATGAACAAATGGCTGCGTGACATCGGCGACCCTTTGGTGGACAATCCCTGCTGGAGCGTGATTGCGTAAACGCGCAAGCATCGCCAAAACATCAAACCTTAACTTAACCTTAACCTTCAACCACCACAACTCATCATGAAATCCATCCACAAACTCATCGTTTTATTCTTCATCGCGGCGCTTGCCGCCATGCCCGTCGCCGGACTGGCCAAAGGCGGCGGAGCAGGACACAGCGGCGGCTTCGGCAGATCCAACAACAGCGGCACGAAAAACAACGGCACAAACAACAACAAAAACAACAAGAACACCCAGTCCCAGTCGAAACCCGCCGCCGCCCCCAAGGTGGACATCAACAACGCCCCCGCCGACCAACTTGCCACGCTCCCCGGCATCACCTCCGATCTGGCGGACAAAATCGTCGCGGGCCGCCCCTACAAAAGCGCCAGCGATCTCAAGTCCAAAAAAATCCTCACCGACGAGCAATACACCGCCATCAAAAACCAAGTGACGGTCGGCAAACCGGCGGCGCAGCCGTCAACCTCAAAGAAGCCCCCCGCCTCCAAACCCGCGCCCGCCGCGCCGTCCGACGATTCATCGTCCGAATAAGGCGTCATTCAAAAGCAAACCATGCAATGGATGTTTGAGTTTCCGCACCCGCAGGCGCCAATCCATTCTGGATGGAGTCATTCCGACGCCCCAAAGGGGCACTCCATATCAGCCCAGGGCAACGCCCTGGGTATCAAATCATGCGACATCCCCAGCCCTGAAGGGGCGGCTCAAAAAAAACCTGTTTTGGATCGCCCTTTCAGGGCTGGGGTTTGTTTTTATCCAAAACCCAGGGCGATGCCCTGGGCTGGCATGGCTCAGGCCGTTGGCCTTCCAAACCTCCAAGCCCAAAATTAACATCTCCAACTCACTCCACACTCCACTCTCCATGAAACTCCACTCTCCATGAAACTCCGCCACCTCCGCCACCTCCCCGCCGCCAACATCCTCGCGCCCCTCGCGCTGCTGCTCGCTTCAGCCCTTCAGCCTTTCAGCCCTTCAGCCTTTTCGGCATCAGCGGCGCCAGCCGCTGATGCCGAAATCATCTTCACCGACAACTTCGACCAACTCCCCGCCGGCATCCTCATGGGCATCGTCGGCGCCGAGGCCGAATACCACTACGTCCGCGAAGTCGCCCCCACCGCCGGCTGGGCCACGCAAACCTTCCGCTCCGAAATCGAATGGCAACGCTGCTGGCGCGGCATCGAGCAAGACGGCCACCGCGCCGTCGGCCAGTTCATGACCAACAAAAAAGGCGCCGAATGGCACCCCATGCTCACCGCCTACGCCGACGGCGCCACCCTCTGGAAAGACTACACCGTCCAAGTCCGCTTCATCCCCAAAACCGCAAACCTCATGACCGGTTTCACCTTCCGCTACGAAACCAGCCGCACCAATTACGTCCTCTGCGTCAAAAACGGAAAAGCCTTGATCAAACTCGTCCATGACGCCCTCAAACTCCACGAACCCAACGAAAAAATCCTCGCCGAAACCCCCTTCCCCTACGAAGCCGGCTCCGTCATCAACGCCACCGTCCAACTCAACGGCCCCAACATCACCGCCACCCTCCAAATCGAATCCCCCGCCAACCTCCAACTCCAATCTTTCACCACCGCCACCTCCGCCGCCGGCGCGGCAGCGCCAACCGTAAACCGTAAACCGGTCTCGAGCGCCAGCGACAGTCTGCCAACCGTAAACTCCTCTTCCCCCTCCCCTGCCGCCGTCACCCTCACCGCCACCGACGCCACCCTCCCCGCCGGCAAAATCTCCCTCCTCTCCGACGGCCCCGCCACCTACACCAACGTCAAAGTCCTCATGACCCCGGAGCAAAAAGCCTCATGGCTCGCCGACAAAAAAGCCCACGACGACGAAGAACTCGCCCTCCAAGCCGCAAACCCGACGCCCGTCCTCTGGAAGAAAATCAACATCTCCGGCTACGGCGTTGGCCGCAACATCCGCTTCGGCGACCTCCTCGGCAACGGCCAGAAACAAATCCTTCTCGCGCAAGTCCAGCACCTCGGCCCCAAGGACACCAACGCCGAAATCAGTTGCCTCACCGCCATCGACCTCGACGGCAAAATCCTCTGGCAAAACGGCGCCCCCGACCCTTGGCACACGCACCTCACTGACGACGTCGCCTTCCAAATCCACGACATCGACGGCGACGGCAAAAACGAAGTTATCTACACCATGAACCGCCGCCTCATCGTCGCCGACGGCGCCACCGGAAAAGAAAAATACTCCATCCCCACTCCCGACCACTTCCCGCAATCCCCCAAGCAACAACAAAACCGCTGGTTCCCCAACATCCTCGGCGACGCCATTTATTTCTGCGACCTCCGCGGCACCGGACGCAAAGCCGACATCATCCTCAAAGACCGCTACACCTCCATCTGGGCCTACGACGACCACCTCAACCTCCTCTGGAGCGGCCAATGCATCACCGGCCACTACCCCATCGCCGCGGACGTCGACGGCGACGGCCACGACGAACTCCTCGCCGGCTACACCCTCTGGAACCACGACGGCAAAAAACTCTGGACCCTCGACGACAAATTCAACCAAAGCTCGCACGACGACGGCGTTGCCATCGCCCGCATGAAACCCACTGACACCGACTACACCCTCTTCATGACCTGCTCCGACGACGGCGTCACCATCGCCAACACCAAAGGCGACATCCTCCGCCACTACTACCTCGGCCACGTCCAAAACCCCGGCGTCGCGAATTTCCTCCCCGACCAGCCCGGCCTCCAAGTCATCACCGCCAACTTTTGGGGCAACCAAGGCATCCTCCACTTTTTCGACTCCGACGGAAACCTCTATCACACGATGGAACCCACCGCGCACGGCAGCGCCTGCCTCCCCGTGAACTGGAGTGGCCGCCGTGGCGAATACGTCATGCTCTCCGCCAACTACGAAGACGGCGGCCTCTTCGACGGCCACGGCCGCCGCGTTGTGCGCCTCCCCTGTGACGGCCACCCCGACATGGCCTATCACGCCCTCGACCTCACCGGTGACAGCCGTGACGAACTCGTAGTCTGGGACGACTGCGAACTCTGGATCTACACCCAAAGTGACAACGGCAAACTCGACAATACGAAGCTCTACAACCCCACGCGCGACTACCTCGACAACGACTCCAACTACCGCTCCTACATCTCCTATCCCCCCGGCTACCCGATAAAAATAGACAACGCCGTCCTCTCGAAAAACCACGAGTGAAGAAATGGGGCCATAGATGGCAGCCATCAACCGCGCCTCGTCTTCGGATGCGACTGGTTTCATTTCAGGAAAATCTGTTTCTTTGCGGCGTGCCACCATGGCGGAAATGTTTCGTGCGCGGACGCTGACCGTCTAACCACTTGATGGAATTTCTCATGGAGGAATTTGACAAAACACGCCCCAAGTTCCTTTTTCGCCCCCCGCATCCCTTTTACTTGACGCGCCTTCGCGACAGGAATTTTGTCCACCCGTTTTGCGTGGGTTTTGCACCAACGCTCACGTCACATCAACCATCAACCCACCATGCCAATCACCACCAAACCATAAACCATTTCGCGTAGCATAGGCTGCTGTCTGTAGCGAAACCTGAGAAATTTCACACGACAAAAGGCCACCTGCCCACGCCTTCCTTGCGCACCCTGAAAAGGGGCGCATCGAAAGTGTTTAACAGGTGGGCCTTCTCAGGTGCCCCGCTACAGGACGCTATTTGATGCGTCCTTTTTTATTTTCTGATTTTTCGGAAAGGCAAAAACAGCGTCCGGTGCGAACGCGCCAAACCACAAACCTGAAAAACACCAGCACCATGAAGCACCAAATCCACAATATAATCCTCGCGATTGCCGGAATTTCCCCCCTGCAATTCGCCGCGAAAGCCCGAATAATTAAAGTATTAACATTAACAACGGTTTTTATAGTCGCTTGGGCAGCCTTGCCCTCCGCTGAACTGCGGGCGGCGCGGCAAACACGACAGGCTGACTCAAACTCCAAGCCACAAAATCAATCATCCGGATTGGACGCCGTAAAACAAGATCAACAAACGCTTAAATCCGTCCAAGACAAACTGGACGCTTTGTCAAAATCGACAGCAGGTGATGATGAAAAAATGCAAGACATAGCCGTCATACATCATAAAATCATGGGAGTGGGGCTCGCATGTAGATTTACCGAGACATATTTTCATGATAAAACAAGAGTTGCCATCGACAAGTTTGCCGCTCCCTTTATCCAAAAACATGCCAGCGCCGATGTTAAGCAAGAATTTGCCCTGCTTCAGAAAAATTTTGATAAAAGGAATGCTGTTTTCGAAACATGCCGTGATGAATGCGCAAAAGCGATGACGAAAGTTCAAAAAGGCATGACGGGAATGAATAATCGTGGTTGCGATAAAACAATCGAGGACGCAAAAGATTATGAGGCAAAAGTAGCGCACTATCAATCCATTATTATTCAGATGTTCGAGGATATAGGGCATCTTGATAATCTTGTTCAAAAGGAGATTGACAATGCCCGTCAAGTTGCAGCCGATCCGTCCAATAAAAATATTGCTCCAAGCATGTTGGCGGACGCCCAAAAAGTGGAGGATGGTTATATGAAGATAAAAAAAATCAATTATCGCCGTCTTACTCCACCTGGAAAAAAATGACATTGGAAGGCTTTTATCACTTGTGACGGCGTCCGGCATTCCGGCTTCCGCGGTCACGCATCCATCCATCAACCAACCAATCTATTCATCCATCCAACCATGAAAAAAACAATCCTTACCATGCTCGCCTTGGGCATGTCTATTCTCGCTCCCGCGATGCGCGCCGCTGAAAAAGGCGCGACGCCCGCCGTCATTTCACATGGCGCCAAAGTCAAGCTCGCCGATAATCTCGTCACGGGCAAAATCACCATATTCGATTTTTATAGCAAATACTGCCCGCCTTGCTTGGTGCTGGGGTCCGGTCTGGGCAAACTCCACGCCAAGCGCGATGACGTTGCCGTGGTGAAAGTCGATATCAACCGCGCTGGCATCAAGGGCATCGATTTCAAATCGCCCGTGGCGCAGCAATTCAATCTTCACTCGATACCGCACCTTAAAATCTACGGCGCCGACGGCAAGTTGATGGCCGAGGGCGACAAGGCAAAAAGCATCGTTCTCGAATGGCTCGATGCCATCGGCGAAAATCCATACAAGTGACAAGACGCCCCGCCTGACCGCACCCCGTGCCGCGCATGGCGGCGCGAAACGGAAATCACCCCAGACCTTGCTTTTTTCGGTTCCCCGCTACTTTGAATGTCTGGCGGCGAAATCAACGCCAACGGCGTTGTGTCCTCCAGCCCAGGGTTGCCCGAGTCCGCGAGGGCTACCCTGGGATGACGTATGATAATAATCCCCAACCCCAACGGGGTTGCGGCCTCGTGTGGTGAGGCAGAGGCAGAGGCCACAACCCCGTTGGGGTTGATGGTTTTGTTTTCGGAAACCCAAGGTAGCCCTCGCAGACTCGGGCAACCTTGGGCTGGAGGGCAGAACCCCGTTGGGGTTCCAACCTCATGCCTTCGGCATGAAAACCGGCTTTCCAAGCCATCGAAAACAGCGGAGAACCCGCTGGGCAACCTTGGGCTTTATTAGGCAACGGCTTCGCCGTAAAACCGCATCGCGCACGCGCACGCGACGCGACGCGCGACGCGCGGCATGCGGCGCATGAACGCGAAACCCGCCTCCTGCGCCGCGCGTCTTTTTTGCCTTGTTCGCCCGTTTATTTTTCCACGATTTCCGACGATTTTCCCACGATTTTCCCATGACCACCCGTTCACACCCGCACCGCCGCAAACCCACCGCGCTCGCCGCGCTTTTAACTCTCGCGTGCGCCGCCGCTGTCACGCTCCCAACATTCGCCGCCAAACCCGCCAAGGAAACTCCCGCCGGCAAACAATCCAGCGAAGACAAAAAAACCGCGCAATTCGAAGGCCCCGCCCCCGATTCCGCCTGGGCGCCCGTCATCATCCCGCCAGCCGACGCCCTGCCAGCCTTCCCCGGCGCGGAAGGCGCCGGCTCCACCACCCCCGGCGGACGCGGCGGACGCGTCATCTACGTCACCAACCTCAACGACTCCGGCCCCGGCAGCTTCCGCGAAGCCTGCGAAGCCGACGGCCCGCGCAACGTCCTCTTCAAAGTTTCCGGCGTCATCGCCCTCGCCAAGCCCATCAAAATCACCAACCCCTACATTACCATCGCCGCCCAAACCGCGCCCGGCGAAGGCATCTGCATCAAAAATTACCCCTTCGAAACCGCGACCCACGACGCCATCATCCGCTACATGCGCTGCCGCAAAGGCGACGAAGTCACGAAAGCCGACGACTCGATGACGATTGGCCACACCGCGCGCGACGTCATCGCCGACCACTGCTCCGCCACCTGGTCCATCGACGAATGCCTCTCGCTCTCCGGCGACTCGAACAACATCACCCTGCAATACTGCATCATCGGCGAAGCCCTCCGCGGCAGCACGCACCCCAAAGGCAACCACGCCTACGGCTCGCTCTGCCGCTCCAGCGGCCCCGTCTCGCTGCACCACAACCTCTACATCAACAACGACGCCCGCAACCCCCGCTTCGGCGACACCTACGGCAAGCCCCCGTTTCCGACCTTCGATTTCCGCAACAACATCGTCTACAACTTCGGCAAAATCGCCTCCGGTGTCACGCAAGGCCAGCTCCACATCAACTACGTCAACAACATGGTCATCCCCGGCCCCACCACCGACAACCCGCACGTCGCCCCCATCCACATCAGCCCGCCTTCGAACATCTCCATTTATCTAAGCGGCAACATCTATGAAAAAAACGACAAACCCACCGCCAGCAACGCCCTCTTTATCAGCCAGACCGTGATAGACGGCAAAGAGCAAGTGCGTGCCATCACCAAGCCCTTCCCCATGCCTCCCGTGAAAACCCAAACCGCCAAAGAAGCCTATGAAACCGTCCTCGCCAACGTCGGCGCGACGCTCCCCGTCCGCGACGAAGTTGACGCCCGCCTCGTCAACCAAGTCCGCACCCGCACCGGCAAAATGATAAATTCCCAAAAAGACGTCGGCGGCTGGCCCGCCTACAAAACCGCCCCCGCCCCAACCGACACCGCCAACGACGGCATCCCCGACGATTGGAGAAATGCGCACAACCTCGCCCCCGGTGACGGCCCGAAACTCACCCCCGACGGCTACACCAACCTCGAACACTACCTCAACAGCATCGTGCAAAAGTAACGGGAGCTTCCAGCTCCCTTGTTTTGGGAGCAAGATGCTCCCATTACCTTTGACTCCCGCCGCGCAACCTGAAACCACAACCCCATGAAATTCGAAAACTTCAATGCCGGCAGCTGGCTTCAACGCTTCCAATACAAGAGCTTTGAACCCACCCCGATCAATCTGGAGTGGACTTGGGAAGACCCCGCTATCAACACGCTTCTCGAATCGGCCAACCGCGCGCTAGGCGAGTTGAATGCGTTTTCCCTGATCGTTCCCGACATCGACCTGTTCATCCACATGCACGTCGTCAAGGAGGCGCAAACCTCAAGCCGCATCGAGGGCACGCAAACCGGCATGGACGAGGCGCTGATGCCCGAGTCACAAATCGCGCCCGAAAAACGCGATGACTGGCGCGAGGTGCGCAACTACGTCGATGCGATGAACACGGCCATCAAGGAACTGGCGGATTTGCCTTTGTCGAATCGCTTGCTGCGGCGCACCCACGCCATCCTCCTCCAAGGCGTGCGCGGCGCGCACAAGCAGCCTGGCGAATTTCGCACGAGCCAGAATTGGATTGGCGGCGCGAGCCTGACCGACGCCGTTTTCATCCCGCCGCATCCCGATGGCGTGCCGGAATTGATGGGCGACTTGGAACGTTTCTGGCACAACGACGCCATTCAAGTGCCGCATTTGGTCCGGCTGGCCCTCAGTCACTACCAATTCGAAACCATCCACCCTTTTCTGGACGGCAACGGCCGCATCGGGCGTCTGCTGATGCCGCTGTATCTGGTCAGCAACGGCTTGCTCGCCAAGCCCTCGCTGTATTTGTCGGACTATTTCGAGCGCAATCGCGCCAGCTATTACGATGCGTTGATGCGCGCGCGGGCTTCAAACGACCTCATCCATTGGGTGCGCTTCTTCCTTAACGGCGTCGCCGAAACCGCCGCGAAAGGACGCGACACCTTCAAAAGCATCCTCACATTGCGAACAGAGGTCGAGGCAGCAATCCTCGGACTGGGAAGGCGGGCGCCAAGTGCTAGAAATCTGCTCAACTTGTTGTATAACAATCCCGTGGTTTCAGCCGGCAACATTGAAAAAGCGCTTGTCGTGAGCCACATGACCGCGAATGCGTTAATTCGCGACTTCATCCGGCTTGGGATACTAACAGAAGTAACTGGCCAGCAACGCTGGCGCACCTATGCCTTTGATCGTTACCTTAGCCTTTTTCTAAGGTAAGGGAAATTGATTTCCCTTACCTTATCTAGTTGTTAAAGTAAGAAAATGGCATTTTCATTACCTTAGGTAGTTACTAAGGAAAGGAAAACGGCGTTTCCCTTTCCTTAGGTTTTCATTAAGGAAAGGAAAAACGCTTTCTCTTTCATAAGCCTTTTACTTATCTGCGTAAGTCCGCATGGCCCGCGAATAACTTAAAAACACAGGAAGGGGAGATGGAAGCTCCCCCCCACTCTCTCGCACGAAATGCTTGAAACCGCCTCATTTCCCCCTCGTCATCCATTTTCTCCATTTTCTCCACCCGCACGCCAACCCAACGCCAACCCTATGACCATGAACCGCCGAAACTTTCTCAAAACCAGCGCCGGCTTCGCAGCCCTCGCCATCGGGCACAACCTCTTCGCCATCACCGCCGAACGCTCCAAAAAACAACCCTTCAAATTCAAAACCGTCACCGGAAAAGACATCCACGTCCCCGTCACCCAATTCACGCCCGACGGCGGATTGTATTACCAAACCTATTTCGACGTCACCCCGTTCAGCCCCACCCAACGCTACTTCGTCGTGACGAAATTCCCATTCCGCGACAGATTGCCCGTCCTCGGCGACCTCGCGGAAGTCTGCCTCATCGACATCGAAAACCAAACCATCCAATCCCTCTACAAAACCAAATCGTGGGGCCTCCAAACCGGCACCAACGCGCAATGGGGCGCCACCGACCGCCACGTCTTTTGCAACGACGTCATCGACGGCGCCGCCGTCGGCGTGCGCCTCGACACCGAGACCGGCGAAGCCATCGCGTATTGCGGCCCGAAATACGGACTCGCGCCCGACGAATCGTGCTTTGTCAGCTTCCCGCTCGAGCTGATGGACGTCACGCAACTCGGCTACGGCTGCCCGCCGGCGAAACTTGGCGAATTCAAAAAACTCCCCCCAGGCGCCTCCACAACCGAAGGCATCTGGCGCACCGACCTCGCGACCAACACCAAAAAACTCATCGTCAGCGTCGCCGCCGCCGCCGCCGTCCTGCCCCCGCCGCCCGACGACAAGAAAAAATCCGCGCTCACCTATTATTTCTGGCACAGCAAATTCAACCGCGCCGGCACGCGCGTCTACAACGTCGTCCGCTGCATGATTGGCGGCGAAGAAGGCCGCAACGCCGCCAACGTCACCTTCAAACCCGACGGCACCGACGTGCGCTATTGCACTCCCACGCAATCGCCCTGGGGCGCCGGCGGCGGCCACCCCAACTGGCACCCCGACAGCGAGCACCTCGTGCGCCACATGAAACTCGAGGACGGCAAGGAGCATTTCGTGAAGTTCAAATACGACGGCTCGACCTTCGAAACACTCGCCCCCAACTGCAAAGGCGGCGGCCACCCCAGCATGGAAGTCACCGACCGCTATCTTGTCGCCGACGAATTCAAAATCACCGGCCCCGCCACGAAGCAAGTATCGCTGCGCCTCATCGACACCAGCGCCGACGACGAACGCACCGTTTGCACGCTGCCCACGACCAAATGGGAAGGCCGTTTTGACGACAACGTATTCCGCCTCGACGGCCACCCCTGTTGGAGTCGCGACTACAAAAAAATCACGCTCCAAGCCATCAACGACGCAGGCGAGTGCCAGTTGTTCCTGCTCGATTTATCGAAGGTAATGTGATGCCAAATTCGCGCGTCCTCACCATCGCCATCCTGCATCTGGCCGTCGCGTCCCTCGCTGCCGCGCCGCCCGCCGATTTCGCCACCACCACCGCCCCCGTCGGCCACGCCGACGCCGCCACGCTCATCACCCCCGTCAACCAAATCGTCACCCCCGCCGGCAAACTCGTCGAGCTGCCCGGCGAACATCCCCAAGCCCTCGCGCTCAGCTCCGACAACAACCTCCTCGTCGTCGCCGGCCTCACCAACGAACTCACCGTCCTCGACCCCGCCACCGGAAAAATCCTCCAGCGCGTCCCCTTCCCCGCCGACAAAAACGGCGCCCAAAACGCCGTCTCCGAGCAAATCCTCGACCCGAAAAACAAACCCGTGATGAGCATGAACGGCCTCGTCTTCTCCCCCGACGGCTCGCGCATCTACCTCTCCAACACCTTTGGCGAAATCAAAGTCTTCTCCGTCGCGCCCGACGGCAAACCCGACCGCAAAGTCACCCCGCTCTCCTCCATCGCGCTCCCGCCCGCCAACGCCCCCGACCGCGCCGAGGAAATCCCCGCCGGCCTCGCCCTCTCGCCCGACGGCAAAAAACTCTACGTCGCGCTCAACCTCTCCAACCGCCTCGCCGAACTCGACGCCGCCACCGGCAAAGTCCTGCGCCTCTGGCCCACCGGCGTCGCCCCCTTCGACATCGTCGCCACCAAAAACAAACTCTACATCACCAACTGGGGCGGCCGCCGCCCCGCGCCCGCCGATGCCGCCAATCCCAAACTCACCGGCCCCGCCGGACACGGCATGACCGTGCGCACCGACGCCCGCGGCGTTGCCAACGAAGGCTCCCTCACCATCATCGACCTCGCGCAACCGCCCTCCTCCAAAAACGCGCAAAAAGAAATCCCCCTCGGCCCGCACGCCAGCGCCCTCGCCCTCTCGCCCGACAAACGCTGGCTCGTCGTCGCCGCCACCGCCGACGACACACTCTACGTCATCGACACCCGCGCCGACACCATCGCCGAAAAAATCTCCGCCCGCCAAAACCCCGCCGACCCCTTCGGCGCCCAACCCACCGCCCTCGCCTTCGCCCCCAACGGCCGCACCCTCTACGCCGCCAACGGCACCCAAAACGCCATCGCCGTCTTCCGCTTCGACCCCGCCGACAAAGAATCCGCCCACCTCGGCCTCATCCCCGCCGGCTGGTTCCCCTCCGCCATCGCCTGCGACGCCAAACGCAACCAACTCTGCGTCGGCAACATGAAAGACATCGCCACGCACCCGGAAAAAGCCGGCGGCGGCGCGCGCGGCGACGGCTTCAAAACCAAGCAGTATTGCGGCACCCTCTCCCTCATCCCCATCCCCGCCACCACCGCCGCCCTCGCCGCCCACACCCAGCGCGCCCTCGCCAACCTCCGCTACCCGCTCCTCGCGCAAGCCGCCCTCCCCCCGCGCCCCGGCCTCCCGCCCGTCCCCGTGCCCGAACGCGCCGGCGAACCAAGCGTCTTCAAACACGTCATCTACATCATCAAGGAAAACCGCACCTACGACCAAGTCCTCGGCGACATCCCCACCGGCAACGGCGCGCCCGACCTCTGCGCCTACGGCGAAAACATCACCCCCAACCAGCACAAAATCGCCCGCGAATTTGTCCTCCTCGACAACACCTATTGCTCCGGCATCCAAAGCGCCGACGGCCACCAATGGGCCAACAGCGCCATCGCCACCGACTACGTCGAACGCCAGGGCACCGCCGGCTGGCCCCGCAGCTACCCCGACGGCGACGGCGCCAAATCCGGCCACGACGCCCTCGCCTACGCCCCCACCGGCTTCATCTGGACCAACGCCGCCGAACACGGCAAAACCGTCGCCAACTTCGGCGAGTTCACCATCCCCCGCAAACGCTGGAAAGACCCCGCCCGCAAAGACAAAATCGATTTCGCCGAAAGCTGGAAAGACTTCGCCACCGGCGCCAACGAAATCGACTACAGCAGCGAAGCCGACATCGAATCCCTGCGCCCCTTCATCGTGAAAAACACCATCGGCTGGGACCTCTCCGTCCCCGACGCCGTGCGCGCCGCCGCGTTCATCCGCGCCCTCAAAACCTACGAACAAAACGACAACCTCCCCAACCTCGTCATCCTCTACCTCCCCAACGACCACACCGCCGGCACGAACCCCAAACGCCCCACCCCCGAAGCGATGGTCGCCGACAACGACCTCGCGATGGGCCAAGTCATCGAAGCCCTCAGCCACACCAAATACTGGGCCGACACCTGTGTCCTCGCCATCGAAGACGACCCGCAAAACGGCTGGGACCACATCAGCGGCTACCGCACCACCGCCTACGTTGCCAGTGCCTACACCAAACGCGCCGCCACCATCAGCACCCAATACAACCAAACCAGCCTCCTGCGCACCATCGAACTCATCCTCGGCCTCCCCCCCATGAACCAACTGGACGCCACCGCCACGCCCATGTCCGACTGCTTCATAGCCACGCCCGACCTCACCCCCTTCACCGCCGTCCCCAATCGCATCCCCCTCGACCAAATGAGCGCCCCCAATCCGAAAAAAATCCCCAACAAGCAACAACGCAAAGACGCCCTCGCCTCCGCGAATCTCCCCCTCGACAAACCCGACCAATGCGATGAAGACACCCTCAACCGCATCCTCTGGCGAGCCGCCAAAGGCCCCGCCGCCCCCTACCCCGAATGGGCAGTCAAGCCCGCCCCCGACGACGACTAAAATTTAGCTTCCCGCCATGACGCCATTTTGGAGTGCGGTGGCGGAGCGAAGCGGCGACACCGCTTTGAGCGATTAGCGCCCGCTTTTATTCACGTTGGGTCCAACACCCCGGAGCTTGCTCCGGCTTGGATGGTTTTGCGCGAAGCGCCTTGGAGCGCGGCAGTCTCCTGCCGCTTTGGTATTTGATGCGAAGGCGGAAGCGATGGGAAAGCGGCAGAGGACTGCCGCGCTCCAAGGCGCTGTCGCGCTCATTCAATACCCCGCTGCTTACGCGGGGTTTTTTATTTTGCACCTCGCTCAAAGCGGTGTCGCCGCTCGCTGACGCTCCCTCTGCCACCGCACTCCAAAAAAATCTCGCGCCTCTCCTCCTAACGCTTAATCACACCACCACCCATGAACGCAGCGCCGAAACTCTCCGCGCCGTTGGCGCGTGGCTCAAAGTCAACGGCGAAGCCATTTACGGCGCGCAACGCACGCCCTTCGGCGAAGAATTTGGCGGCGTCATCGGAAACCGCAAAAACCCCGACGGCAAACCCGTCTGGGGCGCGCTCGCCGACTGGCGCTGCACCGCCAAGCCCGGCAGACTCTATTTCACCGTTTTCTCCGACTGGTTCAGCACCAGCTTCGAGCTGCCCGCCTTCAAAAACAAAATCAAAACCGCCTGGTTCCTCGACGACCCAGTCAGGACGCCCCTGAAAGTCGCCACGAACAAAAACACCGACCGGCGCACGGTGAGCATCCCCCGCCAGGCCGGCGGCAACACGATGGCCAACGTCCTTGTAGTTGAATACGAAGGCGACAAGATCGAGAAGCAATCAACTCATTGATTGGCATATCCCGCCTTGATGGGGCCTCTATCGATAACCGTGCCGGATTTCAGGGTAATCCGAAACCAATACCAATAATCCGAATTGGCATCCGGCAGCGCATCGGTGAATTGCGATTTCTTTTCCACGGTCACTGTCACAAAAACTCCTTTTGTATTGCCTTTCCCTTTTCCTTTTGGATTCCACTGTCCCCTCAATAGCTCTGCCACGGGGCGCGGGTAACGGAAAATCCGTATTTCTCTATAATCGCCGGCAGGGAAATCCCATTTGAGCGTCGCAAAGTCATCGGTTCGGGTGATATTTATTTCATATCCATCGCCAATTTTGGTGTAATCAGCGGACCCATTCGCATCCGTATCTACCCGGGCCGGGCCGATTTTTTGCATTTTTCCATCTGCCATGACCAGCCCGATCCAATACCAATACGCATTCGCGTCCGGCAGACAATCCTTGTGACTGGTCGCATCAGGCTCCAGAGTGGCCACTTTTTTCTGCTGGTTGACCCCTGTGGCGCTTCTCATGAGAGTAATTTGTTTGATATTCCGGCCTGTTGTGTCGATTTGCCAGTTGAGATCGACATATTGGCCGTTTCTGACGGCGGTCAGGGAATCTTTGCCCGCGGAAGGCGAGGCGTTGGTCTTAATCGCCGCTGTTCTTTTTTCTCCGTTTTTCCCCTCATTTATTTCTGATTCTTTAGAGCAGGATGTCGCAAGAAAAATACCGGCAAGCGAGGCGGCGATAATGAAGATTACTTTGTTTGGTGTGTTCATGTTTGTTTAGGTTAAGGTGAAAGGTTAAGGTGAAGCTGACAGATTAAGATTAGAGATTAAGATTAAGTTTGGAGGCTGATTTCGGGGTTCGGATTTCTTGCCACTTGCCACTTGTTACTTGCCACTTCGCGCGTCCGCGCGCCCATCCAGCTTGCTGATGATTGGGAATGACGGGCTGAAAACAAGGCAGTCATACCAGGCATCGAAGAGATTGTCCGTGATAACTGGTTGGAGATATTTCGTGTCTCCCGTCCCAATCATCAGGATATATTTGCCGGGCGCGTCGGGGTGGCGCACAATCGCCTCAAACATGTAACCCTTGGCAAGCATTTGATTTTTATACAGGGCTTGATCGAGGCTTATCTTTAACGGAATGCGCGGCTGCAACTTTTCCCAGACACTGTTATACATTGTGTTTCCGATCAGAATCAAGCTGTGGTTTTTAATATCGTTGTCTGTCACATCCACATCCTTTTTGACAATGCACTCCGCCCCATGAAAGTGTTTTGTGTAATCGTCTCTTATCGATTCCGCGATTGTGTGCATTATTTCCCTGCCATTATCCCCCGCATGGGAACCTTCGACGATTATCATTGGTGTGGTAAAAATTTCCATGATTGGGCCTGCGTAGCCGGCTTTTGCCGAAATATACGAACGCTCGTCAACGGGGTTTTCATTCCTGCACGGCGCCAGCCAGGAAAATATCATGTCCATGCGGCTTGCCTCCGGCATGGGCTGTCTGGTTATATATGAAACTACATCGTCTCGCGTTTTCCCGGCTTGCGCGAGGAACCGGTTTGTAAGCTCCATCTCGCCATGTCCCGGCGGGCGGGTGTTATCATGCGTGACAAATATCTTCAAGTTCTTGTTTTCAAGCACATGGGGGACGGGACTGATGGCCTTAAGCCATTCTGTCATCGATGGGGAAGGCTGTTCCAGATCAGCCGGGTCAAAGTCAAACACAGCCCGGTCGTAGACGATGGCGGCAAAACGCCTGTCATATTCTGAAATCAACCGGCCCGCGTTGTATCCCGCGCCGCAGGTCGCATACACGCTGATCCGTTGCCTGTCGATGGCGTAGTCCCTTTCAACTTCGTGAATTGCCTCGTCGATGTGCATGGATTCATAAGTGTAACCTTTTGGAGCGCCCCTGTATCCCGGCCACAGCAGGGCGAAACCGTGTTTTTCCGCATACTTTGCCCAAAGAAGCGCCCCGCGGTGGTCCGCCATGACAGGCCCTTCGATAAATGGCCGGCCGGTGTTGACGACTTCCGTGGATACCAACACAAGCAAGGGCAAAGGCGTGCCGGGTTTGTAGGTTGACGGGATGAAAAGCCGGTAGGATTGAAAGGAATCATCGGCCCTGGATGCAAAGCCCCTAATATGGAGGCCGGATTGGTCTTTCGCAATATCCGTCACGCCGCCTTTCAGCCTGCGTTCCATGGTGGCAAGACTGCTGAATGTATACGCAAGTTTTTCCTGCCACAGTTTGTCCGTGATATTGTAATTATTGGTTGATAGCAGAATTTGCGCCCTGCGTAACTGCGCTTCAATATTGAGTTTTGTCTGGGGGCTTGTCTTGTATTCCTGTAACTTGTTCGACATCTCCGCGAACATCTCCCTCGGATTTCCAAGGATGAAATATTCCGAGGCGCTTTCGTTTTGTGTCCGGTAAACGGCCTCGTAAATCCCTGGCGCGAGACTCGTGGCGGCATCGTCAAGCGCCATGTTCCGGTATAGCGATTTCTTCTGGATGACGACAGCGTCTGCCGCCACATCGCGCACCTCGGCGGAAACGGAGAAACGCCCAAGGTCCGGATTCCAATCCGCAACGGCCCGTTCCTTCGGACCAATAACGAGCTTTTTCAGCAAACCGTTTTGCGGTTGCCACGCAGCCTGCAAGTCATGCGTATGATCGAAGCGGACGGTCATGTCTATCCGCGGTTCTCCACGGGATAATTGCGTGACGCTTATGATGTTCCCGCCCTCTTCGAGCATTATCGGAAGGTAACCGCGCCCTCCCGCGGCAAGGGTATTGTCGACGGACGCCTTGCAAGCCGGTTTCCCGTTGAGAAACACGGTGACATCGGAATCGGCGGCTATTTCCATGATGGCTGGCTGGCGCCTGCCCGATATCGCCTTGAACGCAAATTGGATGACTCGCTGTTTGCCCCATGCCAGTCCGATTTGAAATGAGTTCGAATCGTTCCGCTCGACCACTTTTGGCCGGGATTCCTCAAACAAGTCCCCTGGAAGTTCGAGTGTCAGGTTGTTATTTTCCAAATCGAACGTGCCCAACGGCTTTTCCGCCGCCCTCGTCCTGGCGGTGCTTTGCCATGAACCCAAGTAGAGAAATGAGGTTATCTGATTTATCTTCTTGGTGAGTTGGACTTCGGGGAGAAAGAGAATCTCGCCGTCCAGCTTCACGACCTGTTTCGCCTCATCCGCCGCGACGCGCGTCGGGAGCATCACGACAAGGACAAGCAGCAATTCCAAGGTAGCTTGAACAAGCCGGCGCGACGAAGCCCCGCGCCCTGAAAATGAGAGGGCAGAAAGTGGCGAGGCTGATGTGGCGCGCGGATTCATGCAGGGAGACAATCGCTGATAAAAAATTGAAAAACTAAAACACGATTGATGTCAATCGTGACCTGTCAACACAAAACACGGCATGATTTTTTGGCATGAAATTGATTCAGCTCATTTCCGTGCGGTTGCACGAATTGCGGCGCATTCACGGGATAACCCAGGAAGAGGCGGCTGAATTAATCGGTGTAAGCACGCGCTTTTACCAGACGCTCGAAGGCGGTCGAAACAAGGAGATATGGCTGTCGACCATTGAGCGCCTGGCGGCCACTTTTGGCTTGGAACCCTGGCAACTGCTCTTTCCCAAGCTGGACGCGCAGACCAAGCTGGAAAAACCAGTGGTCAAAAGCGCGATTCACAACAAGCGCCACCGCAAAGGTCCGTATAAGACGGAGACGCGCTGGGCCTAAGGCATTGGCGCGCTGTTTCGTCCTGATTGTCGTGGCACGGGCTGCCAGCTTTTTGATCACTTTCGTGGCCTGTTTCCCCTTCGTATTTTTCACGAAAAATTTTGCGTGTTTTGCAATCATTTGAACATCAATGCAATAAAGCATAAGAAATTTCGATAAAAACTGAATTTCGCTATTGACAAATAACGAATGAAATACATCGTGTTTCATAAATTCAACAAACCACTCGCATTTCTCAATGACCACCCGCGCCGCACTCGCCACCCGCTTTTCGCCCAGCCCGCTTTTCACGGGCTTGCCGTGGCGCGGGCTGCCAGCCCGTGGGGTTCGCGTGTCATGGGCTGCCAGCCCATGCGAACAGCCGCACGGCTTCCCGCTTCAAAATTTTGAAGCTGCAAAAAAACCGATTTTAACCTAACCAACCAAGCGAACCTTGTATCTCACATGAACAACACATCTCGCTTAAAAATTTATGGCATCCTCGCGGCCGTCGTTATCGTGGTCGCGGGAGTGGTTTGGTTTTATCCTCGCAATCATTCCAGCAAAGTGCCGCACGTAACACAAACCGTCTCAACCGGACAGGCAAAATCCACGCTACCCAAATCTAGAATAACGTCCAGCAACGATAATGTTCCAAAGCAGCCACCCACATTCAAAATCGCCAACAGATACAACCTTGGGCCATTCAGCGTTCTCACTTTAGATATTCAAGTAGCTCACTACTGGAAACTGAATGACGAGGAAGTTGCCCGAGTCATAGATGTCATTAATTCCACCAAAGCCCGGTTTGATGAGATATTGGCGGACAACGCGACTGTCACTGATGCCACCGATAATACCATCAAGTTGGAAACCAACATTTCTGACGAAGAGGAAACTATTGTTGTTCAGGGAATGTATGATGCCATCCATTCAATCGTAGGTGCCGATAGGTGGAAGTCACCTGATTCCGGTTTGGATAATTTCATTAAAGTGGGAGCCAATACTGGCTACCCGGGCCCTGGTAGTCGCGCATATATTTTTACGGGAGGGACAAAGGACGCCATAAATCTTCCGGGTGAATACGATTCGGCTATAAATTATATTCCTTTTGCCACAGCCACCATCGTGTATTATTTTGAGAAGTTTGATTCTGGAAATGGTAGGAGTGGAACCTCAAGTGGATCAACCGGATATTTCGATAACTCATACGACTTCGTGAATCATTATGGTAAACTGGGCGAATTAGCATTAAAATTAATCGATGAACAGAAAAACCGCGCCAAATAATTCTTATTTCAATTTCGGATTAAATCATTCCTGCCATGAAAAAACTACTAATATTATTAATATTCGCGCTGACATTTGCTGTGTCAGGACTTGCTCAATCAACACCTCAACCGCACTGGCCAGACGGTGATCGAACAATGACTGCTTATTACCTCATGTTCAATTCTGGAGGTTCTTTCAACACACAAACATGGGCTGACTTGTCAGATAAGAATAAAGCCCCAGATCTGACTTATAATGTCTCATGGCTGAACAATATTCCTACCATGGGTAACATCAGCTATACTTGTGATGGAATCACATATTCACGTTCTGTTGCGAATCTCGGTAATGGCGTTGGCAGGATTGATTTTACTTGGAAGGGACCAAATAACACTGGTGGCACAATAAGTTTTTTTATTTTTAGGGACAATCCCGGCGTTATGTTTGATTCCCAAGGGAATATAGTTAATCCCGACGCTGGTTATGCTGTCACATACAATAAAAGTTTTGTTACATCATCCATTGCAAACGGAGGCATGTCGCCCTATAACCTTCCGGGAAACAACGGCAATGTAACATTTGGGGAAATGCAAGTAGTGAATTCCCAATTTGGATCTGGTGGCATGACCACATCTTTGCCTGATGGGCAGGGCGGGATACTGGGGCAGACCGGCAACTATAATGTCACATGGGTTGGAGACACAATGAACCCTAACGCCGCAAGCATTCCAAGTTTGTCTGGAACCACTAGCGGCAGCTTCGCGGACGGAACCAATTGGTCAGTTGGTCTTACTAACATGGGCAATGGCTGCGCCATGCTGACACTCACATTGACGTCGCCAGGCGGTTCTTCCATTTCATCGAACTATTTCGTTTATGCTAACAAACCTGGAAAAATGTTCGATGACAAAGGAAATGAAGTTGACCCACACACTTTGCAGCCCAAACCGGCTAGTAATGGAAATAGTGGAAACACTGCGTCAACCTCGGGCGGCGGTTTGCCTGTGGTTGTTTGTCCTTATAGCGGCAGTGACATTATTCCTCCTCCGCCGCCACCACCTCTTTCTCCTCCTCCTAAAGAGAAAACCCCAAAAGTGACAATTGGGCAGGCAACACTAGTCGCATATCTGACGAAAAAGAACGGGGAATAGCGAATATGCTAAGATTGAAATTGCTTTGCCGCCAAAAGCAATAGCCGCAAAAGGCGGAAAACAGATTAAGATTAGAGATTAAGATTAAGTTGAAGGTCTTCGATTGCGCGGGCTTTCCCTTAATCTTAATCTTTTATCTTAATCTTTCATAAAATGAATCGTCTGGATTTCCTCGGGCTTAATGCAAATGAGGCGGCGTGCGCGCTGTTGTATGTGATGGCGGTGGTGTGGGTTTTGAATTTGGCCGCCAGACGTGTTTATGCGAAGGTTGGTTTGATAACCATGGAGGCGGTTCTTGTCGTTCTCGTGGCAAGGACGATGTCGCGCGGGGCGGTTGTGACGCTGGTGTGCGCGCTGGCTTGCGTGTGGTGGGTGGGAAAAAAGGGTAGCACAGGCATTTCTGCCTGTGCCAGTTCTCAAAGGCTTAAATTATTTGATATTCGGCACAGACAGAAATGTCTGTGCTACTTTTTTTCTTACAGCCCGGTGTGGCGTTTGTTGCTGTTGTTGAGCAGTCCCGGGTTGTGGGCACGCTCCTCCCCGGCCTATGTCGCGCAAGATGCCTCCATCGGTAATCGGTTCGAATTGTGGAAGGGCGCGGTGAAGTTGATTGCGACCGCGCCACTGCGTGGCTGGGGATACACACACACGGGCGCGTCCTACATGAATTGGTTTCAAGGCGTCAATGATCACACCTACTACAATGGGCTGGTGAATAGCTATTTGCAAATTGGGGCGGCGTTTGGGCTGCCGGTGTTGTTCGGGGTGTTGGTGGTGTTGTTTGCGGTTGTTTTCCAGGCACACGGGCGAGTCGCCCGTGCCACTCGAACTCACGGGCAGGATGCCCGTGCTACGCAAACCGGCGGCTTCGCCGTCCACGGGCTGGCAGCCCGTGCCACTTTGCTTTGCTTCCTCTGGATTCTCATTTGGATGCTCATGTCCTGCTTCTCAAGCATGTTCGCCAGTCCTTTGCTGTTTGTTCCTCCGCTGGTAGCAGTCATTGTGGCGTTGTTTCTGCATCCCCCGGCGAAGACTGAAATTATTGCTTCCTTGATGATTTCATTTTCCCTGTGCCTTTTGCTGTTTTCATTGGGGCATCGATTTGCAGGGGACGATTCGCTTTCAATCACAAGGGACAGCGGCGGCATGGTCACGGTTGCGAATAATGAAATCAAAACCGGCAAGACGTGCGTCATTTTTGTTGACGAAGGCGTGCTTGGCGAGGAGTTCGGCAAGGAAGTGAGGAAGTTCATGCTTGCCGCGGATTTTGAGACGTGCGTCGTCGTGGACAAGGTAGCACAGACATTTCTGACTGTGCCAATCTTCCAAGACTCAAAAAATGGCACAGACAGGAATGTCTGTGCTACCTTGATTATCTTGTCAGGCATCACCGTTGACCAAGTTGAGATAAAAGAAGGCTTGGCAAAGTATATCTTACTCAATCCCGCTTTTTTGCCCGCTTACATGCCATACGGGTCAATTCAGGCCATCGTGTATCCGGAAATCAATCCGCGTCACTATTTTGAACCGGAAGCATCCAGCTTGGAGAAATTTCGCTCCAAAATCCATAAAGTTCCCTTTGACGAAAACTTCGAGACATCATGGGCAAGCTACATAGCGTTTGAAATCCCAAATCCCGAAATCCCAAATCCCAAATAAATCTCAAATCCCAAACTACAAAATCACAAAACAATCCCATGCATTCGAATACCAATAAACCTTTCGCATATCGAAACGACAGCGCAATGCGCCGCTTTTTGGGATTTGGAATTTTGTCGGTTGGGATTTCTTTGGGATTTGGGATTTTGGGATTTGGGATTTCCTTGCGCGCATCTTCCATGATACTCCATCAAACATCTTTCGACGGCGCGCTGTATTGGTCGTGCTTGCTCACAAGATTGCAAATCGGGGATGAGGTGCAATTCAATATCTCGGTATCCCATGAAACAAAAGCCAGCTTATTTGAGGATTCGGTGTCCAGTTCATGGAAGTTCACAGGGCTGGAAACTTATCTTGTTTGCAACGGAGAAAACAAATGGATGTGGCGCTCTCCAAACGGAAACACCATTTATTTCGGCAAGGATTTGCTTTCCAGGCAAAAGATTGTCGAGAGCAATGGCTGCAAACTGGCGATTGTGTCCAAAGACAAATATATAGTGACCGATACTGATGCGACACAGTGGGTGTATGAGCGCGGTTCTCTCACTCTGGCCCGTTTTGCAAGTGGCGTGGAGCTATCGTTCAAATGCAGCAATGGCTTGATACGCGAACTAGCGCGGAAGGGGAAAGTGCTGCTTGGCCTGCAACAGCAGGATTCCTCCTTGGTGCTTTTTGCCGAAGGGCGAAAAATAGCCACTATCGAATATGATAAGAGCGGGCGGCTAATCGAATCCATCACTTTTGAAGACAAGAAAAGACTGCCGATAAAATTCAGCTATCAAAACAACAACCTTGCGACCATAACCGAGGGTGATGCTGTAACGCATGAATTCATTTGGAGAAAAGTGAGCTTTCTAAAAAACTATTTCTCCGCGTTGCTATTTCCCTATTATCTTTGTTCAGACGGACACTATACCTACGACCATAAGTTTTACTTCGGCAATGCAACGATGTCGGCCACGGATATGTCAGGCCGTCGTGAGGAGAAAATCCTGAACTTGAAAAGCGGAGTGATAACAGACCGGAAATGAAAAGTAGCACGGGCTTCCAGCCAGTGAAATTGGTTGGGATCGAGTGGCATGGGCGACTCGCCCATGTGATTGGGGGGCGCATTGGTTTTTGCGCGCGAATCACGGGCGAGTCGTCCATGCCACTCAATCCGGCCAATACCCGGTTTTCAGATTTGAACTCGAAAACCGCGATTGGTTTATACGCAAATTGAGCGGCGCCGCTGAGCGCGGCCAGCCTTGGCCGCGAAAATCATGCGCGCAATTCGATGCGTTCGTTTCGCGGCCAAGGCTGGCCGCGTTCCCAGCAAAAAGCCTCGCGCGCTCAAATCCCGATCGCGGTTTTCGGGTTGAAATACTTTGTCACTCCTCCTCCGCGGCGTGCTTGCCTTTGTCGGGCTTGCTTCGCGCGGAGGTGGTGCTGATGGGGCGGTTGGTTTTCGGGAGCCATTGCTTCAGGTCTTCCTTCACCGAGGCGTAGCGCGGGTCGGCGGCGAGGTTTTTCCATTCCAAGGGGTCGGCTTCGTGATCGTAGAGTTCCTCGCCGCCATCGGCATAACGGATGTAACGCCATTTTTCCGTGCGCACCGCGTGGTTGTTTTGTTTGTTCGTCGTCACCGCCGGACGATTCCACACGGCCTCCGGATTTTTCAGCAACGAGGCGTAGCTTGCGCCTTCGATGTGCGTCGGCACAGGCACGCCGACAAGTTCGCAGAGCGTCGGAAATGCCCATGTGGTCGACGGTGCGCGCACAGGCGCTGCCGGGCGGCGTCACGCCGGGCACGACCCAAATGAGCGGGGTGCGCGTGGCTTCCTCCCAAAGCGTGAGTTTTTTCCAGTGCTGCTTCTCGCCAAGGTGCCAGCCGTGATCGGTCCAAAACAGGATGATGGTGTTGTCCTTGCAGGCGCTGTTTTCCAAGGCGTCGAGCAGGCGGCCAATCTGGGTGTCAATAAACGTGATGCAGGCCAGATACGCGCGCACGGCTTCTTTCCAGCGTCCGCTCTTGATCATGGGTTCGTATTCGCCTCCCTCGCGGGCCACGCGCGCGCCGGCGGGCGGGAGGCCGTCGAGGGTGGGTTGCACTTGGGGCAGCTCGATTTGGTCGAGCGGATACATGTCGAAGTATTTTTGCGGCACTTCCAGCGACAGGTGGGGTTTGTGGAATCCACAGCCGAGCAAAAAGGGTTTCTCGTTTGTCGCCGGCATTGTGCGCAGTTTCGCGATGCAATAATCCACGGCGTTGCTGTCCACCATGTCCTTGTCCTCGCCGATGAGGGGGCGGAAGGTGATGTCGAGCACGCCATCGCCGTCGGGCGCGGGGCTGGGGAGGGGTTTTTGCGCGTTCAAGCCGGTGCCGCCGTAATCGTCCCACTCGGAGAGCTTGGTGAAAATTTCGTGGAAGATTTTTCCGGCGCCGAAGGTTTGGTAGCCGTGCTCGCGCAGCCAGCCGATAAGCGAGGGGAAATCGCGGGTGACTTCGTTGGAGCGCCAGTCGCCCGAGTTGCCGTAGATGCCGGTGGCGCCGGGGCGTCTGCCGGTGAACAGCGCGGTGCGCGAGGGATTGCAAAGCGGCGCGGGGCAATAGCTGCGCGTGAAGAGCATTCCCATCGCGGCGAGGCGGTCGAGGTTGGGCGTCTTGACTTGCGCGCAGCCGAGGCAATGGAGCCACGCGCGCAAGTCGTCCGCGGCGAGCATGAGGATGTTGGGGGCGGCGGCGGTGCCGCCGCGGTTCACAGTTGGGAGTTTAGTGTTTACAGTTTTCGCAGTGGCGGTGCCGGCGGGGCTGGAATCGTCTTTGCCGAAGGCGCGGGCGAGGGCGGGGCCGAGGGCGAGGCCGGCGCCGGCGAGGGCGGCGGTTTTGACGAAGGCGCGCCGGTTCACGCGGTTCACGCGGTTGTTTTCCTGGGCGGGAGTTTTCATGGGAGCCATGGGAATGGGAAAAACAAAAGGGTAACACAGACATTCCTGTCTGTGCCAATCCTCATTCTCCTCAAAAAAAGGCGGCGCCTTCGCCGTAAAAATTCCGCCACGCTTCCCGCTGTGGTTTTACTCAACTTATTTTTGCGCGCCTGCTCCGAAGGGCCAACGGCCCGTCTAATAATAGCCCAGCCCGCAGGGCTGGGTTACGAGGCAGGAGATCATGCGGGCTGAAGGCCCGCGTCATGGCAAACGAAGAGGTGCTGACGCGGATCTTCAACCCGCATGATGTTTCCACATAAATACCCAGCCCTGCGGGCTGGGCTATTATTAGACGGGCCGTTGGCCCTTCAGAATCAACCAAAACAACGGATTCCTTATAACCCAACACGTCTAATTACGGTCCATTCACCGCAACTTTGCGGCGCGGCTGAACCACTCCACTGCCTCTATTGTTTGCGCGTCGAAACTTCCACCACGTCGTGCGGGGCGGCTTCTTTTTGGCCGGCGGGACTCACTCGCATGAAACGGGCGTTGGCACGGAGGGCGTCGAGAGTTTTCGCGCCCAGGTAACCCATGCCGCTTTGCACGCCGCCGATGAGATTACCGAGGACGTCGTCGGCGCTGCCGGAAACTTCTTTGAGAGCCTCGATGCCTTCGGCGGTGAGTTTGCGCGTG
>Ga0123357_10000547_pt1 | contig 36969 bp, 20 predicted proteins | sample TergutEmb28metaG_FD_89873 | JGI IMG/M metagenome (GOLD analysis project Ga0123357, IMG submission 89873) | Embiratermes neotenicus P4 segment gut microbial communities from Petit-Saut dam, French Guiana - Emb289 P4 | ecosystem: Host-associated > Arthropoda: Insects > Digestive system > Gut ... | reverse complement strand
TATTGAAGTTGCTAGTATTCTATATTTGGTGTTGTGACGGCATGCGTTTGGGTGTTCAGGTTATGTCTGCGTGCCTTGTTGATGTGTCTGTTGCCGGTCGTGTTGCTATTGTACTGTAGTTGTCCGACTAAGACGGACAACCACAGTACAATAGCAACACGGTCGGCAACAGACACATACTGGGCTTGGGCAATTGTTTTGCCTGGCGTACCGTGTCACCTGCAGTTACAGGCCATGTAAAATTGTAAATGGCCAGTTTATGTCTCCCACTTGCATCTACTAAGATGAAATTATGGGGTGTATAATCACTGTATCTTAAAGAGCGTTTGTCTAAAAATATTCTGCCTGGCATTGTTTTAACATCATGATTCATTATATTATTATTGAGTGTGTGAGTAAACAATAAGCTCAGTTTTAACGGGTTCTGTTACAACCTCCCCATGTTGCTGCAGGTTGGTTTGACGCAGAAGACCCGAGTGCCGGCTGTCACTGCCCCTGCGTTAAGCACAAACCTGTAGCAAAACTAGTCTGGTTGATTATGATAGTAAACAGTAAAGTTGTCCTTTTGCTTAATTAAGCATCATGTCATGAAGATGTCAAGAGGAGTGGAGGTATAGTTCACATATTTTAACCTTAGTACTAGCTCCTTTCGCCGAGCTTGGGCAAAGATCCACTATAATTATGGTTTTGAAAATCTTTGCTACTGCTCACAATCAAACCCTGATATTTTGCTCGCCCAGCTGATCACTGTCTGTACTGACTGAGCCACTACAAACCCCACACTGTGATCTCGAGAACATCAGATTACGACTGCAGTAGGGATTCTACAATACTTTTCAGAGAGCAGTAAACGTACGTCTGTCTGGCACTTTGCTATTTATAGCTAACATTTCTGCAGATATATTTCCTCCTGCACTCTTTATATTTAGGAGTTCGTACATGATCTACTGGCCAAAGAAGCAGGTGCTGGAAGTTTAATGCCTTGCGTTTTCTGTTATGAACATACTTCTGCAGAATCCCTTGTGGATTATACCTGCTCCAATTCAGAACTGAGTTCTGAAATTATGAATCTTGTAGCTAAGTATCAATATTAGAGGATGAACTGATTGGTAAGTAAAAAAACTGCAAAGAGTGTGGGAGAAATGAATTATGGCCTAATTTGAGCTACTATTTCGGAATTTGCCAAGAAGGACTGAAGAAAATCGTGAAAATTTCAGGATTCTCGGACACCAGGCTGAGATTTGGACCTCGTATCTCACGGATATGAAGCAGTACTTCGCTGACCACGACTTTTCGAGTATTCGGTTCCACTAATAGTATAATTATATTCCAGATCTATGAATCACCATACTTTTCATAAAAAAAAATCCTCGCTCATCTGGACAGTGTCTTATGGAACATGAAGGTCCAGCGTAGCGTTCACAAAAGCCCGCCTCCAGTCCCTTTACTAAACTACCTAGGTAGACGAATCGAGCTCACAACCTCCTATCCTATTTCTTGAAGATCTATTTTAATATTATCTTCCTCTCTAAATCCAGGTCTCCCAAGTGTCTTCATTCCTGTTGGTTTTCCTATGAAACTTTTATATGCATTTCTGTTTTCGTGCTTCCCACATGCTCGACTTTTACTACAAGCAATATACAGTGAACCTCCACATTAATAACCCGTCATTTCGGACTTCCGGGCATATTATTATTCGTCATCAGAGGCACAGGATTCACACAATAAAAGTCCCTTCTGTTTTCAAGTCTGTCCCTTTTCAGTATCTCTGAGGCCTCGAGCATCCCAAGCCCCTGCGCTGAATAAGATGTCCCTTCCAACTCTCTATAGCAAGTACTTGTAATGGAATTGTCCTCTATTTCTAACCTAGATGTGAAGTGCTGTGAGGACTAAACGTTAAATGCTATGAGACCTACGTTTGACCTGTATTATATTTGAATATTCAGACCGTATTGCGCAGTAAACATACTCCACCTAAGTTACTACAACCGGTCACTTAGAGCTGCGTAAGGAAATAATCACTGCTATTTCTGAGATTTATGCAAAACACACGAAAGTACTATGTAGGCAGAAGGTAAAATTTTTTAATATTTAACGTGGCGGTATACAAAGTAACTACTGGGCTATAAAGGATTAAACAATATTTGAAAACTCGAAAAATGTTATTATGGAAAAAAAATAGAGATAATCGATACAAAGACAGAAACCTATGTCCAATTATCGTGATTATTAAAACCCAAGGCAGACTTTGGGTGATCGTGCTGAGCAGTCGACTGGGGCGCCAGAGCGAAAGGAGACGTCAAACCGAGGTTTGTACTTTCGGAAGAAATTATTACTTCTCCTATTTGCCCTGTAATTTCTGCGTTTTTATTTTTCAGTTTTCGTTGTTTTGCCAGTTCCTGCCATTTGGTACCTGCCGTGCGTAAATCATTCGTTTCGCACGATGTTCCGTCTACTCTCTTGGAAACTGAAGTCGTGAAATTATGTTGCTGAAGTATTACAAACTAATTCTTGTTTATTATTATTTATTCTTTATTTACGAAAACTTCCAGCTGTTTTATGTGATAACGCTTTTAATTTTCAAAGTAGTATAAATGTGTTATTGAAGTGATTAACGTGTATAACTACCTTAAAAAATCTAGATTTACGTAACAATATAATAAATTTAAAATTAATTAATAATTAAAATTAATAATAATAAAAACCATTGAAAGACGCAATACGAAACTGAGTAGGAACTGTAAAAATGTATGCAAGTTTGCACAAAAATCAGCGAAATCACAGTAAATGTATGTTGTTATTTGGTATGTGATATTCCGAGCTTTGGTTTATGCGAAATTTTGCACAGCTTTTAGAAAGCTGCGGTATCTGACGAGGTCATTTAATTTTCCAGGAAGAAATAAAGAAAACAATGAAAATCTTGAGTCAGGATAGTCACTAAGCATCCAAAACTTAACCACAAATATCACCAGAATGTGAAGGTGCTTTCGCAGAGACGTGGTACGTCGAAAACTGTCGGTTTTTCAGCGGTCCCAAGTATGCCTACATGAAGTAAAAACGAAAGACTTGCTGAATGTATTTTCTTTAAATTTTATATTGAATATTTTAGCTAAATTTTGTTCGGCTACCTAGTTTTAATTTAGATCGGATAGTTTTAACGGCCTAAATCTTACGAAATTCGATACACATAAACAGAACTGGCGCTGTCTGTCGTTTCTGAACTTATAAAATATTTTTAATATTGTTAATTTTCCTCGAAACTAAATTACGTTAATAAAATTTAACGCCAACTTGCTTCTCAGCTTTTTTTAATTTGTTAATTAATGCTACGACATGTTTCGGCCGTAGATCCTGACCATCTTCATAGAGCTCGTAAGTTTTTTTTAAAGTGCGCAGCTTGTGCAACAACTCATGTTGTAGGAACACTACATTATGATCAAAATTATTGTTATGAATATTAAATATTCCAGTTCTTAAAATCAGTTTGTGGTTAAAATGGATGATAACATAATTTTAATTAGCTGTTGATGTAACATGTTGTGTACAAACGTCTACGTTTCAGCTTTTCTTCAAATGTAGTAAGTCCGGGGATCAAATTTCACGTATCTCGTTTTCGTGTTATGAATAAATACGCTATTTTAACCTCAAACTGATTTTAAGAATTGTGATATTTAATATTCTTAACAACAATTTTAATCATATATGTAGAATTTATACCATATAGATTGACGCATAAGCTGCACATGTCAAAAAATTTACGGACTCCCTGAAGATGACCAACAAGTAGGGTCGAAACATGTCGGCTTACTAATTAACAAATAAAAAGTTTGAGTAAGAAGTCGGTGTTAAATTTTATGAAAGTTATAGATCTATATCCAGCAATCGGCTGCAGTCTCCCTAGTATATACGAAAGTTACCAAAGAGTTTACTCTCAACAATAATTCAACAACAATTCCTCCCACTTGAATCTGTACGTCTGCATGCATAAAATAATTTATTTAAAATACAAGAGTTCATGTTGTTACAATTTTTAATGTACTAAATGTACATTTCTGAGACAACCAAGCACAAAGAAGATATGAATAGTTTATCATTTTCTGTACTATAAAAACATATTTAATATACATTGCCATACTATTTGTAAAATACTTCTTGAAATTGTCGTCCGAGTTTGGCGAGTCGCAACCGTGATGGCGTCGCATGTAGAAGGACACCGGCTGCTTTGCTTGGTGAGAATTTGGTGCTTTCCTTAATGCGAGACATCCTATTTTGTTTAAAACGTAAAGGTAAAAGTCGCCCCATGACATGCCTGTGCATGTACAGATGGGAGGCGACGATTTATCTCCAACCGTCTCGCAACCCGGCGCGAGAAAACGGTGAGTGGTCAACACCATACTGCGGCCGCTTCATCCCCTGGAAATACCTGGTGTCTGTACGGAAGGCTGGGTGGGCTTTGGAGCCGGTCTGGATGGCACTGAAATCTCGCCACTGTATCAACGGATCGTCCAGCGCATAGAGAGTTGCTATACTGACTGCGTTATCCCGACCGTTGTTTAATGTGTGTCTTTAGAAAATGAAGTACAATCAAACACAATTTTTTATTAAAAACAAAGTGCTTTTTTTTTTGTAAACGTAGTTATGTTTATAACGTTTATAGCGTTAAGAAATTTGTTAATAGTTGTGTTTTACTGCTTTTCTTTGTCCATACCGTGACATTCTTCAGTCTGTCCAACAAATGCCCGGGTTGTCTTTGGCACGAATACTCAATTTCTAATTCCCCTCTAATTATCAGTGACAATCATCGCCTAGGAACCAGAACTTGAGAAAGAATATAAAAAGTATCAGAGCCGATAGTTATTAATTTTATTGTTAGTATGAAAAGTTTTTATGTAATTTAGTTAAATTGTCAATGTTGAAAAATTAATTTATTCGACGGGGAAGGGAGGGCATCTGAGGTCTCCCCCCCCCCCTCTCCGTCTAGGCCGCCGTTTTCTTTAAAGCCGACCATGCAAGTATAGACTTTGTGGGTGGGCGAGATGGTCCGTCGTGCAGATCACATAAATTAACGGTAACTGTGACAATTAACCATCACTTACATTACAATGGTGTACGTTAATGATTTTCTAATTATAAAATACATTACTTAGCCGTTTTCCCATGACTGGTGTATCTGACAAAAGCGCCAATCGTGTATGTACAAGAAACCAAGTGAAAAATGTCACACAGTTTCCGTGACTCGTTTATTTAATAAGCAATAACTCTGACTCGAATACGTGTACACTTGTAATACTGTTGCCTGCTCAGTGCGATCGCGTTCCCACGACTCGTGTACTTGGGCACTCGACATACCGAATGATACTGACTGTCCACACAGGTCACTTCTCTGCTTGTCAAGTATAAACCAATCGCAGGAACGCAACAAATTTCGACGTGGTAAATAAACAAATATTTGTGCTTGCTTTGCCTTCTGTCTCATTTACGAAGGGTAGATGAAAAATGGACAAGTGGCCATTATTTGGAAAAGTGCACCTTTACAACGACGTGGCAAGTATTCAAAAGCGACAGATGTTCGTCAAACATACCAATCGTGCGAATCCGGCTTAATACATATTACTGTATTCTGGGATATGACGTCGTGTGAGCTAATGTGATAAACGTGTTTCATAGTAGTAAAATGAAAATTACCTGAAGTATTGTTCAATCAGTAACAGGTAAAAAATTCAGTGGCAATAGCATTCACACATTATATATTGATGGAGTTATGACAGAAAATCATCATGTTATTTCCGATACTTTTAATAATTATTTTCTGTCAATTACCGACAAAATTACTACCAAAATTAATGATAATAATAGCAAGGGTGTTAACAGTACCAGTCTAGTTGATTATTTATTTCAAATTTATAAAAAAAAAACCTTTTCCCGGTATGAAAACTGATCGAACATCAACTAAAGAAATTGAAAAAATTATTAAATCCTCAAAATCTAAAAACTCGCATTTTTATGATGAAATTCCGATCCAACTCTTTCTTAAATTCTCCATTTATCAGTTCTCACTTAAAATGCATACGCAATAAGTCACTGTCTTCATATTTTTTCCTGTACGCTTAAAATATTCAGAAATGCAGACTATATTCAAAAGTACGATAAAAATAATATAACTAACTACAGACTCATGTCCTTACTGACTTCATTTTCTAAGGATCTTAAAAGGATTATTCATGTAAGGCTTTATAAACATATTATTAATAATGGTACATTATCCAATGAATATTGTGTGTTAGGAGAGAAATTCGTCGACAAAAATTGCATCACATAAATTAACTAATGAAATTTTAAAGCTGTCAATAACAAATACTAGTGGGAGGCATATTTTGCTAATTAGAAAAAGCATGTGATTGTGTTAATCTTGCATTGTTGTCTACATTAGAATTTGATGGGATACTGGGTAATCTGAGGACCGCGGTAGCACAGTGGTTAAGGTGCTGTGCTACAAATCGGAAGGTCGCTGGTTCGATTCCAGATGGTGTCATTTTAATTTTTCATTGACATAAAATCCTTCTGATCGCACTATGGCCCTGGGGTCGACTCAGCCTCTAACAGAAATGAGTACCAGGAACTTTTCCTGGGGGTAAAGGTGGCCGGTGCATAGGGCTGACAACCTTACCACCATCCTGTGCCGTTGTCATGAAATCTGGGAACCTTAACTTCCTGGAACCCTCTAGGCCACTCCAGGCCTGTAACGGGACTGCTTTTACCTTACTAGGTAATCTACATGCATTAATCAGATCTTATCTGAGTGACAAATGACAGATACCGAAGAGAACTAATAAAAACAAAAATGCCGTACGTCCATACTTCTCCTGACTGGGGAAGGATCAAATCCTCAGGGTTCAATACTTGAACCTCTGTTTTTCCTTTCATACATCAATGATTTGCCCACAGTCATAAGTAACAAATCCCAACAAATTTCTTTTTTTTGCCGACGACACAAGTATTATTATTTTAGTAACCCTAATCCCATAAATTTCAAAAGAGATGTCAATATTTTTAACAAATGAACGTACGGATTATTAGTAATTTATTGTCATTAATTTTCGATAAAACCTATTATATACAATTTAGGCCAAAAACTAGCTATCCAATTGATATAAATAATTGTCATAAGAAGTACATTGTTAATCCTTCAATTACACCATTTTCAGGTATTGTTATTGATACTACATTGTCATGGACAAAACATGTTGACGAACTGATGCACAAATTAACCAAATTAAGCCAAGCCTACTATGCAATCAGAGCAGTTAAGTCATTTATAACACAAGAAGCACTGAGGATGGTTTATTTCTCCTACTACTATGTCTTACAGTATAACCGTTTTGGAGAAATCATCTAACAGCAAAAACATTTTCAGACTTCAAATAAAGGTAATTAGGATCGTGACGAATTCAGGAAATAAATATTCTTGTACGGAGCTATTTAAGAAATTAAGGATTTTGCAATTTTATTCAAAGTTCATATTTTATTTAACAACTTTTGTTATAAATAGTTGTGATTCTTTAAATCAAACTTTGTGCTGTACAATATTAATACCAGACATAAAAAATAATTTTCACCTTCCATATGCGAGTTTCTCAATGTATCAAAAAGGTGTACACTATTCTGGCATCAAGATTTTTAATATTTCATACCAGCATATAAACTCTGTCTTATACTAAGATACGATTTATGGCTGTCTTAAAAGACTTTCTTGTGACTAATTACTTTTATCTTTGGAAGAACATCTTTGTAATAAATTCGTATACAGATCTTGGTTTCCTAATTTTACGTAGTATAATTAATGGATTTTAATAGTACAGAATAACAATTATTTAACTCAATAATATATTTCATGTTATGAAATATATTATCTTAGTGTCAATAGGCAATTCTAAAAAGCTTATACAATATAACACATATTTACTTATTTAACTTCTATTTTATTCTATATTATATCACAAATTATACATGTAATAACTTTTATATTATACACCAACATATGCGTACATAAGTAGTGTAAATTATATGAAATTAAATTACTCCGACATGTTTAGGTGTTAATGCACCATCTTCAAGAGTTTACAAGTTGTATTAGATAAAGTTATGAATTATTAAATTTATAAAAAACAATATAGTAATGTGTTGTTTTGATAAAATCTTGGTAACTATGGCCGCTTATGTACTCCTGGTTAGGTGTTTGTATGGTGCAGAGTAAACAAAAACTGGAATTTATTATTCAATACGCACGGTATGAACCTAGAATTATACAAGTAATTTTATATGACTGACGCTTTCCTCTACAAAGCATCTATATTTTATTTATGTGTTCTATTGTGTTGTTATTGTTGTATAAGCTTGCGACTAATTCTGTATCCCAAAGATTGTTTTAGCTAGCAGGATCGATGAAACTGTAAATGAAAAGTAAACGGTGATAAATAAAACGGGATTTTCAAAAATTTGTAGAGCTCTCTACAACAAAGAATTCAGCACCTGGGGTCATGCAGTTACTCACTGGCCTCTCAAGGCGGAGGGCTGGAATCGAACACAGGCTAGTCCTTGTAGGATTTGTGTTGAACAAAGTGGAACTGCAGTGAGGTTTCCTCCTAGTACTTCGGTCTTGTTTTTTCAGTACCGTTCAATCAATTATTTCACTACTCTCCACGGCTACAAGAGTATAAATATTAACAATTGAAGGTGTCTTTATATAAAACACTTCCCTTCATTTCAGTGGAGCTATGCATTAGATTAGAAGTGAAAGGAAACCCCCACTCTCGGAACACCGGCGGAACTAATGAGTATTTCTGGTCAGTGCTTCATAAAACTGAATACGAATACAGCATCTATTATTCAATCAATGATCATCGGAAGAGCGGGCTACAGAATTTGGAGGTGAGGATGTGTGTTATATTATTGTGGGATTTTTCTGGAATTCGTACAAATAACCGGAAGAGTTCGCAAAGGCTTATATATGTAATCAAGCCTTGAAGCTTAGTAAAGCGTAAATGCATCAGATTTTTCCAAGAAAAGTAAATATATTTGTGGCTGTGATATGGCTTCAAATAAATTCCTCTCCAGTTTGTTCAAAACTTCAGTTAATTCCGCATCCCTAAACGGAAATTCAATGTGACTGTCACATAGCAAAAGATATATAATGTAAAACTTCCAGTGTTTCCCTCCGTTCTGTTTAATTATCTCGGAATCAACCTTTGTTGGAAACATTTTGCGCTGCGGTAAATATTTATCGACACAGGAGTTCGAGATTCTCGCATAAACACGTGTAGTGCGTCCAAATATTTACCCATTTTAACAAAACTTGGTGACATATTTCAACAAAATTTCGTAAAACTATGTAATACAAAATTTCATGAAAATGCGTCCGGCGGTTGATTTGTTACCTTCGGACAGACAAAGCTGGCGAAATTAACAAATGCGTTATGAAAATTTTTCTTTTGCAAAAGATCCAATAGCTGCCAAATCTGGGGCTTTTTAGAGTGACAACTTCTGAAAGTGTCCGACACACTCATATTTCAGTCACGAATACACCTACTGCTTGACTGCTTGTGGTACTCTTGCGCAAAAGAGGTCATTCTCAAATTATTTAAAACATCATTCCAATGGACAATGTTCTTAACTTCTGTCTCAGGGAATTTCTGCGGTACAGAATGCTTTGTATATATACACTTATTATATCGCTCATGAAAAAAACAATTTGTCGGAACCCACCGTCACAAAATTTTACAGGGGACAGATAAAACTACCGATCCTCAATATGCCAACAGTTAAGCACGTTATGCTTTTAAGACAATATAAGGACAAGCATTTTTTGTGGCCACAAAATTTTTCAAGAGGATGTGTTTGTAACCCAACTGTGTGTTAGAGCGGAAATCTCATTTTGAAGACATGGGTTGCGACAAATTGCCGTTACATGAGCGGTATTTTGAAATACGTCTTCATTGCACCGCGCCTAATTAAGTTAAAAACGTTCTGGATTTGAAACACAAAGTCGTCTGCCTGTTTCTGACATAATATTTTATGCTTGACACATGGCAATAGGCCACTGCAAAATATAAACCAGTAGCTAACGACACACGAGCACTCTCAAGGCGCACACCTGTACATAGGCGTGCATAAATCACTGTGTATACGCCACATGTTATTCTTCACACTTCACCCCGCTTTCCACTTTAACATTTCATTGTCATATACATAAAACTTAAAGACTGCGATGTCATGCTGTGAAGTCCGGTAGGAATTTACCGACTTTCGAAGAAACATTCTATCTCCAGCTACAGTGTTTTCCAACTGACTACTGTGTCACATTCCAGAAGACAGTAAACTTCATAGGTATCACTGTGAGAACGGCAAATCTCGCCTACATTACAGATTAAAATTTCAGAAATAAATGGCAAATGATAGGCTAATAACAAACAAAATAATTTTGAGCTTCAAAATGGTTATTCTGAAAATCGCGCAGTGTGTAACAAATGCAAATAATACAAATACCACAATTATAACTTCTGAAAAGCAAGATTAAAAATGACATATTTACTGACAGCAGTTTCTAAAACAACAGCTGAAAAACAGATTAGATGATATGTTGTAGGTAAATAAAATCTTACTATTATTACCGCAGGTTTTAAATATTTTTCAGTGTGTATAAAAAATATCTGAATTTCTGATGTGATGGCATACCAGTGTACCACTACATAAGTTTGAGAAATGCTGAATTCGCCTATATTGCTTTTTCTTGTATCATCATTTCTTTTTTATGCATGTTGATGAAGTTTCCAGTCTCTTATCATCCCACAATGTCATTTTAAATTCTTCACTGGCAGCCTTTTCTCTTCATAGTACTCACTATTACTTGGCTGAACCATTCAGGATTTTGTCACCCTCTAGATTTTCTTCCTTCACATTTTAATTAATATTGCATTCTAATAATCCTTGTTCTCTTCAGTATTTTTTGTATCTACACCATTATAGTTGAACACTTCTAGATCTATAATACTGTAATTCTAACTCTCTTAACATATTCTGAATTCAAACTGCTTCTTTCTAACTTCATTTCTAATTCTGTCCCTACTTGCTTTCTCCTCATTATTTATGAGGACTTCCGTATCTGTTGCTAGGATTTTGCTCTCTCCATACTTTGCATGTTTAAGATCACATTTTCAGCTTCACTGATGTTTCAATGTTGTCAACAGAAAATGATGGCCATTTCAAATTTGTCCACACTGTGACAGGTTCTGTGGTTTTCATTCTTCGCCACTAAAAAACACTGTGAAAGCTTCTGGTTCATGAAATGAATATAAACTAACGTCAGTGGCCCTTTGTCTATTTGCAGATGTGATTTAAGCATCACCTGTATCCTGCACTCACCATGTTAGGACTTGGATCACAGACAAAGTCATGTCTACGGATGGTTGCCATAATCACCTGTGTCACTCTGGTGTCTGTGTTCTATCTACTGGGATTTGGCCAACCAGTGCAACTTATTCGCCCTCCTTTGATGCCAGTCTTCAGAAATGAAGGAGGAAAACATGATACATCCATCCTGTGTAAAAGACAACATTCTGTCATAATAATTTCTGAACCCTTAACCATTAACTAACAAAACAAATGTGAAGCAAATGAAACCCGCATGGAGTCGTGGAATAAAATAAAAACACAAAACGAATAAATTACTCATCCACAACACCAAAGCAGGACTCTAACGTGATCTGTCCATGGTCTGAAACACTTTGGAAATGGAGGCCAGATGTACTATTCGTAGGTGTGTCCAGGTCAAGGAATCAAGTGAGATTTATATCCAGGAGAACAGAAGACAGGCACCAAGGTCAAAGGGGAGGTAGGAGACAAGAGGGAATGTAGGCAAAGAGCACAAGTCTCTTGGCTCTAAGAAGTGCAGAAACATAGTGCATTTGGCAAACCAGGTTCGACAAATGAATTGAACAAGTTCAACTGTTGTAGTGAAAGGATGCGGGCTTGAAGTTAGTTCCCTGCAGAGGAAGGGATTTCTCTCTTTACCACTTATTCTTGTGTGAAATGGACACCAGAGTCCCTCTTGCTGGTGATAAAAGAGCAAAGATATGAATGTGGCCACTTTCCTCAATCTGCTGCCTCCATTTCCAAATAAAACCTCATAGTGCAGTGCTTCCGAACAGAGGCATGTTTATAATTATTGCAAATTGATGTTCACAGACAGCATGCTAATAAATCAATAATCCAATAAAAATCAGTTTGCAGTTTAATGTTGTCTGTCATTATGTGAGTGAAAAGTTCAATATGTCCCAGATTACCCCATGAATTTTATAGGCATAGTGAAAACAACACACCACTAATTAGTGAACTTCTGCTTGCCATAGCATGCTTACATGCACACACACACACACACACACACACACACACACACACAGATATGCTAGAAGAAGTATCTGCTCTTGGTCCAGGATATGATTGCTTTCTGTGTCACTGTCACATTAACATCAAAGAACAAATGAGAATCAAACTGAGAAAGTGAAATTTACTCATGCAATTAGAATAAAAATTGGATATGAGAATTTAAATCGCATCATGTTCTTGCACATCTCTTTAACAGCTGAGATTATGATAAACTGTGGTGAGAGCACAGAGTAACCAACAGAAAATTTACATTATTATACATTAAATATTGCAAATCTATGACACTGTGATGTGTGTTGTTTTTGCTCTAGGCAATGATTGTAATTCTATCTGATGCAGTCCTAAGATATTGGTCATTTAATTGTCACTGTAGTCATGTTAATGATAATGAATTTTAATAGGCACAGTTAAGTTTGAAGTCTCTTCAGCATAAAATAATTAGTGTTCATTTTCATATGAAACCCTTGGAAAGTTAAGAAAAGTCAAATTAAATTTTGTTATATATACTTCAGCCGGTGTATTCAAGAAATAATTACATAACGTAAATTTTCAATCAGTTAGCAGGCTCCTGAAAAGAAAAGAGTTTTAATATAGTTTTAAATTTTTACCATACTATTGCACTTACAACACTTTGTCTGATATCACAACATAAATAAAGGACTGGAAATTTTATTTACATAAAAGTATTCAATCTAGTAGTCCTTGCACTTTCATACCATCTGCAGAAAAGGAGTTCTTAAGTTTTCCATACCTGTAATTAGTGCCTGTTTAGTGTTTTCTACAGCAACTCTTGTTTCTTGGACATGTCAGGCATAACAACTAACCAGTAATCAGCTTCTAAATTTTGCATGTTCTGTAATTCATCAAGAGACATAAAGAGACACAGAGTCATTAGAGTTGCACTTGCACTGAGTGCAACACTTATGTCTTTTTTTGATGGCCCTATACATAAAAAGAGGCCCATATTGATTCTTGAACTTGTCACGTTGCTTGCATATACGTAACGTAAGACGCTATATAATGATTACACTTCCGGTTCTTGTATATTAGTGACATAAATATAATATTTGTATTTACAGTAAAAGAAGGTTACCTAGTATGGAGCCCAAGCTGCCAAATTCCTGATGTTGACCCGTATCATGAGTCTATTAGAAAGCTGTTGAAGTCTGCAGAATCCATTGTGTGCTCAAAGTTTGGTCCACTCACATATATCAGAACCCCTACTGCAGCACATGCAGAAAATAACTGGACTGCACCATATGTTCTGAAGGTTGACCGTGCAATGATTCATCACTATGTACCAAAGAAGGAGAGTTATTCTTGTTGCTATTCTAACGTCAAGCGGGCGACCCTTGATGTACAGGACAACCGGACAGCAGACAACAAGTATAAGTAAGTAAAGTTTACTGATATCAACTGCTAAGCAAAGATGTTGTAAAAGACTTTTAAGAGCATAGTGGTTGAATCTGGTGTAATACTCAAAAACTTTGCACTTTGCTCAAGCCAAGGACGTCAGGTTTTGGTAGGCAAATAAGTTTTGGTTGGTGGCGCCTAATATTTGCGCGTTCTGGATATGGAACTTGTTTCATATCACTTTTCTGGTACCCATAATGTTGAAGTGGTTCCTGGATTTTTAGAAAAATTGTGGATCCGTGTTCTGAACGCTTAACCCTTACTCGGCTAACGTGGAGAATATGGTGAGCTCCTAATAATGTCATCAATGGCAGATGGGGTTTAACTCGGCGTTTAAAGGGTTAATCTAGTTTACAGTTCCTAAGTTTAAACGCTAGAACTACAGGCAAGTCACGTTTTACGCAATTTCTTTTTGCGCGATGTAGCTTTAGCGCGACTTGAAAATTTACACCACTTTATTTACGCGATAATTTTCGGTTTAACGCGATTTGGCACAGATGACCCTTGGCCGCACTTGTCTTGCACTGGGGGTTAGCAGAAAGTGACGTAATTGTCACGCCATCATTCACGTGTATGGATTAATTACGCTGGTAATGTAACAATGCGGCTGACACAGTTCCCCTTTTAACAGCATTTGCAGTTGTTGCCAAAATGAGCGAGAAACGTAGACCAACATTATCTAGTGTAATCCAAGTAAAAAATCGGCGAAAGAGAATGAATATTGAAGGTAAATTAGACGTTATAAGCCGACTTGAAAAAGGTAAACGAAATATTGACACATGTCAAATGTTGGGTTCGCTCATAGTAGCGTATGTAGTGATAATGGTGATAGTGTTACAGAAAGCGCTCAGTCAGGAACTCAAGTGTTGTGTAACGAGACTACCACAGTCCTATCGGAATAAACCGTACCAAAAACTGTGGATGTCTCTTAAATTTTTCTTGCATTAAAAATAAATAAATGAATTGTAGAGAAATATATGTATACTGTATAGAAATGTAGTATATACACTGCATATAAAGTATATATGTACCCTACAAGTCTATATGCTCACTGTATGGCTGAGGTTATCAATCCTCTAACCCCCAAGAAACACACTCTTTTAAATGCGACTGTTGTGTTCGATTTGCGCGATGTTTTTCAAAAACGTAACGCTGGCGTAAAAGGAGGCCTGTCTGTACAATATATATGTTAAGGCAAAACAAAGACAATGGATAGACTAAAAGCATTTATTATATCCAGCTATTGATTCTTGTTTCAGCATAACCAAATGTGTGAATTTTGAGGAAGAAGTTACTCTGCTGCCTGAGTCAGAATTCATATTAATTCGATGTAACCTCCAGAAGAATGGCTTGAAAGGCAAAGAAGTGTACAGAAATATGCATTCAACAGTCCCAGTGAAGCCCCAGGTTAGGACCAAACTCACAGTGAAACAGACACAACACAAAAATAATTCAGAAGACAAGTTCAAACTCAGTATTCTTTTCATAGGGCTCGATTCAGTATCTCGCCTCAATCTTATTCGAACAATGCCAAAAACTATGTCACATCTTCACCGTACAGGTTGGTTTGAACTCAGGGGATACAATAAAGTGGCTGATAACACCTTCCCCAACCTAATGGCCATTCTGACTGGACTGAACTTGGACCAAATAAAGAAGAACTGCTGGCCCACCAAGGATTCACAATTAGATGACTGCCCTTACATATGGTATGACTTCAGCAATCAGGGTTATGTCACAGCCTTTGGAGAAGACATAACAAAAATGTCAACTTTCAATTATCATAAGACTGGATTCATAAATCCTCCCACTGATTACTATCTGAGACCATATTTTCTTGCAGCAGAAAGTAAACTGCAATTGAAGACAAGAGATCAGCTTGACATATGTTTAGGTCCTACATCCACCACTGAACATTTATTAAGATACGCTACAGATTTTGCTTCTACTTTTAGACATGCCCTCTATTTTGCCCTCCTCTGGATCAACAACCTTAGTCACAATAATCATAACACTCCAGCAGCCATGGACTTTAGATTTCTGCAGTTTTTTAATGAGCTGTCAGAAATTGGAACTCTTAATAATACACTTATAATTTTCCTGAGTGATCATGGTATGCGCTTTGGAAAAATAAGAGAGACGCTTATAGGATGGTTGGAAGAACGTCTACCTTTCATCTACATATGGATTCCTCAGTGGTTCAGACAAAAATATCCTGAAGTGGCAAAGAATATTGTAACAAACAGAGATCGTCTTACATCTCCATATGACCTTCACATAACGCTAAAGGATATTCTTGGTAGAAACCAAGCGAGTGATATGGCAGAAAGCATCGAGAGTGAAAAAAATGTGTCTTCTATTAATGGAAGTGTTGGATGCCCCACGTGTGTGAGCTTATTTGACAAAGTGACGTACAACAGATCCTGTGATGATGCAGGGATAAGTCCCCATTGGTGCACATGTAATCAATACCAGACTTTATCAACCACTGGTGACACAGTTCAAGCAGCTGCAAAGTTTGTATTATCTGAAATTCAAACCAGACTACAGACAGCAGTGACTAGAATACCACAGTCCAAAAAGTGTGCAGATCTGAAGCTAAATCGTCTTGTGAAGGTGCGTGGAAGAGTACATAATGACTCAAAACACAGAGATTATGTGGTGCTGATTGAAACATTACCAGGGAGTGCACTATTTGAGGCAACAGTTAGAAGACTAACAGAAACTGACGATGCATTTCAAATACTGGGTACTGTGAGCAGAATAAATGCCTACTGGAGTCAAAGTACTTGTGTAAATGATCTTATTCTGAAAATGTATTGTTACTGTATTAATCCATAACTCAAATGAATTTACTGTTATGTTACTTAGTTTTAACTTCTGCATCCATGTAAGATATGCCTCACTCAGTCTCCTCTTCAGTAGGTACTCGGGACCCTTCCTCCAGGGTAAATTGGTTGAAATATAGAGCTGATGACACTTCAGTATAGTACCGAAGTTAAGAATGCATGGCACTATACCTCTGCTCCTCTTTATGTCTTCATAGTGTGGTGCTTAAAGCAGTACAAGGAAAACTTTACCTCCATAACAGGCGGCTAATTTGTGCATGTCACTAGCAGTCTTTCAATCTGAGGTTCCCACTGCAGTGAACACCATGATAATGGTGTTCTAAGAGGTGATACCATGTAGTTTGGTAGAGATATTTCAGTGTTTTGGAGGAACCTGCTGCCTCAATCTTCGAGGTAGAAGACACGCACTGTTCTGTTGTGAAGATCGTTGCAGCAGGTTCTTCCAAAACAAAAATGTAGTTATCATATAGGTTTCCCAGAAGACCATAATCACACCTTCATTGTGCATAAATTCTGGGGAGTTTACTATTTGTTTACTTGGCAACTTTCAACAACACCACTGAAATATATGCTAACAGCCACGCAGAAATAAAGACTGCAATGTCTTCTCGTTACCGTTGGATTGGGTTCGACACTTAGTGTTGTAAGGCTATACTTTGTTCCCCATTGTAAATTTGTGGGTACTCCAGCTTGTAACATGAATTGCGGGAATTAATCAAGTTCGAATGTTAGTTTTTTTGTACTTTCTCACAGCAGGGTTTAACAAACATTTAAGTTTTCTGGAACAATTAAAGTGTGTCCAGTCGTGACATTTTTGCGAGAACAATTTTGTATATTTACAATGGGATGGACATAATGCGCTTGACTTTTGTGCTGCTGAGTAGGTATTGCTTTTGCCCAAGTATAACAGACTGCTAGAGTCGCATTGCACCAGACGTGTGCTATATTATGCACCTGAAATGTTAGGTCATATATAAACTTTTCAAGCATGTGAGTTTGTTCCTCGTTTGAGACAGTTTAAATTAGTGGGAGACAAGATATTGGAGTTCGCGGATGTACCCGAGTGAGATGAGAGTCGTGTGCTGTGCGTTTGGAAGTTAAAACATAACTGCCATGACTAAACGGATTGTCGTTTACTAGAAGTTGGAGTTAAATGTAATAAAACTGTTAATAAACCAATCAACTATTATCGGTGGCTAGAACTGATACTTTTATGTTCGTCTGATGCAGCCTACACAATAAATATTCCCTGAGTGAGGCTCGCAAAACGACGCAAGATAGTTAATTCCTTTGTGCAAAAAAGAAAACAAAAACACAAATAGAATGCTGGGTATTTTAGAGAAGACAAGACAGCTGTAATGTCTGGAGTGTCAGCTGAAAGCCACATAGGAGAATAAAACAATTTTTGTTGTATCTTGTTTAGAAGTCGGTTCTCCCTTCTTTAGATTTATACACTGGACCCAGCACTTCACCCACTGCTTGATTAATTTCTGTAACATCAGTTTCATGACACTAGCACCACCTGCATTTGAGGATGAATCTTCAAGATTCTTCATGCCTTTAACTGGATTTCTATCAATCAGGCTTTCATCTCCTATTACTACCTCAGAAAGGAAGTTTCTGTCCTTTTTATCCTCATCTTCCAGTTACTTGCATACAGAACATAGTTTTTGTTTCTAGATGTAATTAAAATGTATTGGCACGTATGATATCATAGTCCTACAAAAAGCAACTGTACCTGCTGTGGACAATCAGCATATTTAGATATTTTATAATAAAATACATTTGTCATATTTACTTAGTTACACAAATTTTAGACAGGGCCACCCACATGCTCCTACAGAAGCATGTACAGTACACGCTTGGTCTTTTTGAAAAAACACGCAACAATTCAGTCTGAGGGGTGCTCCTGAGGAAAGCTGCATAGGTGTGAAAAGACTTTTGGCCCCATCTACATGTGCTATCATACCTTTTCATTTCACAGCAAGCCTGTTGTTTATATGCTGGCAGGAAAACTCGTCTTTGAAATGGAAGCTACATCACGATAAATTAGTTTCCACAGTTCACCTCCAGAATGGATACTTAGAAACCCGGTCAGCTTTTCCCAACACAGTCAGCTCTTCAACTGGCGGTAGAACACATGCCAGAATGTACTGATCGATGAAAAATAAAGAACACAGCTAGCCACATCGTCCACACTCATACAGCCTCTTATTCAATGGGTTCATTCATTCATTCATTCATTCCGCATTCTGTCAATCCATACAAGGTCAACCAACCTATAGGATATAGAGCTTGTCAGGATATTAATGTAATATAGACATAAAATAATATCATAAATTACATCTTATAATAAATCCTACAAAACTCAAGAAGCAAAAGCACATTCCCAATTCCTTCATATGTACGCAGTATATTATGCCATAAGTTATAACTGAATGCACACAAGAGAAATATAATATCCTTAAAACTTCTCTTGACAATAGAGATGTAACAGTTTTAATAGCAAAGCATGGTGTTCAGGTTATTTAGTATCAGTCAAACCACCACAATTCATTGATCCTTACATGGTCTATGGGACCAATTGAAAGTATAACTAGTCTACAAACACATACAATGTATATGACAACACATATACATAATCATAAGTGATTTCAATTAAACAGTAATTAAACAGCAATATAATAAACACTTTATTATCCAACTAATGCACTAATATATAAGTCATAGATACAATTAAAATTATAAAATATTTGAAAGTGCTCCAACATGTTTCGGATCACAGAGGATCCATCATCGGGGAGCCTTATACAGTGCTTGGCTAAAATTACAATTATGGTTCTATCATGTCCGTTGACATGGACATTTTCAGTGTTATGGCAGCATATTTTGACCTGTAGTGCATATGTGTAGTTCAAGAGTGCCTTCCTATACAGTGTAATACACACACGCACTACAGGTCAGAATATGCTGCCATAACACTGAAAACGTCCATGTCAACGGACATGATAGAATCATAATTGTAATTTTAGCCAAGCAGTGTATAAGGCTCCCTGATGATAGATCCTTTGTGATCCGAAACATGTTGGAGCACTTTTAAATATTTTATAATTTTAGTTGTATCTATGATTTATATATTAGTGCATTAGTTGGATAATAAAGTGCTTGTCATTGATGGAAGGTGCAAACAAGAAGATAGCAATACAATAACTTATAGGATTGTTAAAATGTAATAATAAGAACCAAGATCCTTATTCCCAGCTATAATACTCCTCCAATGTGTAAAAAGAGTTTGTAATGAGAAATCTCTTTCAGGCTGTTTTAAATTTAGAAATATCATATGATAGTTGTTTAAGGGCTGGTGGAAGATGGTTATAGATTTTGATACCAGAATACCACACTCCTATCTGAAATACTGCCAAATTTTCTGCAGGAATATGTAAATCATAATGAGAACTTGTATTAAAACTATGAACATCCAAGTTCGTTTTGAAAAAGTCTTCATTCTTAACAACAAACATGAGTAAAGAAAACATGTATTGAGACTGAAGAGGGAGAATACATAATTTTTTAAATAAATCTCGAAAAGAATCCTTGTTACCCAAGTTCATAATAATCCGTATTAGTCTTTTTTGGATTTTAAATATGATTTTACTATGAGTTGATATACCCCAGAATATGATACCATACGATATGATTGAATGGACTGTTGAGAAATAAACCATCTTTAATGACTCAAAAAACAACAATGGTTTCAAAGATCTGATTCCCGGGAGTAAAGCGGCTGGAGCACGAAGATGGCCAAAAATTACATTTATTGCCTAGTTAAAGAAAGAGTGATACATACATCATTTCTCTGTATGTGTTCGTGGGATTGAGAGAAAATATTTAAATGGCAGGGGTTGTGGTTGTCCTACGCATAGGACGCGTGAGCCAGGCGGGGTTTTATACGCAGTCTTATGTGTAGCACACACAGATTCTAAAGGTTAATTCCCAATAAAAATTAACTTTGTGGTACCTAGAAATGCAGAGTTAGAGCTCCATGCAACTAGCCTGAAAAGTTTAGGATTGTGCCTTGCATGTAGTACAAAATGTAATGAATAAATTAATAAAATAAAATATGTTCAACCTGTACAGTGGATTAAGTTTCATAATGGTATCAAAATTAACACATCACACAGTACAAGAAAGCATTATTTACATGTGCTTACTGTTACCACTACCACTCCTATCATTATTAATATATGCATGTATAGGTACAAAAATTTATTAAAAAGACAACACATCACTTCGATTTATGAATGAAATTTTAATACAGAGTGACAACTAAAACTGCATTGAGTATCAAATATTACAATTTACAAACTGTAGTGTGGGGTATAGTTCTGTGGAATAAGGTACCTTCTGTGTACAATTGGGAATAAAACAAGGAACCATCACTTCGAACTGGATGAAAAGACAGTCAGTGGAATGGCATCATTCCATATCTCCTTGGAAGAATAAGTTTAATGTTACCTCTTCAGCAAGGAAAGTCATGGCCACTGTTTCAATGGTGTGCAGAAGGGGTGACTTTGGTATACATTATGCCAGAAGATCAAACCAGTGACTCAGATCTGTATAAACTGAACTCTTAAAACCCTGAAGAAGTGTTGCAGGAGAGTTAACTTCACAAAGATGCTGCTGAAACCTTCCTGCAACATGGCAGCACATGACCATGCACAAGTTTGAAAACACAGGAAACAATCAAAACTTGGATGGGTTGTTGTTCCCCACCCATACAGCCCCACATTTTGCTCCCTCAGACTGAAGATGGCAAGTACTGTCTGTGGCAAAACAGTGGGACAATGCTGCTAAGCACCCAAAGCTGAATTACTTTGTTTTCACTTTTGTTTGTAACATTTGTACCTGCTCACTCACTTCTAGTGTCTAGTTGCTTTTCACAGCAGCTTGTCCGACACGGTTGCATTGTACGTTCTTTTGCTTGACACATGTAGCTCAGGAGCATAAGTCTCTCTTCTAGGGAGCATGTATAGGGGAGGGAAGTTTGCAACACTGGGAAGTTCTTGTCCCAAGTAGTTAATAACCAGTGAGGTGGATGTCAATTTATTGGTTGTCTTGATTGTACAAAAGTTACCCAAATATTTGGGCAACAATTTTTTTATTGGTACTAATTTATTATACAATTCTTTGAACAAACTCAGGATAACTAGAGGCATGTAATTACATACCTCATTTTTCTATGTAACCTACATGAACTTAAAAAGTCTTGTGCCAGTATGAAACAAGTCTTACCAAAGTGAATTTTGTACTTGTGACCACTTTTTCAGTAACCTCATCATCACTCTCAAAGCTCTTCCAATGGATGACATCCTTGAGGGCTCCAGAGAGGTTTCCACCTCTAGTTATCCTGAGTTTGTTCCAAGAATTGTATAATAAATTAGTACCAATAAAAAAATTGTTGCCCAACTATTTGGGTAACTTTTGTGCAATCAAGACAACCAATAAATTGACATCCACCTCACTGGTTATTAACTACTTGGGACAAGAACTTCCCAGTGTTGCAAACTTCCCTCCCCTATACGTGCTCCCTAGAAGAGACTTATGCTCCTGAGCTACATGTGTCAAGCAAAAGAACGTACAATGCAACCATGTCGGACAAGCTGCTGTGAAAAGCAACTAGACACTAGAAGTGAGTGAGCAGGTACAAATGTTACAAACAAAAGTGAAAACAAAGTAATTCAGCTTTGGGTGCTTAGCTGCATTGTCCCACTGTTTTGCCACAGACAGTACTTGCCATCTTCTCGGTGAATAAGGCAGAAGCAGTAGGTGGCTGGATATGCAAGTCTTGCAAGTAGTACAGGTGATGGTAGGAAGCATTGTGCTATCAATAAAAAACTATCACAACCTGATACAGAAACAGGCCTTAGATTGGTAGTAAAGGTGGTGGAGTAGTGCCATCCAATTTAATACGGTACTATGGTTAAGACGAAAAGTCTGGTAGCAAAGAAGTAAAATGAGATTTTAACCAGCTTGTATGTCCTCTCAGTAGTAACTGTGTCTATTTCAATTTAGCCCATGACACAATGATTATGAATATATGTTTGCTGTGTTTCCATTTTACCAAATTTAAAGATGTGCTCCAATAATATATCACATAGGTTAACCACAAAAGCCAAAATGCTGTGACAACTTACTGATAATAAAACTGGCCACATTTTTTTCAGTCACATTCCTTTGTGAGAAAATATTAAGTTGGTGGAAGAGATGTCTGATGTAAATGACCTGTAACTAAACAACTCATAAGTAGCCTTCTATTTGCAAAAGTTATAAAACCTGTTTGGGTTCCTTCAGTATTCCATATTATTAACTCTAACAGGTTATGGTGACAGGATATGGCACTTAGTAGGACTGTTTCTGGACTTTGTACATTGGCTGTTATTCTAAACAAAACATGGTTCATACAATGAATCTGTCTGTCCTCAATAGACTGGGGAGGAAAGCTCTTTGTTGGATCCACTAGTTACAGCTAATCTCAAACACTGGTCCAGTGAAACAGCTCAAGTTTCCAAAAACTTTCTCTTTCTGAATACTGTGCAATGGATAAATCCATAAACCCTTACCATATTTGAGACTTCATTGTTAACGCATTTTCTGCACTTGCTTTATCAGATGTTAGGCTTGAGTAAGGGACACACATAGGAAAACATACTCTATTTTATAACAGTATCATGAAAAAAATGCCATTTTGAGAAAAAGCACTACTGTAAATCTTCATATTTATCATACTTTCAAAAGTGCAACTTCAAGGTGTGGTGTGTTTAATCTCAAAATCTCACAGGCGCTGGAGAAGAGGATAAGACTATGGTCACGTGCTGCCCTAGCCTGCCTTCCCCTCCCCCTTTCCCCCACAAAGCTGTTTCAGGCCCTCAGCTAGGGCAGGACAAGGGAAAGAGGTTTCGAGATTAAACACAGCTCAAAGGTAGAGAACAGACACATGTTGGTTTGAAAATATATCTCCATGCAATAAAATTCATCATTATTTGTTCATACACACCCCCATATTTATACTTACAATATTTAGTAGACATGTTATGTTGAATATATGAATTAAACACACTCTTCCCTAAAAATGGTCCTTCCACATTTCATTCTATCACACACATTATGAGTTCAGACACATCTAAAATGTGGCCATGGAAAAAAGTGCAGTGGATGATGGGCCTGATGACACTTGAGGCTTCCCACTTCTTGCCTGCTGCAGTATTCCACACCAGTGTGAAGCACTTGTTGTTGACAACATTGTGATTTTCTGTTTCTCAGGAAGAGGTGCATACAATACACAACACAAATGCAAATTTTAAACTAATAATGAAACCTGGAACTGAAATCTGTCTAAATATACAATATGATAAAATTATTTCTTCCATTCTAGAACATATAAGAATTTAGAGAAAACAGTGGTAAGCATGGTAAAATTCTATACCTGCCAGTGTTCCACAAAATATTAAAGATTACTGCTGCTGCACTTTTGAGTTCCATCTAGTTTCACACTGAAGATGCAGCTCATAAACTGCATTTCATACCCGAATCCTAAATTAAATCCAAAATGTATTAAATTATTGTCTGATAAGGCCACCTGTAAAAATGATGTATGTCTGAGCAAGAACCTCCATAATATTCGATTAAAAACCTCTACAATAGCTGATCACAAACTTTATCAAACAGGGATGTTGTGTATTCTTAGCGCGCTAGTTTTTAAATTTCTCTGTCAGTGTAACGGTATTCAGAAGATTCAGTCATATACAGACCGTATTTGATCTTTCAAACGCTGTTTCAAAATCTGAGTAGGGGTTGACATTAGAGGTTTTGCAAGAGGTTGTTTTGTATTCTGTGGAGTTTTCAGAAAGTGAAAGCTGGAGCATAATTCTTTATATACACTTTCTGACTTATTCATCTTTACTGTTGAACGTGTTTCAGTAGATTTTGCACTTGGGTAATGGGCAACTCCAACACATTCAGGAGTGGACGGTAGTGATTTGTTTCCAGCAGCAAGTGCAAATGTCTGTGCAGCAATTCTTGCTGAACGTCTCAGTGGCGTTCTTGAACACTCTTCTGAATCCTTGCGGCTGTACCTGTACTCTGACTGTTTATCAGAAGAATGACAATTTCTTTCTTCAAACATAATGTCACTGCTTATCTTAACTATGTCTGTATGGCTGAAAACATTTAAAATATTTACCAATTCACTGTGTATAATATTGGTCTGATTTTGAAGTGCACGCATTTCATCTACTTGTTTCTTAAACACAGCATCTAACTGCTCCTGGTGCTTCAGTAAACATTCATTTACAGCAAATAGTTTCTCTATACCTGACTTGGCACAAATTACACTATCAGTCTGAATAGCTGTATTATTCTTTACAATGAAATCTGTTTGTGTTGCTCTTGAAACAGCAAATGTATCTTCATATGCAAATGTGGATATCTTGTTAGACACCATTTCTGAAGTTCCTTCAGGAGACGTTAAGGTACTGGATTCTTCTGATTTATGACATACAGAGTTTTTCAGTTTTTGTGACATAAGATACTTGGATCCATCTAGGGCTCCTGTTACAAGGTCTGATGCTGATTTTTTATAAAATTCACTTTTTGCATAATCGTTTCTGAAATTTACAGTCCTGTTTGATTTGTTGAAACTGAGAGCTTCATGCATATAATTTATTCCTGTTCCTTCTTCAGAATTAGATACTGCAAATGTTTTACATAGTCCACCAGACCCTTTTGGAAGTTGGCCAGTGGAAGTTGTAGACTTTTGTGGTATCTTAGACTTCAGGTATTTAGGTATCTGACTCGGTCTTATTATTGAAGAGTCATGTGCTCGGCTATTTTTACCAAATTTAATACAGTCAGCTGAAAGATAGTTTGTGACATCTGAAACATTCTGTGATATGTTAGACTTCAGCAGTAAATATGCATCTGGAATGGACGGTCTACTACCAAAGTGAGAAGTTCTAACCTTCTTTAAGGAAATTGGAGTCTTCATTGTGATATGCTGCAGACAATGTACTGAAATATTTTCCTTAGCGTCAATTGTATGGAAGTCATTTTCAAATCCTGAACCAACAGTATCCCTGCACACTGCATCTATATTCCTTTTTTTCTTTTGAGCTCCACAGTCCTGAAACAAAATTGAAAGGTTTATTTTTAATGAAATTCTATTTTAAGAGGAAATAAAACTTCAATGTGTCTGACAGCAGTACATGGTATTTCTGTAATGTAATATTATACACACATTAAGTAAAACTTGTGATTTGAGGTTACTGTGGCAATGGGTATTAATACTCCCACCTTTCTGGAATGTAGTACCAGGTCACTTGACCCACTGATACCAAACTATGTGACATGTCCCAGACAACAATAATATTACGATAATTCTTCTCATTTTGTGTCAGTTTTGCATAACTTATGCATTACATCCTTTAACTTTTTGGATGCATTCAGACAGAAGTGTTTTGTTTGAAGAAACTCAGTTTCTGTCAGTGCTGGCTAAGATATGAGTATTGCACTGGTGAATCATAAAGACAGAGGAAAACCAAAGTACAGACAGAAAAGCTTGTCCACCACAAAATGGACAGGCACAGGTTTAAACCCAGGCCTCCAAGGCAACAGGCCAGCTACTAACTGCTTCCAACCACCTCAGCCATGATATGGCCAAAGTAGCCCAGCATGACCACATGGTACCACTCAAGGAAATCCTTTGCATGTGATGCATTACCACTTGGGTACAAGAGTCCAGCCAAACTTTGAACACAGCTCTCCAGGTTTGGTGATTATCATAGCTAAAATGAAGTAATTTAATCCAGCAACTTTTGTCATTTATAATTAATGACTTCCATGAATGATTGTCATTCCCTCTCACTCTCTTTCTCTGTGACACACACACACACACACACACACACACACAAATACAGAAATCATGGAAAGTGTGAAGAACAGTAGCAGTGACCAAGATTTGTATTTCAGTCATGGACAGTTTTATCTCTCTCTCACAAACGCACATAAATTACGCTGAATGAGTCAGGGCACTGACTTATTGTGCAGTTAAGTTTTCAGGCCTGTCTTTTATCTTCTGTAATATGAGGCCATGTATGTACATAAACTGGTACGAAAGCACTGAAATTTCAGATGATCATGCCACTGCCAACATTAGGACATATAGAGGCACCAAGATCATCGAAAACAACTGGTCTTTCACCAGCATGCTGCGTTATACCACCCCATTCACTTCACTACAGTTACACCAAATGGAACACAAGATCTGTGATTCACTCACTGATAAGTGGCATAGCCAGTATGTAGTTCAAAGCCGACACCATCTATCAGATGAAGTACACAGGCTAATGTACAAAGAGCCAGGTACTTCTGCTCATAGTGATGTTCCCAGTGAGTGTATGTGAATGATGGAAATTGAAGTGGAACAGTGTATCCTTGGTTTCAAGAATACCACAAAAAATTTATGCTGTAAAGATTCCAGCGGCAAAAAGAACACATCAGTTTTACAAGTAGTGCTTTTTTTTAAAACAAAGAATATAGCTTTTATTTTAATGAGCTAAGGTTGAGTTTTAGGCTTCCTGTATAGAATACTAATACTGTATGACACAACACACTCTTTGATATTCTGAATTTATTTCAAAGTTCAACGGTTTTTATCTCACTGAATCTTGTCCAATAATTTCTAAGATATCAATGTTTTTATAAAATTTTGAAGAACTTACTGATAGTCTGTAATTAGTCTCTGGTGTCATGAAGAAAACCATAAACATCTGCCAGGATAGTTCCTGTCCATGCCAAGATTTGTGACAGACACCTCCCACATACAAGTCAGTAAAACAGTATTATCTGTTTTCAGGCTATGGGTAACTTACCTAATAAATTTCCATATTAGACATTAGGGTAACTCATAAAACAAGAGATGCAATGTACATACAAACATAACATTAATCCACAATTGTATAATCACTGTTGCCATAAAAAAGCAATAAGCATTATACATTCTGAGTGTGCTAACTATAAGCTTAGTTATGTGGCAAGCAATACACATTCACCACACTATTGTCATCTGTGACCTGTCTGTCTATACCACATTTTTCCACATTTTCTCATAAACAGGAATATTTTCAGAAAAAACATTATTGATGTGTATTGATTTTCCCTGCAACTTCTGTCTGAAACATTTCTCATTCTAAGAACTGATTGATTTATTTTAGCATAAATGTACATAGGTCTTCATGAAAAGTACCCCTTATTCTTGTCAAATTTTAATGAAACTTGTATTTTTGCAATACATTTTCAAAAAGTACTCAAAAATAAAATTTCAAGGAAATCTGTCAGTGGAAGACAGGTTGTTTCATTTGGGCAAACAGACAGAAGCTAATAGTCGCTTTTCACAATTTTTCAAACACAAGTAATAAAACCAGAACTTAACTATACCTGGTCTTTTTTGTCCTGATTCCTGATAAGGAGTTCGTCTGATGTTGGCCACAATTTACGTCTAGCATGTGGCAGGTTCACATATTCTGGACGTTTTACTGGGCCTAAAAAACAGTTTGCTTGCATTATGCCATGTACTAACACTAAATACAGTATCTATCCCAAATGTCTGTGTAACTTTGGCTTTTGGAATTTTATTATGTTGTATGTTGAGGTTGTTCTGCTTTGGTAAACTTCAACTTTTATGATCATCATTGTAATGTATGCCAAAATGCTGCAACAATCTCATGCGTATAAAGCTGCTAAACCCTGAAAGCCAAAATTGTATGTCAGATAAATGCCACAAAATCCTAATGACAGATGTTGTCCATGTGCTTGGAGCCTGCATTACATTAGTATGCAGAGTATCAATTAAATCAACTGCTTATATGTGACATCCTGACGTGTTATGATAGTATAATATATGAAACTTGGGTCAGAACATAACTATATTTAGACAACATAGTTTGTATGTTTACAAGACATGTAAATTCTGTAGTCAGTGTATGGATGTGGTTTGACTGATACAAATTTTGTATATTATAAATCTTTTGCCTTACAGTTGTGTAAATGGTAAGACAATTCTTTACACAAACAAAAGTGTTTATGAGATGTTACTATAACTGCTCAAGTACACATAACAAAACAGGGAGGGTTAGGATGTTTGTCACAGATTTCAGTTTCTCTTAACAGTGAGTGTTATGATTCTCATCCACTGAGATGTGATCTGGTAGATTACAAACACTTCCAAGTAACATTATTTTCCTCTGAAATATTAGTACTCTCATGACCAGTTCACTGACTATCAGATTCTCATGGACTCTCATGCATGCAGCTGATGCAACTACAGACAGAGTTGTGCACTGTGAAAGTATGTCAAAATACCAGGCAAGTACACCAGTTCATTAGAACACAATACCTAATCTGAGAATCACCTGGTTTGTGTAAGGCATTACAGAAAACTTAATGACAGGTGTTATGAGTAATATTAAAATAAACTCCTCTGTCAATAACAGCCACACGCCTTCTAAACACATCATTGCAAACACTGCTTTTCAGAATTTCTGAAATGTGCCATCCCCATTGTGTGTAGTAATTAATAGGTAGGGTAATTACAATCAATAACACAACAATGTATATCTAATTGATGTTTCTTAGAAGATGATAAAAACTACATGTTTCAGCCACTATTCGCCATCATCAGGTTTTTCATCCGAAAGAACTGTATGCTGTAAGGGTGTTTATATAAGGCATGCAGCTGCGTATCGATGTTGAGATCTCATCATCAAGGATTTGGAATTAAACATGGTATATAGCCTGGGTATGGAGCCTAGTGAAGTAGGCAGTGAGTCAGTTGGGGGGGGGGATTCATTCCACTGAGTTAACAACCTGCACGCACACACTCATTTTTCTTTTTCTTTTTCTTCTTCTCCCGCAGAAACTACCATTACACCAAGCCTACACACTAAGAACCCAAGAAGCAAACACCCCATCGACGACAGTTACCTACGAAGGAGAGACATTACTCGCAATGGCATCTACAACATGAAAAACTGGACACTAACCTAAAATGCAACACCCCCCAACTCAATCACTGCCTACTTCACTAGGCTCCATACCCAGGCTATATACCATGTTTAATTCCAAATCCTTGATGATGAGATCTCAACATCGATACGTGGCTGCATGCCTTATATAAACACTCTTACAACATACAGTTCTTTCAGATGAAAAACCTGATGATGGCCAATAGTGGCCGAAACATGTAGTTTTTATCATCTTCTAAGAAACATCAATTAGATATACATTGTTGTGTTAATGACTGTAATTACCCTACCTATTAACAGCTTTTCAGTTTTGCTTAGTCTTCTAAAACTGCCAGCAGCATTTCACACAGTCACAAGCAAATTGAAGGTGCAGCTAAAATGTTGTAAAGCAGCTCAACCTTTAGTAGAACGGTTTAAATGTCTAATGTATGTCATGCCACCTCAGTTTTTCTTGCTATGTGTGGATATTGAAATTTCTGAAATGCAACAAATCAAAAACAAATTGTGTAAATTAGAGTTCTATTGTTAGAAAGTCAAAACAAAAACTGATTTTTAAAGAATGAATCTGAATGAATGGATGTGTGATCAATTCAAATTGGTCTTTACTACAGTTCATCTTTACACTTATTTTAATTCCTGCCTTCAGGCTTTATAAGAAATTATTTGGTTGCGTTTGAAATGTGCTAGTCAATATTGACATCTGTACATTCCTCCTTTTACGATTTTAGAACTACAGATCAGATTTTACAATGTTCTTTCAGCTGCATTGTAAGTCAAGAAAACAAGAATTTGTCCTCTCACAATTTTTTTCAAAGACTAGTTTCTTAGTGGAAAGAAAACCATTTCTTTCTGCTGTTATTTTAGCAGATGTATATTTGTGTCAGTCGCATTACACATATGCATACACAGTTCAGAAGATATTGTTTTGAATTCAAAACAACAGGGACTAAACTTAGAAAAGACTGTTGAATTGATATTTGACCCAGATTATGATGGTGATATTTCTGTGACCAGTATGACAGTAATGTGTATAATTTACACGACCAGAAAGAACAGCCAGTTACATTCTATCAAATGGTATAAAAGCAGAGTCAAAAGACAAAGCAGAGAGGGGTGCCCAAGACTACAACAATGATGAAAATTCTGAAAGTGATTATACTACTTCCACACATATCTCCAGGTACTTTGGCATGGAGAAAAGAGATAAATGCACAGAAGGCAATATTGGTTCACTGGTAATAAACTAGTAATAGACACAATGCCTTCACTTCTTTGACATGAGAATTCTAAACAGCTTTCTTCTCTGCACCTGCATGTGGGACCAAAATGACTCACACAGTCTTCTGACTTCCAACTTTTCCTACTGCAGAACTTGATTTAAATTGAGGCTGTTCTGTATCAACTGGTGATGGCAGGTTTTCAGAATCACAAAACATCGCAATGAACAGACATGTAAGAACAAATACTTTGTTAAGTTTCCTACAGCATGCTACCAACCATTCACATATACAGACCAGCAAATAGCATGCTAGGCCATTCACAAGTACATTTTAGGAACCAGCATACGGTTGCATAGGACAGTAAAGGTTAATCATGACAAAAATGAATCAAAAGACACATTTCAACACAAATTTTCCTTTTTCATCTTGCTTTATTTTCATTTCATTATGTCTTAGTTATATCAAATTAATTTCAAGTTCCTTTGGATTAATATACACAATACATTAATGCACCATACGTGTAGCAACATCATGAATGCCAGTTTCTTGCATCAAGTGGAAAAATGCAGGTGCAGTAATCATGTTTTTGTTTTAAACACATTCATTTTAAAATGTAGAAGGAAGTTCATTTATTTATGGTTTATTTAATGACACTGTCAGCAGCTGACTGTACAATATGAATGAGTAGCATGATAGTGGATAATGAACTGCAAAGAGTGAGGAAACAGCAGGCATGGTGGGACTAAGTTAAAAAGCAACAAACATCAGTCAGGATAGTTAATATTACGGACAATACTTGAACTTCGAAACTCTTGAATATGTAGCATAATTGCTACCTGCCCAATAGCAACATTCAGTAATAAAGCTGTGATGTTATGTGAGTAGTGAATTTTCTGTTAACTCTGAAGAAAATTAAAGTTTGGGTAACTTACAGGTAGCATGTTACGTGAAATTTGTAGTAGTGTTCAGTTATGTAATCACATGACTAAAATCATTATTGTGGACTGGGATAGTGCAGTCAGTATGGCGATTTGCTATGGGCTGGAAGGTCCAGGGATCGAATCCCAGTGGGGGCGAGATTTTCCACATACAGACCAACCCTGGGGCCCACCTAGCCTCCTATACAATGGGTACCAGGTCTTTCCCAGGGGTAAAGCAGCTGGAGCATGGCACTGACCACCTACCCACATTTAGTGCTGAGATTAAACAAAGAGTAAGCTATACCTCTATCCACCTCTAGGCCTTTGTGGCCTGTTATAGGGTGAACTTTACCTTTACCTCTAACATCACTATTAGTTTGGTAGTTTGATAACAGTTTCTGTGAAAATGAATGGCACCAGCAGGTTATATTGGTTCAGCAGTTTCTAAAGTGGCTAGTAATAGTGAAACAATAATAAAATACATCATATGGAGAAAAATATCACAGCTTTCATACAGTTCACATATATTATATATAAATATATATGTGAACTGTATGCAAGCTGTGATATATATATACATATACAGGGGGTGCCAAAAAAATGTATACACAATTTAAGAGATGTTATCTATGTATTACTTTTCGAAGTTGAATTGAATTACGGTAGCAATGTGTAGTAGGACGTTCGCTCAAAAGATGGTGTTAATCAAATGAATGCTAGCGTCACCATGCGACAGGCAGGACAGTCAAAGAAAATGGCAGAAGCACGGTTGTCATTCAAGAAGCGCATACATGTATACACTTTTTTGGCACCCTCTGTGTGTGTGTGTGTGTGTGTGTGTGTGTGTATATAAGCGCTGATTTACATATTAAAAGTTTTTGATACAACTGCATCTTTAAACTCTGTGGAGGAGCATATGGCAAGTACACGTTTCGGGTGAGCAATCAGATGGTGGGGTCAACTACCAAAATTGTTACTGATATAGCATTCTCCAATAAAGATCAATCATGAAGAAGAGGTAAGAAGTCTTCAGGTTTATCAGTTATGCAAATAGTGCTCTTGTCATGTTATTTTTAAACCATACAATATCAAAATGTTTCATTAGAAAGTGCCTGTTTAGGCTTAAGCCTTGGTTTTTAACAACCACGCAGTAACGCTTGCATAAGCGTGATGCAGCACGCACAAGTCAAAGCTGTGGTTTTGAAGGGGGCTGGTTTTTAAGTGTCATGCTCATGAGTGTCCCGCCATGACCCTGCGCGGATGCCGCTGCGTCATGCAGCTGCGGCATCCAATCCTTGACTTCTGCGTGACGACGCAGAAGTCTTGTCACAACAGGCAGGAAGAGTTGTTGCTTGTTCACGGCAGTTGTGTTTTTGTATACCATGAGCTGCAAGGAGGAATTTGATGAAAAATTAATAGACTGTGTACGCAGCTTTCCCGTGATATACAACCTAAGCAAGAAGTCGTACAAGGATAAGATTGCCAAGGATAACGCTTGGAAAAGCATTGCAACAGTTCTGGAACATGATGTTAAGTTCAGTGTATAATATTTTGTAGTTTCTATATTGTTTTAATATTCAAAATATTAGAAACACATAAAAGCAAACTATAGTTCATACTAGTAATGTTCACACTAGTTAAAGTTTTTACTTTTCTTTGTTTCAATTAACTCTTCCTACATGAGCTAACTGCCAAGCCACTTGCCCTTCCCGACTACAGAAATACTTTCAAAATTGGTTTCTGACGTTATGTGCTTCAAAGTCAGCATTTCCTTTTCTTCTGGGCAATGGTTGTATATTACGTGGAAGGTCCATGACATCAGATGGTGTCTCATCACAAGAAGATGAAGAGCGTTCATCTCTTACGAAATTATAAACTATGCAAGCTGCCAAAACGATAAGTACAGCAGTGTCCAGAGCCACAGCTATAAGCGTAAAAAAGATCCTGAAGTACTGGCACAGAATACCAAAGGCATTTTCACATGTTCTTCTAGCAAGACAATGTTTGTAGTTGTAGATAGCTTTTGCTTGGTCATGAGGATATGGTCTCATCAATGTAGTTGTCAGCTTGAAAGCCTCGTCTCCCAAAATTATGTAAGGTAAAACTGTCTGTGTTGCTGGAAGAGGTCCTGGTGGCAGGAATTTGATAGCTTTTGAAAGATTATTCCCAAGAGGTGACTTGGCACATATCCCAACATCTCCCTCTCTTCCATAAGAACTGACATCAACTGCCAAGCGTCACTGCATGGTTGTTATAAACCAAGGCTTTAATCTTAACAGTTTATATGACAAATGTACTGTATATTACTGTTTCCAATCACACACACCACACACTCTTTGTGATTGCTTACTGTCTGGAAACTAGTTTCGGCCTCCAGTATAGGTCATCATTAGGTCAATTATACAAGAACACGAATGTAAACAGAAACTAAATATTGTAAGGTAGGAGATCTCCACCTTATTATATTAAAAATACATTAAAAATGTGTATACAATGTAGAAAGGTACAATCAATTGCAAATGGTCTAAGGACATAAAAGAACTGTATAAATAAATATGAAATACTAAGGACAAGAAATGTATTTACTTTATTATATAAATTTCCTGTACTTAGTATTTATATTTAGTTATACAGTTCTTTTATAATATCCTTAGGGCATTTGCAATTGATTGTACCTTTCTGCTTAGTATATACATAGTTAATGTATTTTTAATGTATTAAGGTGAAGAGTTCCTACCTTACAGTATTTAGTTTCTGTTTAGTTCTTGTATAATTGGCCTCAAGATGACCTATACTTTACGTCAAAACTAGTAGCCAGACAATAAGCAATCACAAAGAGTGTCTTGTGTGTGATTAGAAACATCAATATACATTACGAAAGTTACACCAACAGGGATGTTCCATATAAAGATTATACGACAAAGATTACAAATCCCTGTCACTGTTCCTTACCCATTCCAAGATGACGTTTTACTGTTGAAACTAGGGGCTGAATTGGAATGGGTCGTGGGATATTTTTCCGCTTCCCAAGCATACTTTTTCTTGCAGACCTCACCATATCTGGAAAGAGAAAGTGAGAGAGAAAAACTGAATCAATGATCATGATTCTACAGAAGTTCATGCTACAAATAGTCTTAAAATGATGCACACATTATCTTGCTTCAGATGATAATGACAAGCAAAAATAACACTGCAAAATTCTTGAGTAAACCACGAAACTGTTAATGATACAGCATCCTTAAAAAAGGCCAATCATGGAAGAGAGGCAAAAAGGCTTCGGATTTGTGAGTTATGTAAGCAGTGCTCTTGTGAACATTATTTTTAAAATAAATAATATCAACACATTTCGTTAGAAACTGCATGTTGTTTTTAATCTTCATAACTTACATAACAAAGATTATTACAAACCCCTGCCGTTGTACCTTACCTGCTCCAAGACGATCATGTACTGTTGAAATATGGGGCTGAATTGGAATGGGTCGCGGGATATTTTTCCGCTTCCCAAGATTGCTCTTTCTTGCAGACATCAAAACTGAAAAAAATATCAAAGGTGATGATTCCACACAAGTTCATGCCACGGATACACAGTCTGGAAATAACATGCACTCTACCTCGCTTCAGACGATGGTGACAAAACAAAAAATAACACTGCGCAATGCTTGTGACAATTGCCTATTTTCACCCTTCTTCCAACTACTACCATGACGGTTACCGTCGTTGCTGCTCATTTTCAAACTGTTTCCATTAAGTACCACTAGAGGGCCTTTTTTACAGTCACTCACCTACCAACTTGTTTTACGTAATATACCATTCTCTCCATCCTGTCGTAGTGACATCTGGTGACTTATTACGTTTAAAAAACTGCGTGAGCGTGCACGTGTATACGTGTAACTCAAAAAGGCCTATTGCAGCTTAAGCAGTGGTCCTTAGTTTATCCTCGTCGAGGTCCGCAGCCGCGACGGGAATTTCGTTAGCGTAAGCGTAATAGCCATACCGAAATTAGGTGTGGGTTGTTTTGCGGTTAGAGCCATTAAACGTTTTGAGACGCAGGATACCATGAAGATGGTATACCATTCGTCCTTCCATTCGGTTATTAATTACCGGATAATCTTTTGGAGAAACTCCTTATATAGTAATAGTATTTTCAAACTACAAAACAGAATCATTAGAACTGTCATGGGTGCAGATATCACGGATTCGTGCAGAGAACGTTTTAAGACATTAAATATTTTATCACCGATATCACAATATATATTCTCTCTGCTACGCTTTGTGGTTAATAATAAAAATAAATTTCGGATGAATTCGGAGATACATAGTATCAATATCAGGAACAATTCTGATTTTTATAATCCATTGTCGCATTTGACTATTTACCAAAAAGGTCCCTTGTATATGGGTATTAAGCTACATAACAGCCTTCCACCTGAAATAAAGGAATTTGCACATAATATTAAGAATTTTAAATCTCTTCTGAGAAGGTTTCTTCATCAATATTCATTTTATACGTTCGACGAATATTTAATTTATAAAGCAGTTGGGTAAGATATACTTTAATTTAAGTTTATATTTATTATTTTGTACCTTGTATAAAGTTTCAAGTTGTTTCCACCTGTAAGAAAAATTTTATTTATAAGAAGGCTATTACGTAACGTACAATTTCACTCCATTTTATATTGGGCTAAGGTTGATATTGCTTCATTATATAGGATTTATCGATTCTAAATAGTATCTACTCTCTATAACTGTTACATATGACTAGTTCTGTTTAGAACAAGAATATTTTTATGTGACTGGTTCTAAATCCGATGGTTTTTACCAACAATGGATCTTTGGAATGAGTGAAAAGAAATATCCCATTTCTAGTTTAAGGTGTCTGTTATTGAGCCCAGTGATGCGCTCAAACGCGGGTATGGCTACACAGACCGAGAAAACTGGACTAGAGCAGCTCTAAGCTCTTTGGTTGGTTGACTGGTACTATTTCGCGTCATCGCTCCGAGCATTGGCGTAACTTGGCTAGTAACATTGCGCTGGTGGGAAAGGGACGTGG
>Ga0123357_10000546_pt1 | contig 37000 bp, 39 predicted proteins | sample TergutEmb28metaG_FD_89873 | JGI IMG/M metagenome (GOLD analysis project Ga0123357, IMG submission 89873) | Embiratermes neotenicus P4 segment gut microbial communities from Petit-Saut dam, French Guiana - Emb289 P4 | ecosystem: Host-associated > Arthropoda: Insects > Digestive system > Gut ... | reverse complement strand
CAAGATCTCCGGCATCACGAAGCTGTCCACCGAGACGGGGGCCGGCCAGTGGGGTTCCGCGTTGTCGATGGCCGGTGCCCAGTTGGGTATCGACGTCGAGGTGTTCATGGTTGGCGTCAGCTACGACCAAAAGCCCTACCGGCGCATCTTCATGGAAAGCTTCGGGGCGACGGTACACCGCTCGCCGACGACGCTGACGCAGGCCGGGCGTGATGTCCTGGCGCGTCATCCCGACACGTTGGGGTCGCTTGGCATTGCCATTTCCGAGGCAGTCGAGGTCGCCGCTACCCACCCGGACGTCAACTACGCGCTGGGCTCGGTGCTGAACCACGTCTGTCTGCACCAGACCATCATCGGGCAAGAGGCGATCTTGCAGATGGAGATGGCCGAGGACGAGCCTGACGTCGTCATCGCCTGCGTCGGCGGCGGCAGCAACTTCGCCGGCCTGGCCTTCCCGTACTACCTGCGTCGCAAGCAGGGCAAGACGAAGACCCGCCTGCTGGGGGTCGAGCCGAAAGCTTGCCCGTCCCTGACGGCTGGCGAGTACGAGTACGACTTCGGGGACGAGGCCAAGCTGACGCCGCAGATGCGCATGTACACGCTTGGCCACGACTTCGTGCCGGCTGGCATTCATGCCGGCGGCTTGCGCTACCACGGTGATTCGCCGCTGGTGTCGCAGTTGGTGCACGAAGGCGAGGTCGAGGCGACGGCCGTCTATCAGAACGACGTCTTCGCCGCCGCGCTGGAGTTCGCCCGCGCGGAAGCCTTGCTGCCAGCACCCGAGTCAGCCCACGCTATCGCGGCAGCCGTCGCGGAGGCCAAGGCAGCCGCCGAGGCGGGCGAGGCCAAGACGATCCTGTTCGGTTTGTCTGGCCACGGTTTCTTGGACTTGGCGGCCTACGAAAGCTACATCAAGGGCAAGCTGCAAGACTACGACTACGCCACCGGTACGGTTCTCTAAAGAGTTCGGATGTCGACTGCATAGCCAGGGGCGGCCTTGGCGAAGCGGTCGTCATTCGTCCAAAGGGCTGCGCAATGGCTGCGGCGAGCGATCGCCAGGTGCAGCGCGTCGGGCGTCTTGAGGCCGTGGTCGGCACGCAATTGGGCAGCCAGGTCGAGGTCCCTGGCTGACACCGATAGCTGGGCAAACGCAGCAAATGCTTGTCGATATCGGCACGCCAGGTTGGCGTCGTGGTCCCTGAGAGGCTTTACCAGGCATTCCATTCGCACTAGGGGGCTGATGGCGTACAGGTCGTCCGAGCCACTCATCGCTCCGGCAATCTGTGAGGCAAACGCTGGGTGTTGCTCAATCAGGTAGATGACAACGCAACTGTCCAGGTAGATCGGTGTATCGGTCATTCCCAACTATCCCGCTCTTGTTGGATCGAGGTTTCGATTTCGTCAGCGATGTAGCGGCTCGGCGGAAATGTTTGAATCAGTGCCAGTATCGCATCCGCGCTGCCAACTCTGGGCGTGGCTTCGACGGGGTCGAGCCGCACCAGCGGGCGCCCGTGTGCCGTGATGATGACCTCCTCGCCCGCCAGCGCCTGCTTGATCAGGTGCGACAAGTTGTTGCGGGCCTCCATGACACCAACCTCGGCCATCTCCACCTCCTGGCTAGATTATTCTGGCTAGATTCTAGCATATGCTTTTCAGTAGACGCCGATCTTGCCAGAACACGTTCGGCATGAATCCGTACTACGGTAGCGAAAGGTCGCATCGCGCTATAGAATACGTATTATGGTACTCAAAATATGGAAGAGGTAGATATGGCGCAGGTCGCACGTCCCAGCTATATGGCTGATCTCATGCGTTGGCGTGACCGCAACGTCATCAAGGTGGTGTCAGGGGTCCGCCGCTGCGGCAAGTCGACGCTGCTGGGCTTGTTCCGCGACGAGTTGATCCGCAGTGGCGTCGACGCTGATTCGATACTCACGCTGAACTTCGAGGACCTCCGCTGGGAGCATTTGCGTGAATATCACGCTTTGTTTGACTACGTCGAGGAACGTCTGGCTGACAACGCCATGACGTATGTGTTGCTCGACGAGGTCCAGTCAGTTCCCGAGTTTGAACGTGCTGTCGATTCGCTTTACCTTCGAGACAATGTTGATATCTATTTGACGGGCTCCAACGCCTATTTCATGTCCACAGAGCTAAGCACGGTGTTGACGGGGCGCTACGTCGAAATCCCTATGTTGCCTCTGTCTTTTCGTGAGTATTGCGCGGCGTTGGCGGTCAACACAACGAGTTCGGCGGCGCTGGGCGAGGCCTACAGGACTTATGTTTCCGACGGTTCTTTCCCTTACCTGCTCAGTCTGGCTGACGACGCGGCGGCCAGAGGCGACTATTTGCAGGCCATTTACCAGTCGGTGTTGCTCAAGGATGTGGTGGCGCGTCACGGCATCTCGGACGTGGCGATGCTTGAGGATGTCACGCGTTTCCTTTTGGACAACATTGGCAACATCTTGTCCACCACGCGGGTGGCCGGCACCATGACGTCAGCCGGGCGGCCGGTGAATCAGCGAACCGTCGAGAAGTATGTTTCGGCACTGAGGCACAGCCTGCTGTTCTATGAGGCGCGACGGTTCGACATCAAGGGCAAGCGTCTGTTGGAACGATTGGAAAAGTACTACGTGGTCGATATGGGGTTGCGTCAGACTCTGCTTGGCGGCAGGGGTTATGACGTTGGCCGGGTTCTTGAAAATGTCGTCTATCTGGAATTGATCCGTCGCGGGTACGAGGTGTTCGTCGGACAGGTGCCGGCCAGGGAAGTCGATTTCGTCGCCACAAGGGCCGACGAGCGGATGTATGTTCAGGTGGCGGCGACGGTACGAGACCCGGACGTGTTGGCTCGGGAACTTGGTTCGTTGCAAAGACTGGGGGATTCGTACCCGAAGCTGGTTTTGACGTTGGACGACGACCCGGACGCCGATTACGACGGCATCAGGCGCAAAAACGCTCTGCAATGGCTGCTGGCTGAGTGACCGTGTCGCGTCTGCGTCTGCTGATCTGACCGGGGCAGGACTCTGTAGACTCCGTCATCCCTGCGACGTTGCACAGGGCAGGCTCTGCGCGAAGTCGCAGGATCTGCCCAAGCGTCCGCACCATCCTCTAGCGCATTCGACCTTGTCAGGCAATGTTTCCTAGGGGACGGAATTTCCGCCTGAGAGGGAACCCTGCAAAACACCTGCAAAACGCAGGTTTGGAGTTGCGCGCGGGGGGGGCTGGAAAGATACGTCCTAGCCACCGATCAATGTGACGGTGCCAGACTAGGAGGATGACATGGGACTTTCGAATTTCGCGTGCGAATGCGACAAGGGGCTGGCGCGATGAAGACGCACATCAAGTTGATTGTCGCCGCGGTGACGATGAGCCTGGCCGCCGCCCTTTTGGTGGGCTGCACGTCAAACAATAGGCCAATCGCCCCGCCACCGGTAGCTCCAACTTCAGTTGAACAACCAGAGGTTTCAGAAACCCCTACCCAGTCGGCAACGCCAATTGATACGCCATCTGTGCCAGATGCTGGTGTGACGTCTGACTTGGTCGGATCTCAGACAGTTACGACTCGAAGCGGTTACGTTATCGAGGTGTCATGGGCGATCGTTAACTGGACATTCTCCATCGACACGGTTGACGCACCCCCTGGAAAAGCCATTCTCAGTCCAAACGCGGATGGTCAATTTGAGCTAACCATCAAGAATGTCACGCCAGGAAAGAACGCGAACAGTGATGTCTGGTACCCGTCTGCGGACGCCTTGGTGTCTCCAGAAGCTTTCAGTTTTATGTCTCCTGACGTGTCGCCCGACGGCTACGCAGTCGTCATGTGGCCGGTAGGGTTTGATGCTGATGCGCTTACAGTTCTTGGGCCCAACGAGAGCGTGACTTGCGTTTCGAAGCCGATCTATCAAGGGTCGTACACCCCACAGGTCGACGAAGGCGTTGCTGACCAGGCCAGTGCGCTGTTACACAATGCGGTTTATTGGCTTTACTTGAATGGCGAGTCGACGACCATGGGGCAACCAGGCATTCGCATACCAATCGGGTGGACGCCAAAGAACCCCTAGCAGCAAAAAGGGAAAGCCATTACCGCACCGCCAGAGGGCGCTGACGGGGATGGCTCGAAAGCGTTCGCATAAGGGCAACACGCTGTCTTCCATGAGCGATCTGCCGCTGGTGTCGTGGGCAATCTGCCGCTAGACCTGTGCCGCTGGAGGGCTAGCGTCGGTCCGGATCAAGCACCGTCGACCAGTCACTTGACGAGGCTGAGGAGCAAGTCGTTCAGGGGTCCCCAGCCTGGCGTCGGCTTGGGCGCAAGGGCTTGAGCCTCCGTCTCAAGCCGGTTGACAGTTTGGTTTAGGAACTGGTCGATTACGGCAATGTGAGGGCCGTCCCCGATCTCGGACGTCACCGCCTTGGCTGCGAGCAATTGTGCCACCGGTTCATGCAAAGACGTCGGCAGTTCGGCGTCCGTCAACTCGGCGAAGAGCATCGGTGGCGGACTGGCTCGGCGTAACACCCATTGGGCTGCCAGCAGTGGGCGCAGCACATAGAAGTACTTCTTCAGCCGCACCGTCTCGCCGCCAAGGTAGCCCTTGATGTTGCGCGACGCCATGCTGAGGTAGTGGTGCAGCGCCTTCTTCTGCGAGAAATAGTCGGGCATGACGGCGTGGATCGTCGCCCACTGATCGCTGGTGCCATAGATGATCGGTGATTGGTCCCATTCGAAGATGACGGGGTTCGAGTCGTGCAGCAGACGAAGCATTTTCGCCAGGTCCCAACCGCTGAGGTCCAGCACGCTGGACCCGTCGGACGGTTCCAGCATGAGTTCGATGACGTCGCGCGTGGCGTCCAGTCGCAGATACTGTTCCACCGGGCGCTGGTAGATGAAGCGTACGTCGTAGTCGGAATCGGGTGAAGCGAAACCCCAGGCGCGACTGCCCGACTCCACAGCATGCAACACGGTGACGGCGTGGGCTGCTTCAATGTTGCGCAACTGGGTGTCAATGGCACCCAAGACGTCAGTCATGCCATCCAGGCTAGCAGTGTTGGTCGCCAGGGGGATCGCGCGGCATGACTACCTCGGGTATTCTGGAATCAGGAGGTTGTCATGCCTGAGTTGTCGCGGTTTTTCGGTATTCTCATCAAGCTGATCTATTCGGACTCCGGTCAGCACCATAAGCCGCATGTTCACGCCTATTACTCGGAGTATGAAGCGTCAGTTGGAGTGGACGGCGAACTCCTGGCTGGCAGCCTGCCAGTCAAACAACTCAAGCTTGTTGTGGCATGGCTGGCGATTCATGAGGACGAGGTTTACGCCGCCTGGAACAAAGCCGTTCGCAACGAGCCGTTCGGTCCGATTCGCCCGTTGGAATGAGGTGGGGTTATGCGAGTAGTTGATGGAATTGCCTATGCCGACACTGACGCCGACTTGGTTCCCCGGATTGTCGGCGTGAGGGCCTTGCCGAAGCATCAACTCTGGGTGCGTTTTGAGACGGGAGAGGAACGCACTATTGACATTTCACCGCTGCTTGAGTCCGGTGTGTTCTCACGGCTGAAGGATGAGTCGGTGTTCGCCGGTGTGGCGCTGGACTGTGGTGTTCCAACATGGCCGGATGTGGTCGTCGATCTCGCACCGGAGTATGTGTATCAGGGGGCGAACCTGATGTCGTTAAGTCAGTGAGCGTCGATCATGTCTGTCACCATGACGCCGAACGCGCCTCTGCGCGCGCCTGATGGGTTTCCGGTGTTAGCGGAGGTTAGCGTCGATTCGGATCAAGAATCGTCGGTCAGTCAATGGCACCCAAGACGTCAGTCATGTAATCCAGGCTAGCAGTCGGCGTTCGTCGCCAAGACAAGGATGGGCACGCCGACAGCTTGGTACGTCCCCAGGGCGCGGGTGTCGCGGGTTGCTAGCGTCAGGCCGTTCTCCTTTGCGGCCAGGCCCACCAGCGCGTCATGGGCGGCGCCGCCGGCGATGCCGTATCGGGAAAACTGGCGATGTGCCATTCTGGCCACCGATGCCGACAGCACCAGCACTTCGGCGAAGGAATCGTCCATGGCGCGAACGACGTCGTCGCTTGAGGCACGGGCGCCGGCGGGCAGACGGGTCAGCACCGAATAGGTTTCGACAGCGGCGTGTCCGGCCAGGCTGAGCTGTTTGCCGTCAGCCCAGGCGGCCACGGCGGCGTGTTCGGGGTGGGCGCGCAGCAGCAGGGGGACTGCCACGCTGGTGTCGACGGCGAAGGCTTCGGCTGTCATCGACGGCCCGCGTCGAGCAAGGCGTACATCATGTCGTCGGTGACGGCCGTGTCGCCGTCGATCACCAGGCGTCCGTCTTCGCGTACGACCTGCGCGCTTCGCCCGGTGGGCGTCAGTTGCAATCCGGTGCCGTAGGCCGTGATGTCCAGTTTTGCCCCGGCACCAAGGCCAAGGTTGACCCGCAGGGCCTTGGGGACCATCACGCGCCCCACCGCATCCATTGTGACTACCATGGGCAATACTTTACCAGTTTATTCCCAGTGTGTTACCAGTTGGTGTTCACGCCTGGAAGGGTCGAGCCTGCCGGTCCAACAATCGGTAGACTCTTCACATGATTCCGGCGCTCGATGACCTCAAGGCTATGACCTGCGCTCAGCAGCCCGTCTATGACGACCCGGCTGCCGAGGTTGCCGCTGTTGAGCAGTTGCGCAACCTGCCGCCGCTGGTGTTCGCGGGGGAGTGTGACGACCTCAAGGCTCGAATGGCCGACGTCGCAGCCGGGCGCGCGTTCGTCCTTCAGGGCGGCGATTGCGCCGAGACTTTCGACGGGTTGACGGCCAACGCCATCAAGGCGCGCATTCGCGTGCTGCTGTCGATGTCACTGGCGCTGTCCTACGGTGGGCAGACGCCCGTCTTCACTTTGGGGCGCATTGCCGGGCAGTACGCCAAGCCCCGCTCCAGTGACACCGAGACGCGTGACGGCGTCACCTTGCCAGCCTACCGTGGTGACGCGGTCAACGGTTTTGAGTTCACGCCCGAGTCCCGGCGCAACGACCCGCAGCGCCTAATCCGCGCCTACAATGCGGCGTCGTCCACTCTCAACCTGGTGCGCGCCTTCATGGCTGGCGGTTTCGGTGACGTCCGCCAAGCCCACACTTGGAACGCCTTGTTCGTCCGCGACTCCCACGTGCAGAAGCGTTACGAGCAACTGGCCGGCGAGATCGAACGGGCAATCGGCTTCATGGAGGCCTGCGGCATCCGGGACGAGAACATGCGGTCCGGCGAGTTCTTCGCCAGCCACGAGGCATTGCTACTCGATTATGAGCACGCCCTGACGCGGGTGGATTTCCGCACCGGACTTCCCTACGACACGTCCGGTCACCTGCTCTGGATCGGCGAGCGCACCCGTCAGTTGGACGGCGCCCACGTCGAGTTCTTCGCCCACGTCCGCAACCCATTGGGCGTGAAACTAGGCCCCACTACCACCGTCGCCGAGGCCGTCGGCCTGGCCGAAAAACTTAACCCCGACCACGAGCCAGGCCGTCTGACGTTCATCACCCGCTTAGGCGCGGGCAAGGTGCGTGACGTACTGCCCGGCCTGGTCACCGGGGTAGCCGAAGCTGGCCACGAGGTCGGCTGGGTTTGCGACCCGATGCACGGCAACACCATCACTACCGCCAGCGGCTTCAAGACGCGGTTGTTCACCGACATGGCAGCCGAGCTGGACGGCTTCTTCGACGTCCACGAGCAGCTTGGTACCTGGCCCGGCGGCATCCATATCGAGTTGACGGGCGAGGACGTCACCGAATGCCTAGGGGGCGCGTTCGACCTCAGCGAGGACGATCTCGACACCCATTACGAGACGCTTTGCGACCCGCGACTCAACCGAAACCAGGCGCTGGAATTGGCCTTCCAGGTATCCCAACGCCTTGGAGCCATCGTCGCCAAACGCCGCCCAGATCGCGACCCGGTGGACTGGTAGGGAAGGAAGGGAAATGACCGACATCAACGTTTTCGGCACCGCATTGGGGCAGATTGTCCCGGATATCGCGGTTGTGTCAGTGACGGTTGGGACGCTTGGCTACGCGTCCGAGGCAACCGCGAAGGAGAAGTTCGCGGAGGCACTGGCGAAAGTCCGAGAGGCCCTGTCGGGCACGGACAAAAAGTTCGAGCAGCGGGCGTGGAGCCGGGTTTGGCACGATAGCGAAAAGGATATGGACCGGCACCAGGTGTCGGCATCCGTGACAGCAAAATTCGACAAAGGCGACGCTGCCTTGAAGCAGGCCGTCGACGCGTTGGCGTCACTGGCCGATGTGTCGTTCTCGACGTCTTGGGAGGTTTCGCCGCCGTTGAGAAAGCAATCCCGTGACGAGTTGTTGGCGCAGGCGGTGGTCGACGCGAAACGGCAGGCGGCAGCCATTGCGGCCGCCGCCGGGCAGAAGCTTGTTTCGCTGAAGATCGTCGCAGAGCCGGAATTGTTCCCAGGCGGCGAAAGGTCCGCAGGCCCAGCCGGCGTGATGAGGTCGGTTGCGGCACCCATGTCGTATGACGGGTCGCAGGCAAGCGGCCAAATGGACATCGATCTCAACCCCGAGCCCGTCGACATGTCGGTGAGGATCGCAGTGTCCTACTCTGCCGAGTGAATCAATAGACGCCGATGAGGCGGGCGACGGTCTCTTGGATGCCTTTGAGCGTCGACGGATCGATTCGGACGTATAGATCTTCGTTCAGCCTGGCTACGTCGACGGCCCGCACTTGTTCGCACATGGCCTCTGCGTCAATCCCGTGAAGTTGCACGCGAACTCGCGTCGGCCATGAACGCAACTGGGTGGTCATCGGCACGACGATTGCGCGCGGCCCCATGGATACGGCTGAAATGATGATGACAGGACGTGTGCCCCGCTGCTCTGTGCCACGGGCCGGGTCGAGGTTGGCGTAGTAGACGTCGCCGGCGCGCACATTCATGCGGCTATCCAAGGATCAAGATTGGACGCCAAATCCGCTTCGTCCCACACTCTGGCTTCCGCCAGTGCGTCGTCATCCCAGGTGGTTGCAGCCACCTGACGCAGATTGCGCGGGTACACTGGAAGCATACGTTCCGGATCGTCGACCAAGGCGACGGTAGCTATTTCTGGTATGTCAACTTGTGGGGGCCTTGCCGAGAAAGAGAGTACGAAGCATGAGTTTTTCCGAACTGATAGGCCAGTTGGATCAAGATGCCAGCCGCGCCCGTGAAAACGCGCAGCGCACCGCCGAACACGAACGGCAAATCCTGTCTCTCGGCGGGACAATGCAAGACATCGAAAGGTCAAACCTGTCTCACCCGACGGCGTACGCGCAAGCGCAGCAGTATATCGCGGATCGATGGTTCCAATATCTTGATCAGCCTGTGCTCCGGAACGGCAAGGTGGATATCGAAGACGGCATCGGCAAGTCTGGAACCATGGTTGGCAATGCGACCACGATGGGGTTTGCCTGCAAGTACTGGTGGCCAGATGGTAGCGTCCGAATGACCATCGTGCAGGGCAAAGCCGACGTCGTCACTCCGGAGCCGGGTCGAGTGGTCCAGAACGCAGAAAGTCATCTGCGATCATTTGCCACGCAGGTTATGGACGCCGCCTTCCGTGACTACGGCAATCAACTTGCCGCGCTGCGCACCCGGTTCGCTGGCGACCAGCGGTACATAGCGCTTACGGTGGGTAGTTATCACTATGTTGTCTTCGCGGATGGCGACGTGTTCTATTATCCATGGGGGTTCACCGGGTTCAACGGATCCTTCAACGGCCCCGGTGGACGCATTCTTTCCATTCCGTGTCGCGTACCGTCTGTTTCGGGAGGACCGGTTCATACCTCTGATCAGTTCCTGATCGTACTGGCGCAGGCAGCGCACGCTTTGAGAAATGAGGATTGGAATGATCCGGCACTGAGGCCTTTCCCGCCGCTCGGGCAAATGGAAATGGGCAGATCGTGGTACCTGGACTTGGGTCCGTTGCCTAACTTTGACCCCAATGCCGTCAGTGTTCGCATTGTCAACTGAGGCCCCGGGCTTCATCGGCCGTCGACTAGGCTATCGGCCATGATCGATTTGCGTTCTGACACAATCACCAAACCCAGCGACGGCATGCGCGCCGCCATGGCCGCCGCCGAGGTGGGCGACGACGTCTATCAGGAAGACCCCACCATCGCCGAGTTGGAGGCCCGCACGGCCGACCTGCTGGGCCATGAGGCCGGCCTGTTCGTACCCAGCGGCACCATGTCGAACCTGCTCGGCGTGTGGCTGGACGTGCCCCGCGGGCAAGAAATCCTCTGCGACGAGCTCGCCCACATCGTCCGCGCCGAGCACGGTTCGCACGCCAACCTGCACGGCATCACAACCCGTACCTGGTCATCCGATGGCACTGGGCTGGCCGACGCGGCCACCATCGAGGCACTGATCGCTCCGCCGGCCGGCTTCCTCGTGGCCACGGCGGCCGTCGAGATCGAGAACACCCACAACTTCGGCGGTGGCACCATCCAAACCATCGACGAACTGGTGAAGATCAACCAGGTGTGCCGTGCCGCTGGCGTCAAAATGCACCTGGACGGCGCCCGCCTGTGGAACGCCCACGTGGCCACCGATGTTGCATTGCGCGACTATGGCACGCTATTCGACACCGTCTCGGTGTGCTACTCGAAAGGTCTGGGCGCCCCCGTCGGTTCGGTGCTGGTGAGCAGCCAAGCCAACATTGCCCGCGCCCGCATTCAGCGCAAATCGCTGGGCGGCGGCATGCGCCAGGCCGGCATCCTGGCAGCCGGGTGCCTGTACGCACTCGACCACAATGTCGACCGTCTGTCTGACGACCACGCGGCTGCCGCAGCCCTCGCCGACGCCGTCCGCGAACGTGCCCCGCAGGCCATCGGCGACGCCCCGCAGACCAACATCGTCGTGATGGACACCGGCTCCCGGTCGTCCGGTGACATCGTCGCGGCCGCCCAAGCCGCCGGGGTGGCGCTCAGCGGCGTCGGCCCCCACACTGTCCGCGCTGTCACGCATCTGGACGTGATGATCGACGACTGCCGCCGGGCCGGTGAAATCGTCGGCGAGCTGCTGGCTTGAGTCCTAGTCGATGTCCAGCGTCACCTTGGTGCCGCAGCCGTTCACCTTCGTGCCGGGTGTCGGCTTGGCAGCCTGGACGATGTCTTGGCGGGTGACGTCGGGTCCCAGGTAGTGGAACGAGACGGTCAACCCTAGGTCTTGCAGCGCCTGCTGGGCGTCGGCTGACTTCATGCCGATGATATTGGCCGGGATCGTCACCGACGCCGGCCCTTGCGAGATGGTCAGGGCCACGGTATCGCCCTTGTGCAGGGTCACCGAGTTATCGGGGTTGTATGCGGGGTCCTGCGAGATGACGTTGCCCTTGCGGACGTCGCACGAGGCTTGCTGCGAGGTCGTGGAGGTCAGGCCAAGGGCGGTCAAAGCGTCCGCTGCGGCCTGCTGGGTTTGGTTCGTCAAGTCGGGCACGGGGATCGGTTGCGGGCCTTGCGATATCACCAGGTCGACGGGCGTGTTGGGCGGCACGGAGGTGCCATCGGCGGGGTTCGAGCTGATGACCGTGCCCGCCGGCACAGTGTCGGAGAAATCCTGCGTCACATTGCCCAGCGTCAGGTGGTTGTTGCCGATGGCGGTTTCGGCGTCGGCCTGCGTTGCCCCCGCCAATTGTGGCACTGTGTAGCGTTCGGTCCCCAGTGAGATGACAGCGTGAACGCTGGTGTGCTTGGGCACCTTCTTGCCGGCCTTCGGGTCGGACGAGATGACGGCATCTTTCGGGACATCCTCGGAAAAAGCGGTGTCGGTCACCAGCGTCAGATTGGCCGCCTCGACAAGGCTGGTGGCGTCGGCCGACGTCTGGTTGACGATGTCTGGCATGGTCGTGAAGCGGCCGGCGAACAACCACCACCCGCCGACCACAACACCCAGCACCACGAGCGCGGTCAGTACCGCGGCGAAGATACGCCGACGCCGGAAGACCCGTCGAGCCGCCGGGATTCGGTCAGCCGGGCCAGATTGGCCCGCCAATGGGGGCGTGTCCTCGTGGGCCACCGGGGGCAGTCGCCCGGCCGGCGGTGCCGCCACCGCCAGCGAACCCGATGGTTCGGTCATCGACGCCACCAGGGCGGGTGCGTGACCGTTGCCCGCTGCCGTGGCGGTCTGGCCGCGCCGGATTCTGGCCAGCAACTCGCCGGCATCGACCGGGCGGGCATTGGCATCGCGTTTGCCGCACGCCGTCACCAAGGCGTCGAGCCAGGGCGGAATGCCACCCATGATGGTCGATGGGGCCGGCACGTCTGCATTGAGGTGCTGGGCGACGATTTCTGCGGTGTCACCGGTGAAGGGCTTATGCCCGGTCAGCATCTCGAAAGCCACCACGCCGATCGAGTAGACATCGGAGCGGAAGTCGACGGGCGCCTGGTGCAGCAAGCGCTCGGGCGAGACGTAACTGAGCGACCCCAACACTCCGTCCGCCACCGTCATGGTTGGCGCGTCCGACTGGCGGGCCAACCCGAAGTCCGTCACCTTGACGTCGCCGCCGCGTGAGATGAGGACGTTTTCGGGTTTGATGTCGCGGTGCACGATGCCGGCGGCGTGGGCCACGGCGACCCCGTTGACGATGTCCTCCAGCAGCCGCACCGCCTTGTCCGGCGGCAGGGCGCCTTGCTGCACCAGCACGGCCTTCAGGTTGGTGCCCTCGATGTATTCCATGACGATATAGGGGCGTCCGCGATCGACGCCTTGGTCGAACACCGAGACGATGTGGGCGCTCGACAGATTGGCGACGGCGCGGGCCTCGGCGTCGAAACGTTTGGCAAACTCGGGGTCGTCGTCCAGGTCGTCCCTCATGATCTTGACCGCGACGATGCGGTCGAGCCGGCGGTCCATCGCTCGATAGACGGTGGCCATGCCACCCCGGCCGGCGCGGCTGATTATCTCGTAGCGACCGTCGACGACATCACCGACCAGCGGGTCCGATGCGGCGGCCATGATCAACTCCTAGTCTTGTGGTTCGGGGAAGGTGTAGCTGCACAAGACTCTAGGGCCAGTTTATTCGCTGATCGGGTGTTGTGGCGAACGTGAATCGCCGTGTCGGCGGCGACGCCGGAACCGGGCCGCCTGCTAGCGTGTTACCCATGACAGTGCTTTTGGGTCTGCCGGAGCGTATGGCGAGCGTGCGGCAGATGGCTTTGCTCGAAGTTGAAGACGAAGACGACTGGCGCGACGTCGTGGTCGGGTTGGCCTCGCAATGCGGGGCGGTGGTGGCCGAGCCGCCAGAAGACGGCTGGACCGATGCCGCCATCGTGTCGTTGAAAAGGGCGTGGGACGTCGCCAAGCCGGGGCGTCTCTATGGCGTCGATGTGTCGAAGAGCCCATCCGAGGCGGGACGGGCGTTGGCGGAGGCTCTGCAGCCGGATTTCGTCGTCGAGTCCACACCCACGCCCGGCTGGCCCCATCAGTGGGCGTTGCACGGCGCCTGGTGTTCTGGCCCGGCTGTCGACAGTGTGGCCTTGGGGCATGATCTGGCCAACGGGGCTTTCGATTTCGCGCTCGTGGACGGACTGTCTGACGATGACCGGGCCGAGATGGTGGCCGGCGCGGTGCGGTTGGCGCCGCCGGACGAGGCAGAGTCCAAGGTCTGGTTCGCCGTCGTCGACGACTACCGTGCCGCCCAGGCCGCGGTCGAGGCGGGCGCGATGCGCTTGGCCTGGCGGGTCGGCGCGATGGCGTGGTGGCACCGCGACCTGGGCCGGGTGCCCGAACGTTTGCGTAAGACCATGAAAACGTCGGCCAAGCTTTTGGCGGCGGCTTGGCAAAAGGCCAACCCTGAGGCGGCCAGCGTCATCGCCAAAGGCTGGCAGGCCGCCGCGGGTTCCCACATTCCGATCGGTTCTTAGCTGTCCCGGTTGGCTGCGGCCTGGGCCAGGGCGATCAGGCCGGCCCGTCCGGTGGGCCGCAGATCGGCGGCGGTCAGGGCTTCGGTCGCCTGGTCCACACCGTCGGCGATGGCTTGTTCGACGGCGCTCAACGCCCCGCATGACGCGATGACATCGCGGGCTCGCGCCACGTCATCGTCGCTGGCGCCGTCATTGCCGACGACGCCGCGCAGCGTCGCCAACCCGGCCGCGTCGGCTTTGGACAGAGCGCTTTCGACCAGCGCCGTCAGCTTTCCTTGGCGTAGGTCGTCGCCGGACGGTTTGCCGGTGCGCGTCTCGTCGCCGAAGATGGCCAGCACGTCGTCGCGGGCCTGGAAGGCGCGGCCCACCGGCCAGGCGAATCGCTCCAGGGCTGCCAGTTGGGTGGCATCGGCGTCGCCGGCCAGCGCGCCGAGTGCGACGGGGCCGACGACGGTGTAGCTGGCGGCTTTGAGGTCGTCGATCTCGGCGACCATTTGGCCGGTGCTGAGGGGACGGTCGCCGCCCGGGCCGGTCAAGCTCAACCCGGCGCTGGCCCAGGCATCGGCCAGTTGGCCCACCAGCACACGGTTCAAAAGATCGTCCAGGGCGGCCTGGGCCTTGGGGTGCAACAACCCGGACCGCTGCGCCAACCGCTCGCCCCACTGGATCAAGAGCAAGCCGCCGACAATCGCGGCGGCAGCCCCCAGCGATTGGTTGGGCGGGCTGGCCAACCCGGTCGCCGCGACGTGGACGCTTGGGTTGCCCCGTCGGGTGTCCGCGGCGTCGATCAGGTCGTCATGGGCCAGCAAGCCGGCATGTATCAGATCGAGGCTGGACGCCAGCTTCAGCAGCGGACCGGAGCTGGCCGGTTCGCCGGTCACGGCGACGTGCGCCCACCAGGCAAAGGCCGGGCGGAAATGCTTGCCGCCCAGCGCCAGAGGCGTCACCAGGTCGACCAGCGGGCCGAGCGCGGCGTCGAGCCCGGCGATCTGCGCCCGGCGGTCCGCCAGGTCGTCCCTCAAAGTGGCGGCGACGGCGTCACGGAAAGTCTGGTTGAGGGGGTCCTCGGCGTCAAAGATCACCAATCAAGCTTAAGGTAGCGCCGGGCTGGGTAGAGTGTTGACGTGGAATTGACGATTTCAGAGCTGCTGGCGCGTGCCCGCCCGGCCTACTCGTTCGAGTTCTTTCCGCCCAAGGACGCGGCGGGGCTGGACCAGTTGATGGCCACGGCCGAGCGGCTGCGGCCGCTGGCGCCCGACTTCATCTCCGTCACCTACGGGGCGTCCGGCTCGTCCAGGGAGCGCACCATCGAGGCGGTGCGGCGTCTGGCCGGACAGTCGGACTTCCGCATCGTCGGTCACCTGACCTGCACCGGCCAGACCAAAGACCAACTGAAGGCCGCGCTCGAGGATTACGCCGCCGCCGGTGTGCGCACCATCTTGGCGATCCGGGGCGACGCCCCGGGCGGACCGTCCGAACCCTGGCAGCCCGTGCCCGGCGGGCTGGCCAACGCCACGGAGTTGGTGGCGTTCGTGCGAAGCCTTGGCGACTTCGAGGTCGGCGTGGGCGCCTTTCCGGACGGCCACCCGGCCGGTGGGTTCGATCTGGACGCCCAGATCCTGGCCGACAAACAGGCGGCCGGGGCGTCCTTCGCCATCACGCAGCTGTTCTTCGACCCGCAGCGCTACAGCGAATTGGTGGCGCGGTCACGGGCCCACGGCGTGACGATGCCGATCGTCGCCGGCTTGATGCCCATCACCAATCTGGCCCAAGTGGCCCGCTTCGCGCAGCTGTCTGGGGCGCCACTGCCGCCGGCCATCACGTCGCGGCTGGAGGCGGCCGGGGCCGACCCGCTCGCCGTGCGGGACGAGGGTGCTCAGATCGGCGTGAGTTTGGCGGGTCAGCTGCTGGACCGCGGCGCACCGGGCCTGCAATTCTTCACCCAAAACCGGTCGGGCGTCACGCGAGAGATTCTCGCCACACTCCTGGCCGGTCAAGATCGAGCGTGACCAGGCGCTGGGTGGGGCGCGTCAGCGCAACATAAAGCACTCGTGGCCCGCCGGCGGTGGTCGCCACGATCTCGTCGGGCGCCACGACGATGACATCGTCGTATTCCATGCCCTTGGCATCCAACGCCGTGACGACGCTGACGGGCTGCGGCCAGGGCAGTTGGCTGAGGTCCGCGAAGCGGCTGGCCGGCACGATGATGCCGAGCGTGCCCTCGGTTTGCGTCAGCAGTTCATCGACGATGCCGCGCAGGTCACCCGGCAGCGCGTCGGCTGCCGCGACGCGCAGGCTCGGCTTGATGCCGGTTCCCCTGATGGCTGTCGGCAGGTCGGCGCTCGGCTCGTAGCCGACGATATAAGCCCCGGCAAGGTCGAAAACCTCGCTGGGGCTGCGGTAATTGGTGGTCAGGCGGAACCGTCGAGATGGCGAGTGCCCGATCAGGGTGTCGATGGCGGCGGCCGTCTGATCCGGGTCGGGGAAGGAGCTTTGGGCCGGGTCGCCGACGATCGTCCACGACGCCTGTGGTCCGCGCCGGCGCAGCATCCGCCACTGCATCGGCGTGACGTCTTGCGATTCATCCACCAAGATGTGACCGAAGGTCTCCTGCGGGTCGGCTTCGGCGTCAACCTCGCGCTTGTCCGTCAGCAGATCGGCCGTGGTGACCAGTTCTTCGACGTCCTCGCCGCCTTCGATGAAGACATCCGGCTCGCGGACGTCCGATATCGGTGCCGGGCCGATCATGGCCACCAGCTCGTCCAGCAGCGCCGTGTCGGCGATGCTCCAGTCGGGGTGGGGTAGCCCCAGCCCTGGCGCATAGCCCGCCGCGATGGCCAAACTGGCGGCCAAAAGCGTCTGCTCTTCATCGCTCAGCAGACCTTCGGCGACGCGGGCCAGCAGCGCGGGGGACGCCAGCCGGGCCAGCACCTGTTCGGCGTCCAGCGTGGGCCACCAGGCCTGCAGGAACATCTGCCAGCGGGCCTGACCGGTCACATTGTTGGCAAAGGTGTCGAAATCCATTTCGTCGGTGATGTCGTCGGGGGCCTGTTGCCACAGGGCGTCCAGGACGGCGTCCGAGGCGGCCTTGAGCGCCCGGTTCGACTTTTGGGCAGCCAGCACGCGGCGCCGGATCTCGACAAGCTGATTGGGGTGGGCCGTCAAGATGACGCCCTTGACCGAAACGGTCAAAGTTTGCGCTTCCGCCGGCTGGGCCAGCGGTTCGGCGACGAGGCGACGCAACACCGGCAGCATCCGCAGGCTGCCCTTCAGCGCGGCGGTGGCGGCGTCGTCATAGCGGCTGGCTTCGATATCGATGACATCGCTGGCCACCTGCCCCAAAGCTTTCAGCGCGACGGCGTCCTCGCCCAGCCCCGGCAGCACTCGTTCGATGTAGCGCATGAAAATCGTCGACGGCCCGACAATCAGCACGCCGGCCTGCGTCAGGCGTCGTCGATACGTGTAAAGCAGATAGGCGGCGCGATGCAACGCCACAATCGTCTTGCCGGTGCCGGGGCCGCCCGAGATGATGGTCACGCCCTGGTAGGGCGCCCTGATGGCCTCGTCCTGCTCGGCTTGGATCGTGGCGACGATATCGCGCATGGTGGTGCTGCGGGCACGCGTCAGCGCGGCCAGCAGGGCACCTTCGCCCAAAACTGCCAGGTTGCCGGCATGCTGGGCGTCCAACAGGTCGTCCTCTATGCCGATGACCGTCTCGCCGGCGCATTGGATGACGCGACGACGGGCGACATCCATGGGGTTGGTGAAAGTGGCCCGGTAGAACGGTTCACCGGCCGGGGCTCGCCAGTCGATCACCAACGGTTCGAAGTCGGCCGAGCGCACACCCAGCCGGCCGATGTGGCGGGTTTCGCCGTCGGTCAGGTCCAGGCGGCCGAACACCAACCCCTCGTGCTCGGCTTCGAGCACGGCCAGCCTCTTGGCGGCCTGGAAGGCGAAGGCGTCGCGTTCGTACAGGGCCGTGCCGTCCTCTTCCCTGTGCCAATCGCCGCGGTCGGTTGTGAAAAGGCGGTGAGATTCTTCATCGATCTCACGGGCAGACGAGACGGCATCGCGTAGGCATCGGTAGGCGTTGTCGACGATGGCCTGCTCTGCCGCCAACTCCTGCGCCAGCCGGGCAGCCGACGATTCGCTCACTGTGCCTCATTTCCCAAATGGTTGCCGGCTCGTTGGTGAACCTGCAAATGCCAGACCTATAAGTGTACCGCCGCAGCAATGGGCGCGGCGTTTCTTGCCGGTTGCGAGTAATCTGTAACCATGGCACTGTCGGCTGACGAACAGCGGTTGCTGGACCAACTGGAGGAGTCCTTGCGGGCCGAGGATCCTGTTTTGGCGCGCAAGCTGGAAACCCACTCTGAAACGTCGACCCCCCGTCACTGGGCGATCGCCATCGTCTGCTTCCTGGCCGGGCTGGCTTTGTTGGTTGTCGGCATGCTGGTTGTTTTCCCGATATCGGTGTTGGGTTTCGTGGTGATGTTCGCCGGTGTGGCGGTGCTCATGATCCGTCCCAAGCGTGCTGATGAGTCGCAGTCCGCCAATGTCGGCGAGCCGTCCGACCGGCGGCAAAGCTAGGGACAGGGTCAAATGCCAAGCGTCTTTTCACTGATCGTCGCCGGGCAGATACCGGGCCGGTTCGCCTACGCCGACGACCGATGCGTGGTGTTTTCGACGATCGAACCGATCAGCCCGGGGCACATGCTGGTCGTCCCGCGCCAAGAGATCGCTGCTTTCGTCGATGCTCCAGACGATTTGCTCGGCCATCTGATGGTGGTCGCCAAGCGTATCGGCTCGGCGCAGCAGGCCGGCTTCCCCGGTACCCGGGCCGTCCTGATGGTGGCGGGTTTCGATGTGCCGCACCTGCACCTCCACGTCTTTTCGCTGGCCGATCAGGCCGGCATGAGTTTCGCCCACGCCAAGCCGGCCGACCCGGTTAGCTTGGATGCCGGCTGCCGGACCGTGCGCCAGAGCCTCGTCGACCTGGGCTTCGGCGATTTCGTTCCGCCCGACCTGTCGCGTCTTCAGTAGACAATTTCCGCCGCGTGTTTGCCCCCTTTGATATGGCATGGTGGGGATTTTGGGAGTAAGGTGGGTGAAGTTGGATCGCAAGTGGCGATCCGGGATAGCCTGTGGAGGAGGTGGTCACCATGTTCTTGGGAACCTTCACACCGAAGTTCGACGAGAAAGGCCGCTTCTTCCTGCCCCCCAAGTTCCGCGCCGAGTTGGCGGGCGGACTGGTCGTCGCGCGTGGTCAGGAGCGATGCCTGGCCATCTACCCGACCGATGCTTTCGCCGAGATGGTCGAGCGGGTGACAACCGCTCCGACGACCATCAAACAGGTGCGCGATTTCAAGCGCATGCTGGCGGCCGGTGCCAGCGATTCGGCGCCCGACAAGCAGGGACGGGTCAGCGTCCCGGCCAATCTGCGGACTTACGCCAACCTTGACAAAGATCTGGTCGTGACGGGCGTCATCGATCATATCGAGCTGTGGGATCCGGCACTGTGGGCCGAATACGAGGAAGAACAAGCCCCCCACTTCGCCGAATTGAACGAAGTGGTCGGGGTCTGACGTCGCCAGCCCTCCCAACATCACTTCCCCGATGTTGGGCGGGCCAGGCGACACGAACAAGACGAGGAGGCGCTGGTGGCGGTCACGGCGAGGCCTACCCATACGCCGGTGTTGCTGGCCGAGGTCGTCGAGGCTTTGCGGCCGGCGTTGGGCGCTGGGCGCACGCTGCTCGACGCCACGGTGGGCCTTGGCGGGCACGCCTCGGCCCTGCTTGAAGCATGCCCTGGCACGCGCCTGGTTGGGATCGACCGCGACGGCGAGGCCTTGGCGCTGGCCCAGCAGCGGTTGGCCACCTTCCCTGACGTCCACCTGGTGCGCGCCCGTTTCGACGAGCTCGGTGCCGTGTTGGACGGGCTGGGCGTCGGTCTGGTGCAAGGCATGCTATTCGACCTGGGCCTTTCCAGCCTGCAGATCGACGAGGCCGAGCGCGGCTTCGCCTACACGAGGAACGGGCCGCTCGACATGCGCATGGATGACCGGGCAGGCGTGACGGCCGCCGACATCGTCAACACATGGTCGGACGCCGACCTGGCCCAGGCGATACGCGATTTCGGGGAAGAGCCGCACGCGCTGCGAGTCGCCCAGGCGATTGTCGCGGCGCGGGCGCGGGCCCCCATCGCAACCACCGGCCAGTTGGCCGACGTGGTGATGGCCGCCATGCCGGCGGCCGTTCGCTACGGCGACGGCGGGCATCCGGCCAAGCGCGTCTTCCAGGCCCTCCGAATCGCCACCAACGACGAGCTGACGGCGTTGACCCAGGCGCTGCCGGTCGCCCTGGCGCATCTTGGGGTCGACGGCCGGTTGGCCGTCATTTCGTACCATTCGCTGGAGGACCGCCTCGTCAAGCAGGCCTTCCGGGCGGCCACGACGACGCAGGCGCCCAGGCGCCTGCCAGTGATACCACCGTCGCTGCAGCCGCGTTTCGCGTCGGTCGTCGATCAGGCGATCCGTCCGTCGGAGCGCGAGGTGGCAGCGAACTCGCGCGCCGCATCGGCTCGGTTGCGTGTCATCACCAGAGTCAGGGAGGATCCGTCATGAGCGTTCCGTTGACGGCGGTCAAGGGCAACAAGCGCCTTGGCAATGTGCCTTACGCCATCGGGCTGGCAGGCATCATGGTGATCGGCATGATCGGCCTTCTGGCGCTGAACATCAACGTCCAAACCGGGTCGGCCAAGCTTCGTGTCGATCAGGCGCAGGCCAAAGCTCTCGGCGACGAGGTGTCCGCCCTGCGGGCCGAGGTCGACAGGATCGGGTCGGTCACCAGCCTGGCTCAGCAGGCGGCGGCGCTGGGGATGTGCCCGGACACCAATGTGGCTTTCTTGAACCTCGGCGACGGGTCGATTAGCGGAAACACCGCGCCGAACGGTGGTAACACCGTGCCATGGTCGATCCCCGACCCCGATGCCACGACGGCACCGATCACCATCAAGATCTACCCGGCGCCGACGCCATCGCCGACGGCTGAGCCGATGTCGGCGGACACCACGCCTGGGGGTGAGGGCTGACATGGCCAGGCACGTCCGGGCGGGTTCGATCCGTCGCATCGAGGGGCTGGCGGTTGCGGTGATCGTCTTCACCTCCTTGGTGGCGGTGCGGGCGCTGTGGGTTCAAGGGATCGACGCCCAAGGGGCCTCCGCCACCGCGATCGCCAATCTCACGACCAAACCGCAGGTACTGCCGGCGACCAGGGGCACCGTGACGGATCGGAACGGCACAGTGATGGCCGAGACGTTGCCATATGTGCGGGTGATCGCCGATCCGTACGGCATCGCCACCAATGGCATCTCGCGAAGCAACGATCTGACCACCAAGCAGAAGGACAAAGCCGCCCAGGCGCCGGCGGCCATCGCCCAGATCCTGATGACCGACCTGGGCGGGTCGATCGACGACTACATGTGGCACTTGACCAACGAGTCCCGGTCGGACGGTTCACCCAACCAATACGAGCCGGTGGCCGCCAACGTGCCGGCCTACACCTGGGCCAAGATCGTTGCCGACATGAACCAGGGCGGCTGGTACGGCCTGAGCGCCGAACAGACGCCCCGTCGCCTCTACCCGGATGGCATGCTGGCGTCCAACGTGCTTGGGTTCGTCGGATCCGACGGCAATGGCCTGGCGGGGCTGGAATTCTCGCAGAACGCCACTCTGAAGGGCATCGACGGGCAGTCGAGCAGCCAGCGCGGCGCCTACGGCATCATCCCGCAGGGGGCTAACACGCTGGTGCCGGCCACCGACGGCGACAATATCGCGCTGACGATCGACGCCACCATGCAGATGGCGGCCCAGCAGGAGGTCAACAACGCGTTGGCGCAGTTCGGGGCCGACTGGGGCACCGCCATCGTCATGAACGTCAAGACCGGCGAGGTGCTGGCGATGGCTGACTCCCGCACTTTCGACAACAACAACTTCGGTCAGGCGGACCCCGCCACGTTGTCCAACCGCGCGGTGGAGACGACCTTCGAACCCGGCTCGGTCGAAAAGATCTTGACGATGTCGTCCCTGATCGACCAGGGGTTGATCACCCCCGAGACGCGGCTCGTCGTGCCGCCCAGCATCCAATCGGGCGGCTATACCATCACAGACTCCGAGGCGCACGGCACCTGGTACCTGACGGCCCGAGGGGTTATCGCGTACTCGTCCAACATCGGCGCTGTGCTTCTTGCCCGCCAATCCAGTAAGCAGGCCTTGGTCGATTACCTGGATTCGTTCGGGCTCGGCAAGCCCACCGGCATCCAACTGCCCGGCGAGGGCAACCTGAGCCTTGGCATCGTGCCGGACGGCTCAATGCCCGACTATCAACGCGACCGTATCGCCTTCGGTCAATCGATCAGTGTGACGCCGCTGCAAGAGGCGGCGGCGGTGGCGGCCGTGGCCAACGGCGGTGTCTACATCCAGCCGACCATCATCAAGTCGGTGACAACCGCCGACGGCACGCCGGTGCCGCAGCCGCCGCAGGAAACCCACCGCGTGATCAGCGCGCAAACCTCCGCACAGGTCATCAACATGATGGAGTCGGTCACCGATTCGACGTTGTACTCGAAGCAGCGGTCGATCCCCGATTACACTTGGGCCGGCAAGACCGGCACCGCCCAGCGGGTCGACGAGGCGACCGGCCAGTATCAGGGCTGGACGGCGTCCTTCATCGGGGTGGCCCCGGCGAACGATCCGACGATTCTGGTGTACGTGGTTCTGGACAACCCGGCGGCCGGCACATACGGCGGCACGGTTGCCATGCCGAGCGCCCGTGACCTTATGATGTTGGCCTTGCCCCGCTACGGCATCACACCCACGGGCAACCCGCCGTACACCGATCCGATCAACTACGAGCCGTGAGGAAGCGCCCATGAAACCACGCCTGGCTTCGCAAATCGCCGCCATCGCCGGTGGGCGCCTGGTTGGCGACGATGCGATGGTCGGGCCGGCGGTGGCACTCGATTCGCATCTGGTCACTCCCGGCTCGCTGTTCGTGGCCATTCCGGGCGCCCGGGTCGACGGCCATGACTACTTGGGGGACGCCGCCGCCGCCGGTGCGGCGGCCGCGCTGGTGGACCACCCGGTGCCGGCGCCGTGCGCGCAGATCGTGGTCGCCGATACGGTGGACGGGCTGAGCGATCTGGCTCGCTCGATTCACACCGCCGCCGAGGCGCGGGGTTTGACGACGCTGGCCGTCACCGGCTCGTCCGGCAAGACGAGCACCAAGGATCTTCTGGCCCAGTGCCTGGAGCCGGTTGGACCGACGGTCTCGCCGCGCGGGTCCTATAACAGCCGCTTCGGTCTGCCGGCGACGGTCACCGCGATCGACGACACCACCCGCTTTCTGGTGGCCGAGATGGGCGCGTCGGGCGTGGGTCACATCGCCTGGCTGTGCACCATTGCGCCGCCCGATATCGCCGCCGTCCTCAATGTCGGACATGCCCACCTGGGGGAGTTCGGTTCGGTCGCCGACATCGCGGCCGCCAAGGGCGAGATTATCGAGGCGCTGCCCGCGACGGGTTGGGCCGTACTCAATGCCGACGACCCGTTGGTGGCGGCCATGGCCCCTAGGACCGAGGCGCCGGTCGCCTGGTTTTCGGCTAGTGACCGGGACGTGGCGGAAGCCGCCCTTTGGGTCGGGGCCCGCGACATCGGCCTAGACGCGATGGACCGGGCCAGTTTCCACCTGGTCGGACGCGCCGCGTCCGGGTCGTTCGACGAGCCCGTGACGCTGCAAACCCTTGGGGCCCACCAGGTGGCCAACGCCTGCGCGGTCGCCGCCATGGCCCTGTGCGCCGGCCTGAGCGCCCAACAGGTGGCTGCCGGGCTGCGTCAGGCGGTGGCCCGGTCGGCCTGGCGCATGGCCCCCGTCGAACTGCCCGGCGGGCGTCTCGTCCTGAACGACGCCTACAACGCCAATCCCGACTCGGTTGGGGCGGCCCTGGCCGCCGTCGGACGCATGCTGGCAGCGCGCCCCGGCGACACCGCTGTGGCCGTGCTGGGCGACATGCTGGAGTTGGGGGAAGCCGCCCCCGCCTACCACCGAGCGGCCGGCGAACGGGCCGCCGCCTTGGGTATCGATGTGCTGGCGGTGGGACAGTTTGCCGACGAGGTGGCCGCCGGCGCGCGACGCGCCGGGGGCGCGGCTGACGTGGTGCAGCGCGCCGATGTGGCAGATTGGCTATCGGACAAGACCTACAGCATCGTTTTGCTCAAGGCATCGCGTGGTGTCGGTCTGGAAGCCGTTGTCGATCAGTTGAAGGATAGGTGGGGTAGGTGAAGGCAATTCTGGGTGCCGGCCTGATCGCCTTGGTTCTGACGCTGCTGGCGACGCGGGGTTTCATCGGGTTTTTGCAGCGGCGCCATGTCGGCCAGTACGTTCGCGACGACGGTCCCGTCACCCACCTCAAGAAGATGGGTACGCCGACGATGGGGGGCCTGGTCATCATCGGGTCCGTCGTGTTGGCGTACTTCCTGTCGCATCTGCTGACCGGGCAGCGCCCGACCGTTTCCGGTCTGCTGATCTTGGGCGTGCTGGTGCTCACCGGTGCGCTGGGTTTTCTGGATGACTGGTCCAAGATCAAGAACCGTCGCTCGCTCGGGCTGCCCCCGCGCGCCAAGATCGTCGGTCAGGTGTTGATCGGCCTCGCTTTCGGCTGGTTGGCGCTGAATTTTCCGGACGGGCGGGGCGTCACGCCGGCGTCGTCGGCCCTGTCTTTCACCCGCGACATCGACCTGCCGGGGTTCCGGCTGCCGCTGGTGATCGCGATCGTCTGGATGACGTTCCTGATCACGGGGTTCTCCAATGCCGTCAACCTGACGGACGGACTGGACGGCTTGGCCACCGGGTCGTCGGCCATGGTCTTCGGTGCTTACGGCCTGATCAACATCTGGCAGCGCAACCAATGGTGCGCCACAGCCTCGACGGTGGGGCCGCTGTGCTACGAGGCCCGCGACCCGTTCGATCTGTCGCTGGTGGCGATCGCCTTGGCCGCGGCCTGCTTCGGGTTTTTGTGGTGGAACGCCAAGCCGGCCCGCATCTACCTGGGGGATACCGGTTCGCTGGCGCTCGGGGCGGCGATGGGCGCGATCGCGGTGTGCTCCCGCACTGAGTTGCTGCTGCTGATTCTTGGCGCGCTGTTCGTCGTCGAGACGGCCAGCGTCGTCATCCAGGTCGGCTGGTTCAAGGCGACCCACGGCAAGCGGGTATTCAAGATGGCCCCGCTGCACCACCACTTCGAACTGATCGGCTGGGAAGAGCAGACGGTGGTGGTCCGCTTCTGGATTCTTTGCGGCATCGCCATCTGTCTCGGGTTCGGGCTGTTCTACGCGGAGTGGGTGATGTCGCTGTGATCGAATGGCTCGACACCGCCGACCGCCTGAGCCCCTGGCAGCAGTGCCGGGTGGTGGTGGCTGGCCTGGGTACGGCCGGTTTCGCGGCCGCCGACGCGATGCTGGAGATGGGCGCGCAAGTGCGCGTCGTCGATCGAGCTGCCGGTGACGCGGTGACGGATCGGGCCAACCTTTTGGAACGCCTGGGGGCCGTCGTCGAGTTGGGCGTGCCGCCGTCGCTGCGCGACGCGGACCTGGTGATCGCTTCACCCGGGTGGCATCCCGACGCGCCCTTGTTCGTGGCGGCGACCACCGCCGGCGTGCCCATCTGGGGTGACGTCGAAATGGCCTGGCACCTGATGCACCCCGACCGGGTCGTGCCCTGGCTGGGCGTCACGGGCACCAACGGCAAGACCACCACCACCACGATGCTGGACGCCATCTTGAGGGCGGATGGGCGCAACAGTGCCGCCGTGGGCAACATCGGCCGTCCGGTGATCGAAGCCCTCAACGACCCGACCGGTTACGACGTGCTGGCGGTCGAGTTGTCGAGTTTTGAACTGCACTGGGCGCACACCATGGCGCTGCATTCCGCAGCCGTGCTGAACCTTCACGAGGATCACCTCGAGTGGTATGCCTACGCCGACGACCCGATGGCGGCCTATGCCGCCGACAAGGCGCGCATCTATGAAGGCGTCACCACGTCCTGTGTCTACAACGTGGCCGAGCCCGCGACCCGCCAGATGGTCGAGGACGCCGATGTGACCGAGGGCGCTCGCGCCATCGGTTTCACGCTCGGCATACCGTCCATCGGCATGGTCGGGGTGGTGGACGGTGCCATCGTCGACCGGGCGTTCATCGAGCGACGGGCCGATTCGGCCCTGCCGCTGGCCGAGGTCTCCGACGTCACCCCGGCGGCGCCGCACGTCTTGGCCGATGCCGTCGCCGCTGCGGCGCTGGCGCGCAGTTTCGGCGTCAAGGCCAACTCGGTGGCCGCCGGGCTGAGGTCGTTGGGCCAGTCGGCGCACCGTATCGAGACGGTTGCCGTCGTGGACGGTGTTACCTGGGTGGACGATTCCAAGGCCACCAATCCCCACGCCGCCGCCGCCTCGCTACGGGCCTTCGACCGTGTCGTCTGGGTGGCCGGCGGGCAAACCAAGGGCGTCCACTTCGACGATCTGGTGGCGGCCCACAAAGACCGGCTGCAAGGGGTGGTGTTGATCGGGGTCGATCGGGCCGATATCGCCGACTCTCTGCGTCGTCTTGCCCCCAACGTGCCTGTCGTCGAGTTGGACGGCACGACGCGTCGGGTGATGGCCGAAGCGGTGGCGCAGGCCCGTCGCCTGGCGGGGCCGGGGGACACCGTCCTGCTGGCGCCGGCCGCCGCTAGCCGCGATATCTGGACTGGTTACGAGGTGCGCGGCGACGATTTCGCCGCCGCCGTGCGGCAAGGGGTGGGACGATGAGCGTCAATCAGGTGGACCGGCCGGTGTTCGGCGGCACGACGATGGGCCTTCGGTCAAGTATCAGGGCGGCGCTGCGCCAGCCCTTGGCCGACTATTACCTGGTGATCATGACGGTCGTCTTGCTGGCCGGCATCGGCTTGTACGAGATGATTTCGGCGTCCTCGGTGCTGGCGATGGTCATGGGCCAAAGCCCCTATTACTACGGTGTCCACCAGGCGATCATGATCGCGGTGGGGGCGATTGGCGCGTTCGTGCTGTCGCGGATGTCGCGGCGCGCCTTGGTGGTGGTGTCGTGGGCGGGCATCGTGATGGCCATCGTGTTGCTGGCGCTCATCGTGGTGCCGGGCGGGTTCGGGTTCACCACCGGCGGCAATCAGGCCTGGTTCGATGTCGGCCCGGTGCGGTTCCAGCCGTCGGAGTTCGCCAAGGTGGCCTTGGTGGTGTGGGCGGCGGCTTTGTTCACGCGACCGGCTGGCGTCAAGCAGCGGGGCAGCGTCAAGGCTCTGCTGATTCCCTACGTGCCGATTGCCGGGCTTGTTCTCGGACTGGTTGTGGCGGAAAAGGACATGGGCACGGCCGTCATCGTCGGCGCCATCATCATCGCCCTGCTGTGGTTCGCCGGCGCACCCGGCAGCCTGCTTGGTGGCGCGGCGGTGTTCGGCGCGGTCGGCGCCGCCCTGCTGGTGATCTTCGATTCGGTGCGCCGCGCCAAGGTGCTGAGCTTCCTGGGCACGCTGATGCCGTTCCTGCACCTGCCGGCCACGCAGACGTCCGACCAACCGCAAAACGCCATCTACGCGCTGGCGACGGGCGGCTGGTGGGGTGTCGGCCCCGGTGCGTCGCGACAAAAGTGGGGCGGGCTGTACAACGGCGCCCACACGGATTACATCCTGGCCGTGTTGGGCGAAGAGCTGGGCCTTCTGGGCATTCTGGTCGTGCTGGCCTTGATGGCCACCCTGATCATCACGGGGCTGCGCATCGCCCGCCGCAACGACGTGATGTTTTGGCGGCTGGCGGCCGGCGGGGTGGCCACCTGGTTCTTCATCCAGGCCGGGTTCAACACGCTGGTGGCTTTCGGCATGTTCCCGGTGATGGGTGTGCCTTTCCCCTTCGTATCGTACGGCGGTTCGGCCATCATGGCCGAGCTGTTCGGTATCGGGCTGCTACTGGCAGCGGCCATGCACGAACCGGCGGCGATCCGTGAACTGGCCGATCGGCGGGCGCGCCGGGGCGCCCATCGCACAACCGAAGTCGTCGTCGCCCGACGGGCGCCGCGATGAGTCTCAAGCTAGTGCTGGCCGGCGGCGGCACCACCGGGCATCTGTCACCCCTGGTGGCCACCGCGCAGGCCCTGACGGCCATGGGGGACGTCGATATCACCTGCGTCGGCACAGCCAAGGGCCTGGAGACGTCGGTGGTGCCGGCGGCCGGCTTGGAGTTGGTCCGCATATCGGCCGATCCGCTGCCCCGCCGGTTGACGTTCGACCTGGTCAAATTGCCGTTTCGCATGGCGGCGTCGATGCGCCAGGCCGGTGCCGTCATCGACGAAGCCGGCGCCAGCGTGGTGGTTGGCTTCGGCGGGTACGTCTCGCTGCCGGTGTATCTGGCGGCCTGGCGTCGTCGCCTGCCAATCGTCATGCACGAGCAAAACGCCCTGCCCGGCCTGGCCAACAAGGTGATGGCCCGTCGCGCCGCCGCCGTACTGGTGACGTTCCCGGGCACGCCGCTGCCAGGGGCCCGGTGCGTCGGTCTGCCGGTGCGGACGGGTGTCGCCGCACTGTCGGGGGGCGGACGGGCGGCGGCCCAGCCCGACGCCCGGGCGGCGTTCGGGCTGCAACGCGGCGGGCCGGTGCTTCTTGTCAGCGGCGGGTCCCAGGGCGCCCGCAGCATCAACAATGCCGTGACGGGGGCGCGGGACGCCTTGCTGGGCGCCGGTGTCAGCATTCTGCACGTTTGGGGTTCGGCCAACTTCCCGGCTGGCTCAGCGGTTATCGAAGGCTCCCAAGGCGCCCGCTATGTGCCGGTGGCCTACATTGAAGATATGGCCCAGGCATATGCGGCCGCCGACCTCATGGTGGCGCGTGCCGGCGCCGCCACGGTGGCCGAGACGGCCATCGTCGGTCTGCCTTGCCTTTTCGTTCCCTTCCCGCACGGCAACGGCGAGCAGGTCCGCAACGCCGAGCCTCTGGTGCGAGCCGGGGCGGCGGAGCTGATCATGGACGCCGACCTGAGCGCCGGCGCCCTGTCGGCGGCGGTCACCCGGCTGCTGGGGGACGCCGGGCACCTGGCCGAGATGGCTACAGCGGCCCAATCCGTCATGCAGGGTGGGGCGGCGCAAAAGGTGGCGGAAATCGTCTGGTCCTTGGCGGGTGGCAAGCCATGACCAATCTCGTCGAACCCGTCCCGGTGCCCGGCCTGACCGCCGTCCGGCATGCCCATCTGATGGCCGTCGGCGGGGCTGGCATGAGCCCGATCGCCCACCTGATGCGGGCCTGGGGCATCGAGGTGGACGGCTGCGACCACGCCGACTCCGAGACGGTTGCCGGCCTGCGGGACGACGGCGTACCAGTGGTGATCGGCCATGATGCCAGCCATCTGGCCGGGGTCGACGCGCTGATCGTGTCGTCCGCGATCCGTCCCGGTAACCCCGAACTGGCTGCCGCCCAGGCTGCCGGCCTGCCGGTGTGGCACCGCAGCGTCGCCTTGGCCTCGCTGATGGCCGGGCATCTCGGCGTCGCCATCACCGGCACCCACGGCAAGTCGACCACCTCGGCGATGGTGGCGACGTCCCTGGCGGCGCTCGACCCGAGCTACGTCGTCGGTGCGATCATCAATCAGACCGGCGCGGCCTACCGGGCCGGGCGCGCGGGCGGCGTCTTCGTCATCGAGGCCGACGAATCCGACGGCAGCTTCCTGCAATACGAACCCCAGGTGGTGACCGTCACGAATATCGAGGCCGACCATCTTGACCGGTGGGGGACACCGGAGGCCTACGCCGACGGTTTCGCACGGCTGGCCTCTCGGCCGTCCGTGCGCCGTGTCGTGTTGAGCGCGGACGACCCGGGGACGCTGGCGCTGGCTGAGCACAGACAAGGCCCCGTCTTGCTGTTCGGCGAAAGCGCACACGCCGACGTCCGCCTTAGCGACATCCGGCTGCAGGGGCTGGGCAGCACGGCGACGATCGCCTGGCCCGGCGGGGCCGGACAGATCGAGTTGCAGGTGCCCGGGCATCACAATGTGCTCGACGCCGCAGCGGCCGTGGCCACGGCGCTGGCCCTGCGCGATCTGGGGCAAGACGTCGACATGGACGGCGTGATCGCCGCACTGGCACAGTTCCGGGGCACGGGGCGACGGTTCCAGGTGATCGGCCACACCCGCGGCCTCACCGTGGTCGACGACTACGCCCATCACCCCACGGAGATCGCGGCCACGCTGACGGCGGCTCGCGCGGCGCTGGCCCCGGGCAACCGGCTAGTGGTCTGCTTCCAGCCCCACCTGTACACCAGGACGCGCGACTTTGCCGACGCGTTCGGCGAGGCGCTCGCACTGGCCGATCTGGTGCTGGTCACCGATGTCTACGCCGCCCGCGAGGATCCGATACCGGGCGTCACCGGCCAACTGGTGGCGGACGCCGCCATCGCCCATGGCGTCGACACCGAGTACGTGCCCAGCCTGGACGAGGCGGTTGCCGCGTTGACCGACCTGGTTGACGGCCCGGCGCTCAACCCCGGCGACATCATCGTGACGATGGGCGCCGGCGACGTGACCAAGGTTGGCCCGGTGCTGTTGGCGAACCTCGACGATGGCGATGCCCATGACCGATGATCGTCACGCCCCGTCCTTCCAGGTCCGCCGGCAACAGTCGCGCCGGCGCCGCGTGCGTCGAAGCTTGCTGGCTGCTTCGATCGTTCTGGTCGCGGCCGGGTTGGTTTGGCTGATCGGCTTTTCGACGGTGCTCGGTGTCAACAAGGTGCAGGTGCAGGGCACCAGCCTCGTCAGCCCGGATCAGGTGACATCGGCCGCTCAGGTCGTTTCGGGCACGCCGCTGGCCCGGGTCGACGGCAAGGCCATCGCCGCCCGCGTCAAGGCCGCCATACCCGAGGTGGCCGCCGTCACGGTATCGCGGCATTGGCCGAGCACCCTCGTCATCCGCGTCACCGAGCGCGTGCTGGTGTACCAGGTGCTCTTCGGCGGCGATTTCCACTGGGTCGACGCCACGGGCACGGCTTTCCACATCACCCCGGACGCCCAGCCCGCCCCGGTGGTGACCCTGGACACCGGCGATCAGAAGGTGATGGCGGACGTGGCGACGGTGGTGACCGCCCTGCCGGAAGACCTCGAGCCCCATGTGCAATACATCACTGCGACGACGCGCGATTCGATAACGCTGTCGCTGGACGACGGCCGAGACATCTTTTGGGGCAGCGCCGAACAGTCGGACCTCAAGGCCAAGGTGGTCGTCCCGCTGCTGGACTTCCCGGGCACGGTTTACGACGTCTCGGCGCCCGCCGACCCGGCCGTCCGCTAGGCCTCCCGCCGATCTCGACCATCGGATGAGACTTGACGGGTTTTCGCGCTCAAGTATTGGATAGTTCGGGGCTATTCCCCTACCCTTCATATAGCGGCATAGGCCGCCATGCATCAGAACTCGGAAGGCGTCGCGCCATGACCGCTGCCTCGCAGAACTATCTGGCCATCATCAAGGTCGTCGGTGTCGGCGGCGGTGGCGTCAATGCGGTTAACCGCATGATCGAGTCGGGCCTCAAGGGTGTCGAGTTCGTCGCCATCAACACCGATGCCCAGGCCCTGCTGATGTCGGACGCCGACGTCAAGCTCGACATCGGGCGCGAGCGCACCAGGGGGCTGGGGGCCGGTGCGGATCCGGCCGTTGGCGAAGCGGCGGCGCAGGATCATGCCGATGAAATCGAAGCCACGCTGGCCAGTTCCGACATGGTGTTCGTGACGGCCGGCGAGGGCGGCGGCACAGGTACCGGCGGGGCGCCGATCGTCGCCAAGATCGCCCGATCCCTCGGTGCGCTGACCATCGGCGTCGTGACGAGGCCGTTCGGTTTCGAGGGCCGGCCCCGGGCCAGGCAGGCGGATGCCGGCATCGATCGCCTGAGCGACGAGGTCGACACCTTGATCGTCATACCGAACGACAAGCTTTTGGCGATGACCGAGCGCCAGGTCAGCATGATCGACGCCTTCAAGCAGGCCGATCAGGTGCTGCTGCAGGGCGTGGCCGGCATCACCGACCTGATCACCACGCCCGGACTCATCAACCTCGATTTTGCCGACGTCAAGACGGTGCTCAGCAACGCCGGCTCGGCTTTCATGGGCATCGGCACGGCCCGCGGCGACAACCGTGCCCGCATGGCCACCGAGCAGGCCATCAATTCGCAGTTGTTGGAGGCGTCGATCGACGACGCGCACGGTGTGCTCTGGTCGATCGCGGGCGGCTCCGACATGGCGCTGGCCGAAGTGGAGGAGGCCGCCAACCTCATCCAGGCGTCCGCCAACGAGGACGCCAAGATCATCTTCGGCACGATCATCGACGATTCCTTGGGCGATGAGGTTCGTGTCACGGTGATCGCCGCCGGCTTCGACGGTGGGCAGCCACCGTCCACGAGGCCCACGCTGCGCCCGGTGCCGGTTCCTTATCCCACCCCGACACCGACGGGTGACGTGCCCGCCCCGGCGCCCGAGCCGTTGACGCGCTGGCAGGGCGATGCCCTGGACGACCTCGACGTGCCGGAGTTCATGCGCTAGATTGGCGATTGCCGCGCGTCGCGTCGCACCGTTGCACCACAGCGGGTAAGGTCGTCTCGGAAGCCGACCCCCGGCAAAGGAAGGTGCCAGATGCCTCCGGTGATTAAGAAAGCCATCAGTTGGCTCGGCCTGGTCGAGGAAGATGAAGTCGTCAGCCCGAGCCGGGTCGAGGCGGCGCGTAAACCGGCGCGCGCGGTGGATCCGCCGACGGCCGAACCCAGCCGAACGGGCGTCCCGGAGTTCCAGGGCGACAACAGCCGCACTCAATGGTTGAACCCGAATCTGGTGGTGGTGCCTGAGGGGTACAAGGCCATCAAGCCCATCGCCGACCGTTACCAGGCGGGTGTTGTGACTGTGATGGATCTGCGAGTCATGCCGGTGGACGAGGCCAAGCGTTGCGTCGATTTCTTCTCGGGGGTGGTGTTTGCGCTGGGCGGGCTGATCCAGCGTGTCGCCAACGGTATTTTCCTGCTGGTGCCGGCGGGTGCCACTTTCGACCAGACGATGATCGACGCGGTTGTCGCGGAGTTGCGGTGACGATAGTTCGTACCGTGGTCGATTGGGCCTTCTGGGTTGCTTTCGCCCTGCTGATGCTGCGGGCGTTGTTGAGTTGGGTGCCGATGTTTTTTCCGTCGTTTCGACCGCGCGGTGCGGTGGCCACGTCGATAGATTTGGTGAACCGTGTAACGGACCCGCCACTGCGCTGGATGAGGCGTTTTGTGCCGCCGATACGGCTAGGGCTGGCATCTCTCGACCTTTCCTTGATAGTCTGGTTCGTCGTCCTGATGGTCACGCAGCGTATTGTTGACGTGATCCTGTGAGGGATGTTGCAGCCACCCTGCTAGCCATTGCTCGTGGTGATTGCGGTATCTTGATCTTGAAATAAGACTGGGTTTGGAGTGACTATGACACTGACCGTTGATGAGGTTCGGAACGTACGTTTTCCCATGGCGCGTCAGCCGAATGAAGACGGCTATCGTGCCAGCGCTGTTGACAACTTCATCGACCGACTCGAGGTGAGCTACGCCGAGATCGTCGAGGAAAATCAGCGTCTGAAAGCTTCTGGTGGTGCTGGTGGTGATGACGCCGCTCGCGCCCACTTGGCCGCAGTGTCGAACGAGCGGGACGATCTGGCCGCTCAGAATGCTTCGTTGGCGGCCCAAATCGCCGATCTGAAGGCGCAAGCCGCCTCGGCGATGCCGTCGGATTCCGGTCAGGTGATGTCGTTGCGTGCGCAGATCGACGATCTCAACCGCGTGAATCAGGATCTTCGTGTGCAGTTGACCTCTCGTCCGACCGACCAGCTCGGGCAGATGGCCCAGGTGACCCAGCAACTCAACCAAGCCAACCAGCAGTTGGGCCGGGCCAGCCAGGACAACGCGGATTTGCAGTCCAAGGTGACGTACCTGCAAAACCAGGTCAATGATCTGACGGCGCAGGTGGCATCCCGCCCGCCGGTGTCGGCGCTTCCGGTCGAAGGCGACACCCGTCGCATCGTCGTGACGACGCCCAGCGACGCGGCCCCGGCCGTCGTCTTGCTGGTCGAGCAGACGCTGCAGCAGGTGCAGACGCTGATGGATAACGCGCAGGTCGAGATCGACCAGCGTCGCAACGATGCCGAGACCGAGGCGCGGCGCCTCGTCGATTCGGCAACGGTGCAGGCCGAGGATCTGTCGCGGCGGGCTCAAACCGACGCCGACTCGATTCACGCCGACGCCAACGCCACGGCCGGTCGTTTGGTGGCCGAGGCGCGTGGCCGGGCCGCCTCCATCGATTCCGAAGCCGAGCAGCGTCGCACCACGATTCAGGCGCAACTCGACAAGGAGCGTGAGACTCTTAGTGATCGCATCGGTCAGTTGCGCGATTTCGAGGCCAAGTATCGTTCCGGTATGGCCGAGCATTTGCAGCGCCAGTTGGACTCCTTGAACGAAACCCAGTTCGCCCCCAGCTACCGCCCTGAACTTCTCGATATGTCAGCGAGGCGGGAGCCGGATTCGGTGCTGCACTGAGCCCGGGTCAGTACTGGCGGCTTGTTCGTGAGTCCGAGTTGGCGCCGCGAACGGTCGTGTGATTGACTGTCTGAACTAGCAATTGCCCGAGGAGGCGTGATGGTTACTTCTGCGAAGAAAGCCGCGACCGTGGTCCTGCCTGTGTTGCAGGGCGAGGATCCGTGGACGAAGGCCGAGGTCGCCGCCGTTCGGGCCGATCTCGTGGCCGACATCGACCGTATGGGCAAGACCATCGCGGCCGCCGAGGAAGACTTGGCCGACCGCATGAACGACGGTCCCGATGGGGCGGGCAAAGACCCGGCCGATGTCGGGGCGTCGAATTTCGAACTCGACCAGGAGATGTCGCTCAACGCCAACACCCGGCACATGCTGCATCAGACCGAACTGGCCCTTAAGTTGCTCGACGAGGGCGGCTACGGCTATTGCGAGGCGTGCGGCCAGCCGATTGGCAAGCTTCGGTTGCAGGCGTTTCCGCGTGCCACCATGTGCGTGGCGTGCAAGCAGCGGGCCGAGCGCCGGTAGTGTCGCAGGCACCCGTCCAGGATGAGTCCATCCTTGCTTCTTTGCGCGCCCGACCGGTGCTGGGGTGGAGTCGCCACGTTTGGCTGATTTGCTTCGCCCTAGTCGGGTTCGGCGTCGATCTCTTGACTAAGACCCTGGTCGTGAATTTGTTGCATCCCGGGTCGGGGTATAGCTTCCTGGGCGGCTGGTTCCAGGTGCAATTGCTGTTCAACCCGGGTGCCGCCTTCTCGATGGGCGTCGGTATGACCGTCGTTTTCGCCGGTTTGGCCATCGTGGCGCTGGTTCTGCTGGTGGCACTGGTCGGGCCGCGCGCCAATGGCCGGTTTGAGAACATTGTTGTGGGGCTGTTGGTGGCCGGGGTGGCGGGTAACCTGGCCGATCGGCTCTTCAGGGCACCGGGGCCGTTCCGGGGCTATGTCGTGGACTTCCTGGGCATCAAATATTTCGCGGTGTTCAACGTCGCCGACATGTGTATCACGGCGGCGGCTGTGTTGATCATCCTTTGGCTGTTGCGTTCGTCTCGCCGGACCAGCGACAAGTCATGATCAATCTGGTGCCCGATGGACTGGACGGCGAGCGCGTCGACCTGGCCGGCGCCCGCATCACCGGTTGGTCGCGCAGCACCGTCGGTGAGCAGATCGAGGCAGGACGGGTCCACTTGGACGGGGTGACGGTTGTCAAGCCGTCCCAGCGCGTCAAGGCCGGGCAGATGCTCGACATCGAAGAACCGGATCGCCCTGTGGCGCGCATTGAGCCGCGGTTGGCGGCCGGTTTGGCCATCGTGCATTTGGATGACGCGGTGGTGGTCGTCGACAAGCCCGCCGGTGTGGCGGCGCACCCGTCGCTGGGCTGGTCGGGCCCCGACGTGTTGGCCCACCTGGCCGCTGCCGGGGTGACGGTAGCCGAAGCGGGTCCGCCCGAGCGTCAGGGCATCGTGCAGCGGTTGGATGTGGGTACCTCGGGGCTGATGGTGGTGGCCCGGACCATGCCGGCCTACAGCCATCTCAAGGACCAATTCAGGGCGCACACGGTCGAGAAGCTGTACCACGCGGTGGTTCAGGGCCATCCGGACCCGGCGGCCGGCACCGTCGACGCCCCCATCGGGCATGCCGGCGGCCGGCAGTGGCGGTTCATGGTGCGGGGCGACGGGCGGGCATCGGTGACCCATTACGAGACCATCGAGCTGATGCGGGGGGCCGCGCTACTGGAGGTGCACCTGGAAACCGGCCGGACGCACCAGATACGCGTGCACATGCAGGCGCTACGTCACCCGCTGGTGGGTGATTTGGTGTACGGCGCCGACCCCGTGCTGTCTGCCCGTCTGGGGTTGGAGCGCCAGTGGCTGCACGCGGTGCGTCTCTCGTTCATACACCCGGCCACCGGCCAGTCGGTCAGCTTCGACTCGTCGCCGTCACCGGACCTGGTGCGCGCGCTGGAGTTGCTGCGCGAGGTTTCTTGACGCGGCACCGGTGTGGCAGAATAGACCCGCTGCTTAAACCTAAGCGGCATGCCCGGGTGGCGGAATGGCATACGCGGTCGGCTCAAACCCGACTGGCCGCAAGGCTGTGTGGGTTCGACTCCCATCCCGGGTACAAGCGATTGAGCCGAAGGCACGCGAGCTTGCTCGCGGTGCTGAGGCGATTGAAGCTTGTTGGTGAGCGTAGCGATGAACACAAGCGATTGAGCCGAAGGCACGCGAGCTTGCTCGCGGTGCTGAGGCGATTGAAGCTTGTTGATGAAGAAGTTCTGAGGAGAACTTCTGAAGAACACAACACAGCATATCGACAGGTTTAGGCTTGGTTTGGCCTGACTACGAATGGGTTATCCATGTGACGGCCCACGGTAGAGGGATGATTTAGGCTGTTGACGTGAAAGTGCCCCCGCGATGGGTGAACATCCGGGGGCTTGGACTTCGCTGGATTGGAGCGTCGTCATGGCT